>Ga0208666_1001200_pt1 | contig 11754 bp, 18 predicted proteins | sample 5B_taG_FD_184078 | JGI IMG/M metagenome (GOLD analysis project Ga0208666, IMG submission 184078) | Marine viral communities from the Subarctic Pacific Ocean - 5B_ETSP_OMZ_AT15132_CsCl metaG (SPAdes) (version 2) | ecosystem: Environmental > Aquatic > Marine > Oceanic | place: Pacific Ocean...
ACCCAACCAGAATTAACCTCATCGGGATTGTGAAATTCAAGAATAACTTGATCAAAAGATAAATTTTCGTTAATAAAATCTGCTAATTCTTTATTTGATACACCTGGTATTTCAAAGTCTGCAGCCTCACCTTTGCAATGTTGTGACCTAGATGAAGATCCTATTTTTTGACTTAATTCAGGAGATCTATAACCAGAGCTTATAGTTACAGGTTTTTGAAAGTAATCTCTTACAGGCTGTAAAATATTATCACAAAGTTTTTGTAAGCTTTGAATGTGTTCCTTGTCGGGATTATTGTCTATGCCACATCGTTCAGCTGTTTGTGATTTTGTAAGTTCTGCTAAAGTAAAGTTGTCTGTAAGCCTCATTTTTTAGATCTTAAAACCTTTTTTAATGTTTTTGCTTGTTTTGCGTGTAACTTAGATGCTTTTTTTAAACCTTTAATAACTTTTTTAACTTTCTTTTTAGCATTTGTTTTCATTAGTGCTCCTGTTTATAAAAAAATGTAAAGCAATACTAGAGCAACAATAACTATGTCTTTTTTCCAACATAATCCACAGTTGTTCCAAGTATTTTTATATTTAATCCACAACTTATCTACTGTTTTATATAAATTTGTTAACATTTCCATCTTCTCCTCGCCTGACATATGCGTTTATTAGGCGTTTTACGACAATTAATATTGTGCATCTTAGCTTGACCAGCACTTCTTGAGCAATAAGATTTGCGTCTTTTTGCTGATTTACTACCTTTTTTAACATCACCTGTTACAGCTGTTTTTAATTTACTACCTGGATTCATACGACGATAAGCTTTTACACCAGCTTGCGTCATACCCGCACCAGATTTAGTAGACCTGTAATTTTTTTTATTACGAGCAGGCATACCGCCTTTAGCAAATCCTACTAAATCATTGGTATATTGTTCTACACTAATTTCCATAATTAATCGTAGTTTTTAATAAACTCTGCAATCACTGTGTATGTATTACCTGAATCAGCTGTACTCGGTACAACAAAGTTTACATCACTTTGGTTTGAGTTAGATGAAGTGTTAGCTGGTATACCACCAAATTCTCTTAAATCCCAATAGCCTGAATCAACTAATGTAACAATAGGGATATCGCCATCTGAATCTTCAAAGTCTAATCTAGCAAAAGAATCACCACCATCACCATTAGCACAAGACCACCAAATTCTTTGTGGGCTTACTGTTGTGACGGATTGTCCATTTTTATTATTTGCTAATGCAGAGACATCTGCAAAGACTGTTGTTCCACCGGAACCATCTGATTGATTGACTATTTTTATGGTTACTCTCTTGTCATTTTCTTGCAAGATTGTAGGTCCTGTTACTGTATCTGCCATAGTTTCCCTCCTTAATCAAGAAACTGTGGGGCCGTAGCCCCACTAATTATTATCTTACTGATCAGCAAACGCTGGTGCAGTTGTTGATGTAACATTTCCAAAAATTTGGTAATTAGTTGTATCTATACCCATTACAATAACGTCAAAACCAGCAGGAACATTCAGTTGAATACTGCTATTTGAGTTACCGTCTGAAAATACTGAACTTACTTCATTTCCATCAGTGTCTAAAAATGTTACTCCACCAATGTAAAAGTTTGTATTACCCGGTGTAACGATTAAAGCATCTGTTGCATCAGCGGCTCCACCAGCGTAAACAAATCTAAACATAGATCCTGCTATTGGTGCAGGTAGTGTATATGTATTATCTTGTCCTCCATCAGGTACAAGTAATACTCTACCACTATGAGTTGCATTTGTTAAAGTTACATTTCCATCAGATAAACTAACTGGTGCACCACCAAGAGTTGTTACCTCTGTAATAGTTCCAGTTGTTGCGTTTTTACTGATAGTTTTAATTGTGCTTTCCGACCTTAGTGGTCCTGAAAATGTTGAATTTGACATAATTATCTCCTAAGTATAAGAATACAGTCTTTAGGTCGTCGTCTATACACGTCTGTATTCAAGTTTTCGTATAGTCAGTTTATTATAACCAAAAAAAAGGGGACTTGAAAGTCCCCTTAATCTTTCCTCCAAATTACTACTTACGCAGCACCAGGAGAGCCGAATATTCCTCTAGGATCAGAGAACCCAAATGAATATCTTTCTCTTGCTTTAAATCTTACATTACCTGTATCGAAGTCACCTTCCATAGCAGTTTTGATTGGTGCTCTAACAAACTGTTTAAGTCCATTAGGTGCATCAGTCATAATGAAGAAAGCATCAGTATCAGTTAAGTAATGATTAACTCTGTAGCCTTGTGGGATCATACCCATTGAAGCCATAGCATTAATATCGTTATCTGATGTACTGACACGCTGTGGTGATTTAAGAATCCTTTCCGCTGTGAACTGAAGTTCTTTTGGAATGATTAATTTAGCACCTTGTAAAGCAACTTTTAGACCTCTTTCATCAACAAATGCAGCAATATCAATAAGAGATTGCTCAATAGATGTTTCTGATAGGTCAGCAGCTGTTGACAACTCGTTAGCAAATGTACCGCCGTTTGTTAGGGGGTGTACTGCTGAACATAGTTCAACTCCGTCACCGCCTGTGAAACTTGAGTTAAAAGCATTGTTAAGTACGTTAGCACCTTTAACTTGCTTGGTGTTAGCCATACTTCTAGCCAATGCTCTTGTGTAACGACCTGCTAATCTGTCGTATAAATTATCCTCAATTGCTTCTTCTGTAATAGCAAAAGCCATTGCGATAGTTTCGTGTGTGTACCTCGATGTATAACCTTCTTGTGCGGTATCAAATGATACACCTTCACCTTCAGATTTTACAGGAGCCGAACCGAAACCGGATAGAATCACTTCTTCTTCAAAAGCTCTATCAGAACTTTCCGAATCAAAGATCTCACTATGTTCGTTTTCGTATCGGTTATACTCTAGTCCAAAAAGAGCGTTAAGCCCAGGCTCTAACTCTTTGACTAGTTGGGATCTTGAAATAGCCATAGTTAACCTCCTAAGCTAGACCGGCACCTTTTTGGCCGAATATGTGGTTTTGAATGATTACGCGCACATTGGTTGCATCAGCACCGACATCGCTATTTTCAGGATCTCTTGAAACATCGATCGCTTTAATAGGTAAGCCGGCAGTTGTTGCGCCAGTAGTTACATCTAATTCAGCACCGGATATACCAGTTGTTGTGCTTCCAGCTGATGTGTAAACGATATCAAAGTTACCGAATAAGTCAGCTATAGGGAAAGCAGCATCTGCTTGAATTTCGAAAATAACCATTGGGTCATCAATTATAAACGCTTCTATATCAGAAGCATTTGTGCTCGCAGGATAAAAGTTGGAAAAAGTTTCTTTTCCAGTGGATGGGTCTGTGTAGCGACATCCGTTAAAAACACCTACGATTGGAACTGTACCGCCATCGGCATGTACTTCAACAGTTCCGCCAGTGACTTGCATTACCATATCACCTTTGAAAATTGCTGTTCCATAGTTCGCAGCTATTCTATAACGAGTTTGTCCTCCAGTGTAGGGTGTTCCACCTACTCTGCCTACCGGACGCATCCCAAATGCAGAATCTTGGTTTGCCATAATTAAACTCCATAAAATAGTTAAACAAATGTGGTTACAAAAGCTAAAAAATTAAGACTTTCTGTTACCACCAAAAGTTACACGAGATTGTCTGTCAATATTAACAGGCATCTCTGGTCGTTGTTCCTTTAGAATGTCGTTATCAACTGCTTTAACTTGGTCAGCAGTAATTCCTTGAAAATACTGCTTGCGTTGCTCGACAATTTCTTCTGGTATCCTTGCCAACACAAGGCCTCCAACCCCGATTAACCCCTGATGTTTGCCTTCATGGATTACTGGATAGTCATGGTCACCGATTTCGTTTTGAACTTCTTCAGCTCGAACAAATTCCCAACCTTCTCTGAGTTTTTTAGAAACATTACCTGAATCCATAAAACCCACACTTTCTACCCTAATCCACCTATGACAATAACCTTGCGGTGCAGGTGGTGCATCTAGACTTGATGGTGGCGCCCAAGGTTTATTACGAATATCCTTTTTCTCTTGGCTCGCGCGTGAGGTTTTCTTTACTGTACTTTTAGTCATAATCTACTCCTTCACGAATTTCGCGTATTCTTCTAGTGGCACCCCTAATTTTTTAGCTATCGCTACTTGTGAACGGGTGAGTTTCACGGTTCTGCGTCCTTGCTGTTTACGCCCCGCCGAGGCAACAGTTTGAACGGGTTTTTTATCTTCGACAAATTTATGAGGAAAATATTCTCTCATAGTCTTATCTATTTCATCATAGTATTCATCAGAGGTTGGGTCAACACCCTGTTGAACAAGTTCTTTATGTTTTTCAACAGCAGCACCGGTCATAACAGTGTCATTGTTAAACCAAGTATTTTTACTAATCCAATTTTCTGCTTTTGGATCTACTGCTGGAGCTTGAGGAACAGCTTCTTCCGCCTCAGGCTCTTTTACTTCTTGCTCTCTTTGAGCTAACTTAACTCTAGCTTTTTCTTTTTCAACTGCTAGTCTTGTCAACTCATCATTAGCTTCAACCATTTTATCAACATCGCCATCAGCTGTTGCAGTCGCAAGTTTAGCTTTCACTTGTTCTCTTTGAGAATCAACTCTCGCATCAAACTCTTTGAGATGATTATCCTCAACAGAGTTTAAAGTGGATTTAGTTGAATTATATTTGTCTTGTAAACCTTTAGCATAATCAAGAGCAGCTTTTTCTCTTCTTTCTGCTTCTCTCATTTTACGAGTTAGCTTATCAATTCTTTTTTGCGTTTTTTCTGATACATCCTGTAAATTATCTTCACTTTTCGGCTCTTCGATAATTTCAGCTTTATCGTTATTAACTGGATCTGTGTAACCTAAATCAACCTCAGGGGTTGCGGCAGATTCTTCAGTTGTAGAAGGCTGTTCTACATCAATAGAACTTTCTTCAATACCATCAGTATCTAATTCAACATCTTGTACTTGTGCTTCTGACATATTTTACTCCTAAAATAGTGCGAGGATATCCTCGGGTTTTTCAATTGTACCTATAATCTCATCATCATTAATAATTCTATGTTCACCAAAACTAGTTTTAAATCTTGCTCCAGCATAACGACCAATGACTACAAATTGACCTTCTTTGCACCAAGGTGTTAAAAATTTTTCTGTGTCTGTGTAGCACATGTTACCCATTTTTACCACATATCCAACTACTGAGGTCATTTCAGAAGTTTCTAATGTTTGTTCTGATAATGCGATACCACCTTTAGTTGTTTCAGCCATTTTCCACATTTTTAGTAAAATACGATAGCCAACTGGGTCAGGTAATCGATCCATGTGTTTTATATAGTCTTGTGTTGGTTTTGGAACTTCTTTTTCAGACGGTGAATTGACTTCATCTTTAATGTAGTCAGGTTTTATAATGTTTGACTTACTTGTCATGTATTCTCCTCATTTTTTTGCAGGTCTTTTAAATCCTGAAGCAGTGCTTCATATGCACCGATCTTGCCTTTAGCATATTGTAATTGTTCTAAGTTGTCTACCCCATACACAATATGATCTTTTGTTTCATCAACTCTTTTTCTAATAAAGTGGATAAGACTTTGAATAGTATCTGGATCGTGCATTTATTTTTTCTTCTTCTCTGGTGCGTACAAATTATTAAAAGTGTATTCCCAATCCATGTAACTGTCATGCGCTTCTGCTTTATGTGTCCATTGTGATGGCACAAAGTCTGGTGGACCATTCCCGGTCACCCACATAGCAGGTGAAGTCACGCGTACGCGATTATTAGGTAAGGCTACAAAACAACCTTTCCACGGACCTTCGGTTAAAGCTAGTACATGTGATTGTTTATGTTGTGCTGGATCATCTGCTATTTCACTGTTGGTATAATCTACAGTGAAATAATATTTAGCAGTATAGAATTCGTTTTCAATTCGAGCTAACCAAGGACTTGAACTAGTTCTATCAAAAATCACAATTGAATGATCTCTAGAAGATACATCCCAAGGTTGAGCTATATGTGTTGGCATGGGTGGTGGCATTTCATCTAATGGTTCATCTTCGACCAATGCTGTAATTGGCATACGAGCCCACATTGCACCGCCATGAGGATTTTCTAAACGATTCTCTTCATCTTCACAACCAGTAAAGATAACTTGAAAACTTAAACAACGATCTGGAATAGTGTTGACTGCGATAACATAGCAGTGTAGGAACTCACCGTGATACGCACGATGATTATGTGTAAATTCTTTTCTAACCCATGCCTTTAAAACTAAAGGTATGTTTGATATTAAATGTGACAAATTTTTTAAGCCTTGGTAATTTTATAACCTTTTTTTCTTGCTTGCGCTCGTAACTGAGCGAGTGTCATAGTTTTTACACCGCCTTTACCGGTGCCTTTAGAATAACCTTTAGCCATTTTACCGCCCATGGCCTTCATCATTTTAGGTCCGCCTTTAGAATAACCTTTGGCCATTTTACCGCCTCTAGCTTTCATCATTTTAGCGCCACCTTTAGCGTAACCCTTACTTTTTTTCATACCTGCCATAACATGTACCTCTACTTAGTAAATTTACCGATTGATTTTAACCCAAAACTTGCAGCAATGGAAGCCATAATTGACCATTGTAACCACTCTGGAAATGTAGATAAAAATTCAATACCTCTTGCAACAAATGGCTGAAAATAAGGTATGAAAGAAAAAATTATAATAGCTATAAAACATACAGTCCAAGCCTCGTCTTTCCACGAATCTTCAGAAGCCTTTGCCATAGCGGTCTCCCATTCGACTTTACCTTCCGCCACCTTTTTTTGAACTGCAACTTTAGCATCTATTTCTGCTATTTTTAAATCAGATTTAGCTTTCGCTTTCTTTGCTGAGTGTTCAAAATAACCACCTACAGCCTTCGATAATCCAGATACAATTAAACCTACCATTATTTGACTCCTATAAATTTTTGACCTTTGACTTGAATAGCACTGACTCCTTTGTAAGGACTTCTTGCGCCCACATCACGAAATGGACAACCGCCTTTTGAAAACTTACTCATATCTTTGTATTTTCCAGCAGGTATTCCTCGTTTTAATTTTTCGGTGTAATATCGATCACCTTTCTTTTTAAGACCATAGCCTAAATTTTCATCAACACTTACACCAAGATTAAATGTTTTATGTTTACGGCCTTTCAATAACATACCTGTTTTTGGATCACGACTAAACCCATGACCTTTTGCATCTCTTTTACCACCCAACTTATCAAAAGTTTTATAATCATAGCCCTTGCCTTCAGGGTCAAAATCACCGCCACCTTTTAAACCTTGTGGGTTTGGTCCTCGTTTAGGTGGTACTGTTTTACTTAACTTTTTCATAATTTATGTGGCATTAGTCCACGAAAATATAGTCTGCGATATTGACCACCAATCTTTCTGTTAGGATGTGCGGCCATTATTTTTGCTAATGTATACATAGCTCCTCCTACTTATCTTTACCAGTGTCCTGTTTCAACTTATCACGCATGATATCTAATTTATCATCTGCGACTCGTATTCTTTCTTTACCAGCATCTTCACTGTCTTCACGTTCCATTTTATCTAAATCAATTCGTTGGTCAAACTCATCTGCCTTTCTCTGTTCTTGCACTAAGAATTCTTCACCCTTGCGTTGCATGTCAGCAGCACGCATATCTAACTCTTGTTGTTTCAATCTAACCAATGGATCATCAGCAGGCTGTTCTTGTTCGACTAATTCCTCTGTCAATACTTGTATTCTTTCCGCATGCACGCCATCAAAAACCTGTCTAAATCCTTCTGGGTCAGTTTGTTGTAGTTGCATCACATCAGGTTGCTCTTGTTGTATTAAAATTAGAGCTTGAGCCTTAGCTTTGAAAGATATGTGTTCACTAATGTGTGCTTGTAATAAAGCATATACTTGTGGGTTCATTTGTACCATTCTGGTTTTCATAAACGCCATGTGAGCAAAAATATGCGCATCATGGTTTTGAAACTCAAATACTTTTAGTGGTTTCATAGCTAAAGCGTCTGCATTTTCAAGTGCAGGGTCTTTTGGTTGTGGTTCTTCTTGTTTTTTAAGCAAAGTGTTGATGTCTTTTGTACCTAATGCTGCATAAACACGACGATATGCTTCATGTACATTGTGCATTTGCGGATTTGACTGTGCAATTTGCAATTGTGTCTGTGCTAAAGTCACTCTTTGCGACATTGAGAAAATATTTGGGTCTGCAACGGGTATAACATCAACTTCTGGACTAAAATCAGCTTGTTTTACCATGCGATCACCACCATAAACCGCATATGGGTACACTGGAGGCAGATATGAAGCAAAAACATTGTTTAAAAGTCTAAATTCTTGTCGCATTGCGTAGTAACAACGCTTATGTATGGCACTCATGACCCTTGAACCGCGTTCTAAAAGGGCAACAGTCGTACCAACTGCTCTATTTTTACCATCTTCACCCACTTGCATGTCTGCAATTGCTGCAAAACGCTGTCCAGCTTGTACTACAAAGCCTAAAAGTTGAAATAAAGTCTGACTTGGCTCTTTAAATGGTAATTGCATGAAAGAATCTTGTATTCTTCCACCAACAATATCAACATCTCTGAACTCACCTGGTTGAAATGGTTGATCATCATCACGAATACGCATACCACGAGTTTTAAAACCAGCTGGTAGGTTAGCTAATGTACCTGCATCTAATAGTTGTCTTAACGATGCAGTAGCAGTCTTGCTCAAACCACCAATCATGTGTATTAAACCAAAACCATAGAAGCCTAAACCAGGTAAAAATTTGTAATGCACAAAAAATTCTTTGCGTTTAAGTAATGGATCATCAGGTTCAAAGTTACGATAAATAGATAATATCTCTCGTGAACCTTCATCTAAAGTTACAATGTAAGGTATCTTAATATTTTTTTCATCACTTTTGTTTTCAGGATCTACTAAATCTAAATCAACGTGCATTTCTAAAACATTAAATTGATAATCACCCTCAGCATCACCTGAACGGTTTTGACCACTTAGCTCATTGTATTTGTCTTGCACTTCACTATCTTCCATGCGACTAGGTAGAATATCTACATCACGATAAAATCCTATTTGTTGTTTTTTTAAAATATCGTTTTCGCTCATACGAACTAGATGTGTAATACGCTCACAGTCTTTTAGGTCTGTAGCATAGTAAGGCACGACTAAATCTTCCGCAGGTACAAATTTTGATATTGCTCGTTGCAATACATCATCAAAATAAACTTTTTTAAATGCAGATCCAGCAAGTGGTAAATAAAATAATAATTGATCAAACTCAGGAGTATATTCTTCCATCTCCTCAGTAATCATATAGTTCATAAATTCTTCAACACGTTGTGCTTGTGCTTCTTTTTCTGGTGTCAAAGCACCAACGACTTTTGAACTAACAGGCCCGTCAGAAGGTAACAATTCTTTATAAGCTTGCGCTTGAAATTGTGTCACTGATTCAGCAAGCATTGGATGTGTTACCGAACTAGCGCCTTGAAAAGGACCACTTTCATTATTGTATTTAAAACCTAATAAATCTAAACCAGAAGTGTATGACTTTTCCCAATCACCTCTTGATTCTTTATCTTTTTTGTAATCGGCAAGTAATTCATTAGCCATACTGGCTAGTATTCTTTCATCCATGCCTTCAGCAAGATTGACATAAAAATCCTGAGCCTCTTCTTGCACTTGCTCTGGTTCAACAGCTTCATCTGTAATTTCTACATCAACAGGTTCAACCGCATCTACTTCTTCTTGCGTTACTTGAATATTGTCTTCAACAGCCATGATTAAGTCACCTTTGTTTTTTTGTTTTTACCTAGTTTACACTTAACTTGAACATATTTCCCAGTTTTTGCACTCATAGGAATAGCAGTAGGAATAGCTCCTACTTTTTTTAACGGATTAAACCTTGCTGTGCTGTTAGCAAGTAACCTCTGTAGCGATTTGTTTTTAGCAGCTATTTGCCTAATACCAGCAGTGGCTTTCTTCTGCTTTCTTTCGCTATATATTTTTTTTAATCTTGGGTCCATTTTTGTCATATTAAAATTCTACCACTTAAATATATCAACTACTAGACCACCTGTTTTCTTATATAACTTAAAGGGCTTAGACTTCATTTCAGGTGTTATTTTTAAACCAAATACTGGATAATATAGATCAGGGTCATCAGCGTCCATTTCAACTATTTTTCCGTTTCTTAATTCATTAAATCTTTCCGCTTCAAGTTTGGTCTTAAATGCAGCAAGATGCTCCGTATTAGCATAAGTAAAAGTTTCTTCGCCAGCGTCAAACCTTCCCTCCTGTATTACTTTAAATCGTTTTTTTGGATCCGATTTAGCCACTCGAATAGTTTTAGCTTCAGATTTATACTGTTTAGCCAAGTCTTCTAAAATTTTTGGTAAAGTTGCTGTTTGCTTTGGATTAGTTTTTTTATCACCTATGGTATAGTTTTCATAACCAGCTTTACCCCTAGCGTTACCATAATATTGTAAAGTTCCAATTTTCCTGTCACTACCTCTTTTTTTGAAAGATACCATTTCAGCTGGATTAATAGCTATATAATCAACATCATTTCGTATGGCTTGTTTGATTAAATATTTCATACCATGTGATCCCCATCCTTTTTCAGTATCGAGCATCGGTTGAAAATCTATATTAGAATTGTTGTATTTTTGTTTCAACTCCTCTGCACTTGCACTACCTGATTTAGGATCTGCTTGTGCTGCACTTATTTCATCAAACTCTTTAGATAATCTTGCATATTCTTTTGCAGTAGACTCGTCAAATCTACCAGCAAGGTTAGTTTGATTTGTAATTAAATCTTCCATTTCATAATATTTTTCTACACGTCTGTCTCTGAAAAGTGATTTTAAATAACCAGAATTAGTAGGGTTAAATCTCATGTAAGATTCTTTTTCTTGTGGGTTGCCTCTTCTAAGCTCCCTTTGTGTAGCTTGTTGCACATCAGCTTGCAATTCATCTAATACATAAACTTTTTCATTTGGACTTCCCTCCAAAGCTCGTCTACCGTAACGAATATGATATAGCTGATTATCTGCTACACCAGAGTAATGTCTGGCGCGAGGCATTTTAAAATCTAAACCAAAAATACCTTGCCCTTCAGAACCACCGTCCATGTTTTTAAAATAAATTAAATCTTCGTGGTATGTTTCTGGGCCGAACAGACGATATGCATCGTCTTGACTGTGTTTGACACTGGTGCCGGTACCTATTTCTCTTTGTAACACAGCAGCAAAATTGTCAAATTTATTAATAAAATCATTAAAAGTAGTATCAAAAGGTATACCTAAATCATCAAACCTTTCACTTTTATCACGCAATCCACGTACAGCTCCTCCTAACGAATTTATAAATTCATCATCAGATTGTTTAGATGGTTTCAAACTAGCACCAAAATTCCTAGCTTTAAAATCAGTACCTTTGGTGTAGTAGTATTCAACTAAGTCATCAAGGTCTTCTTGTAACCTCACTGCATCTGCATTGATAGGCACATTAGGATCCTTTTGCCTAGCTATATCATTTTTATTAGCTAGGTCATCAACTTGTTTTTTTACTCTTGCTATTACATCATCAAACTCCTCAAAAAAATCTTCTGCCACTGGTTTTAAATCTTGACCGTACCCCATACGAATGTGAGCGGTGTTATGTGCTGGAGATTGAGATACCATCTCTAATAATGTTTTTG
>Ga0208666_1001203_pt1 | contig 11740 bp, 15 predicted proteins | sample 5B_taG_FD_184078 | JGI IMG/M metagenome (GOLD analysis project Ga0208666, IMG submission 184078) | Marine viral communities from the Subarctic Pacific Ocean - 5B_ETSP_OMZ_AT15132_CsCl metaG (SPAdes) (version 2) | ecosystem: Environmental > Aquatic > Marine > Oceanic | place: Pacific Ocean...
TGGCAAGGTTCATAAAGTCAATGTGACTATGCGCTTCTTCGATATCGTCGATTTTAAATGCAAAGTAATTTGATTTATCGACAGTAAGTTGAAACTCTTCGTCATCAAGATCCTGCGGTAGTATTGTCGTACCTCTAGTGTACGCTTTTACTGAAACTTCAGGTTCCTTCATTATTTTTACGGTATCGCCTTGGTTTGCGATTTCACCAAAGTAATCATTATTGGTGATCGCATTAGCAACAGCAGACTTGCGGAAAGCAAGTTGTACCTGTTTGCTATATATAATGGGTGAAAAATTACCATTTGGTAGATTTCCGTACCCACTTGCGGATGAAAAAGCCATTGTATAAAATCCTCCGTTAAGATATGGCTATGTGAAATAAACACAACATATCCACTAAAGGGGCCTGTCGTTTTCTAGGGTGCAGTTTAAGTTTTAGATCCGTCGATCTTAGTATAAACTGGGCCTATACTTGAAAGGGTAGTTCTTTGCGGCTTAGTGCTTGGTGAAAACATATACATTAAATTTATGCAATTCGTGTATATGCGTATAGTTATACTTACAATATTACAACTGTCAAGTCTTTTTTGTCATATCGTAAGTAAATTTGCCCTCTCGAATAGCTGTCATAATCTCATCGGATCTTTGAGCATACTCTTTAGGGGACATTCGGTTAACAACAGACTCGCTAAGATATTTTTTAGCTTGGTCTGCTTCTGGTGTACTACGGGTTCTAGCTTTAACTGAAGAAGCCGCAGCTTTATCTGATGATGATGCAGGACTAGCTTTATTCATTCCCTTGTCTTGTTTGTATAAATCAATAACACGAGCAACTGATTTGGCATCATCCATATTCTCATACAGAGCATCTTTTACCCACTTGGGTTGTTCTTCTGCCCAGTTATGAAACTCATCACCATTTCTTATTTCTTCAAAGTCAGGGTGTAAATTAATAAGTTCAGCTTCAGCTTTTTCTCTTACTGCATCTGATCTTACTTGTTCAAACTCCTTCATTCGTTTTTCTAAATTACTTGAACGCTCTGTAGCTTTTTTATCTGCAATAGATTCAACTATCGCCGCTACATCAGGGTGTTGCCTTGACCACGCTTCAACTTCTTCTGTTGACTTAGGTAGTACAAGTTCTTTCTTCGACGCTAACTGAAGTTGTTCTTCTAACTTTTCTAAACGGCTCTGTAAGTCTTTTTCTTTTTCTGCAGAGTGCTTACGTAGATCGCCGTATCTTTTCTTAAAAGTTTTTTCTTCTGCTGTTAGACCTTCATCTTCATCACCTTTAGTTTCAACTTTGTTTAGCTGATGATCTTCTTTAATGTCCTCTTGCGTTTCTACTTCGGGACTACGCCCTGCGTCTTTCATTAGCTGATCCAGTTCTTCTTGATCTTGTACTGCACGGGCTATGTTTCTATTGTGAGCAGGGGAATCTACTTTAATAGGTATTTCTTTTTGGACTGCTACTTCCGACATTGATTTACTCCTTTATGTTGGGGTCAGCATATTTACTGAGTAGCCTTATGATTATTATCGAGTGGTATGTGTGTCGCTATTTCTTTTTCTTTTTACGTGTAGCTAATCCTCCTTTGTTCATTCCAAATTCTCTATCGCTCCCTGTCCGTCCTGAATAAGCACTTCCTGATTGAAATGAAGATGTGCCTATCTCTTTCTTGTCTACCGTAGTAGTAGCAGATCTTGCTGCATCTTCTTGTCTGTTTTGTTCATCTCTTTCTTGTCTAGTTTTAGCTTCAGCTTCCCTATCAATAGTTCCTAATATATTTGTACCTTCTTCTTTTGCTTTTGCTGTTATAGCATCAACATTTTTTTGTTGCTTTGTTTTAGCAAGTTCTTTTTTAGCTTCTGTTTCTTCTCTTAAAGTCGTAGTTTCTAATCCTTCTTTATACGTTTGGATGCCCGTACCTGTTCGTGTAGGATCGTTACGGCCTTTAAATATATCACTAAATTTATTAAGGGATGTTGCGGCTCCCCCTTTACTTACAGGTTTACTTAATGTATTTCTCCAAGTGGCAATTTTATCGAGAGGTAAGTTCGACATATTTGTTAATACTAATACTTCATTTCCTGTTAACCCTTCAGTATCTTCAAGACGTTTCTTTGCTTCTTTTTGAAGCAATTCAGACATACTAGTGTTACCCCCCATTAGGTTAACTACCCCTTTTATTAATCCTACTGTTGGAAGACTATCCAGTGGAATTTTAGTTCCTCCACTATGTATAGCCATAGCCATTGCTAATTCTCCAATTGACATTCTAACAGGTGGTTTAGTGCCATCCCAAATACTTTGATCTGCTTCACTATCTTGTGGTTCATTTTCTGGCATAGTACTATCTACAGGAGCTACAGGAGCTACACCTTCAACTGGCGCACCTTCTTCAAAGTACCCTGGTGGCACTGGCGGTATAGCTACGCCATTTACAAACCTAATATATAATTTACTTCCTTCGCTGTTAACGTAAGTTTTAACAAACGTCTGTGGTTGTAACGAAGCCATTTCAGTTACAAGGCCACCCTCTTGAAATTCTCTTACGGGTTCGTCTTGACCATCATCATATGTATTTAATTCTTCAGCAGAGAAAGGTAAGTCATCCATTCCATCCATAGAAGCATCATCTACAGGTTCTCCACCCATACGACCATTCTCTTCCATACTAGCTAGTTCCATTTTAGCTTTACCTCGAAGGTCTTCAAAGAACTTTATGCCATAATATTGTAAGACATCGGCTGGTACAACATATTCACCTTCACTTAGTCGAGCAGGAATGTCATCTCTGACTTCCGAAGGTAATGCACCTGGTGGTACTTCATTACCACTTACAGGGTCTATGCGTGGAGGTTCATCTCCAAATGCCATTTCAGTTTGTTCTTCAAGTGCCATTACTGGACCCCCTTCATTATATTTATTATTAGATACTAATCCTCCTTCTGAGAAGGTAGTTATTTTACTATAGACAGAATGTATTCTTGGTTGTCCTGCTTTTGGGTGATTTTTATCATACTTACCCATTCTAATCGTACCTATTTCTTCACCAAATTCTAATTGACCTGTTGTAGTAGGTCTAAGTCTAGGTTCACTAGCACTTGCTGGGTATGTTGTTAAATTACCGCCTTTAGAAAAATCTGTTTCGTATGTATAGTAATGTTTATTTCCCTTAGTAACAGAAATCAAAGTGTTAGCATCTTTAGTTTCTGAATTTTTACTTACCCATTCCCAACCGCCTTTTTTGCCTGTGCTAGTTGGTTTAATTAAATTAACTTTTATTTGTGTATTGCCCTTTCCTATAGTACCAACTTTTTCTACATCAAAATTTCCTGCAGACATTGTTGCCATAGGTTTTCCACCTTTAACATCAGTTGGTTCTATTTTAATATTTATAGCCCCAGCATTTTTATTTGTTAAAATTTCTTTATTAATAGGATTAACAAATTCTCCTCCTTTTTTAAAAGGAAGTTTGTTACTTTGTAATTGAGATTGATTAATAGGTCGAACAGGAACCATATTTGTTTTAGTTGCTGTATATTTAGCGATATCATCTACGGCTACATTATCTACTTGGGTAATTGGATTTCCTATATGTGTTCCGTTTTCTAATATTTCTAAAGGTTGTAATCCTTTTTTTGGAACTAAAGAAAAATTAAAAGTTGCTTTCTTAACAGGACCTTTACTAGTTTCTAATATTATATTAGCAGTAGTATTAGGACTAGTAGGATCAGGAATAATTGTTCTATATCCTTCCCCTCCAACTTGTTTCTGTAATTGATTGGGACTAGCAAAGTCATCTTTAAATATAGTAGCTGCTTTTTGATCAAGAAAAATAGTTTTTGCAGAAGGATTAAGATTTTCACCTGTTACTTTTTTATGTCTAGTAGTAATATTTCCTTTATTCATTACATACTCAGAACCTTTTCCTGTTGTAAAAAAACTAGTTACGGGTTCAGCTAAACGTGTATCTGTAGGTGTGTTTTTAATTGCTTTTTTTAAAGCATTTTGTGCTTTGCTATATTTTTTAGCTAATGCTCTAAAAGGCATAGCAAGTAAATCTCCTGCACCAGGAATAACGCCTATTCCAAGAGCAGCAGTATTTAGTGCAGCAGAACCAAGACTACCTTCTTTAAGGTTTTCCTTTATGTTGCCAATAATAATGTTTTCACCTACAAAAGGAATAGATTCTTCAGCAAGCTGTCCATAATCTAAATTCTTAAAGAAGTCTGCAGTAGATTGTAAGAAACCTTTATCTTCTTTAGTCTCTTGGACCATTTATTTTATCCCTTAAAAATTTTAATTGTTTAAGTGCTATTATAGAACCTTGCGCTCTGTGTATCTCAATTAGCGTATTGGCTTGTTCTAAGTTTCGATGTACAGAAGCTATTCTTACATCTAGTTCTTCATTAAAGGCATCCCACTCTTTTTTGTTATTCACAAAAGTTTTAAGCGACATTACCAGTAAATCCTTCTTCACCGGGAAGTGGAGCCATTCCTGTTCCTACTTGACTACCGCCACCACCAGTAGCATCCATTGCATCAGCACCAGCAACAACTTCAGGAGCTTGTCCTGTAGGTGGTGCGGCTGGACCCATACCTTCTTGTGGAGGTGGAGGGGGTGGCTGTTGGAAGTTCTTCAGTAACTCAGCTTGAATAGCTGCGTCTTGTAATGAGTTAGTAACTTTGTCTGGGTCTAAGTCCATACTCTTAGCTATCTCTCTAATGATGAAGTCCATCTTAGCGAAAGGTGCGAGTGCTGGGTTTTGTACTGTGCCTAAGAACTGCATCAATCTTTGACTACGTACTTCATTAGCCATCAAGCTTTCCGTACCACTAGCCTTAACTTCTAAGTCACCTCGTATGTCTGGGTCAAAATCAAACTGCATATTAAATGCAAAGAACGCTTTACCCATAGGCGCAATTAGATAGTCATCCACATTCTTAACGACAGATCGTATGCTACCATTAGCGGCTGACATCAACATAGAGATACCTGACGCAGTACGTCCTACACCTGACACACCAGTTTGCCCGTGAGCAAAACTAGGGAAGCCTGTGCTTTCGTCAGCTAGTACTCTAGCCTTATCAAACAACTGCATATTCTCTTGTGCAACATTAGGGAACTTAGTGCCAAACAACGCTTGTCCTGGCGCACCCCCTTGTCTACGGAATACTTTACCTGGATACACTGACATATCCTGCCCTGGCACAAGGTTGGTTTCATCAACCTCGATAATAAGATTACCAGATAGCGCAGCATTATCAATCGCCATACGCATAAAGCCGTTCATTAATGTTTGGGTATCGTCCATATTTTCGGCAATACCTACACCAAAGAAACTGTATGGGTTGTGTTCAAATGGAACAGCGTAATACGGGATACGTGCTGGCTTGAATGGATTTAGAACCATTCTTAGCACCTCTCCGTTGCAGCACCAGATGTTGCAGTTCACTTCTGGTAAATCTTTTAATTCTTTAGGGATGCTGACACCATTCTGTTCGAGTATGTCTGTATCGACAAACCCCCAAAACTCTAGGACTTCCCATCGTTCTGACGAATTGTGTTTAGCATCATCGTCTTCCATATTCATTTCCCAGTGTTTCAGGGTATAGTCAGCACCTTTATCTATTGCTTGTTCAATGCCATCTACCATAAAGTATGGACGACTTTTTAATGTTCTTAATTGGTTGCGAGACATCTTGTGCCGCTCAACTGTATACTCTGCGTCATCCATACTAGCCGCTTCAGGGTCAGGATAGAAGTTCCACACAGATACGTGATTAGTTGCTGGAACAGTTTTGATTATAGGATCATACTCGCCTTCTTCATTCCAGTTAGGGTATTCTTTATCTATAGCAAATGGGCCTTTCATTACCCCAGTGCCTAGTAGTGCCATCTCAAAAGCCATACTACGAAGATACTTAGAAGCTCCTGATTCAGTTAGCTGGTCGTGTATTTTCTTTTCCATTTTTTTAGCAGCAATCATAGCTGGATGGAAAGTGACCGTTGTAGCTGTCTTACCTTGACCTTCAATTAGCTTTTCACCTACAGGAGCTAAAGTATCTTCTAGTCCTCCTAAGCGTTTTTGTAAGTCCCTTATAGTTTCGCCTGGTTGTAACTCAGTATCAGGACCAATAAGGTATGGTTTGGGTGGGGTGTCCGTAAACGCAGACTTTATTGCGTCTGCGCCTTTTTCTGCAGCAGGGTCTATATTAATATGTACTGACTCGCTAACACCATCAGGTAAAATAGTAGGATCAACAGATAAAGGGAATTTGTTATTGCCAAATAAAACATCCACAATTTGACCATATGCAGCCAGTGTTTTAGTTTTGGTGACTTTAACAAATACACGAGACTTCTCCGTTTCAGTGAATTGTACATCTGGTCCATACAGTCCTCTATAGTTTCGGTAAGATCTTAACCACCGTTCTTCATCACCTTCTCGTGCATCTTCTGCTCTTTTAAATCGTTCTGATACAAACGAAACAACCGCATTAGATGATTCAAAGATTTTATCTTCTGCATCTTGTGCGGCTACTACATCGTCTGTCTCAAATGAGAGGTCGTCTATTTCTGCCATATTTAATATCCAAAGCTGGGATCAGCTGCTTGAAAGCCTGATCGTTGTGTTGCTGGGTTGAAGTCCCAAATAGAACTTCGAGGTCTTGTCATAATGCCGTAGCGTAAAGCATCATATAAGTGGTCTTCTGCATTTGTATCTACATCTTCTGGGTTACGTTTATCTAAAGGAATGGCTGGTAGTTGGGCTATTGTGTTTGTACACGTAGACATAAACACCAGTCTAGGTTTTTCAGTGAACTCATCTACTTGTAATCTTCTGTGTAGCTCGTTTTTTCCTGATACCCTAGACCCCTTTGATCTGTCTGAGGGCCGCCATCTGCAACCCTTCATATTCATCTGTTCAGCTAGACTGGGTCCTGTGTCACCTCTGTTGTGCCATAGTGAGCTATCAAGAACTCCATACCGTATTGTACCATCTTCTTTTTCTGCGTCAAGTATCATATCAGCTAAATCTGTTGCTGTAACTTTAGAACAATAGAGTTCTCTATATATTACTAGTGAATCATCTGGTGCTACTGCTATCCATACAACTCCTGTATGACTTCCGTATCCGTAGTCACACGCTCTAAACTTAGTCCAACTCGTCGGTATCTTATAGGGATCAACTACGTGTATCTTTCTGTTGAACTCAGGAAATGCTGCACCTTCATTAACATCCCAGTTACCTTCTAGTAATTGCTTTCTTTGGTGTTCTGGCAAAGATAGAAGCATTGCTTCGTAGTCGCCACTCTCAGCTAAGTAAGGATTGTCAAACAAACTAGCAGGAATAAATCTGCGTTTAAATAATGGTTGTCCTTCTTTACTGTGTCCTTTAGGAAACCGTATTTCTTCCCCTGTCTCTATGTTTGTAGCCCAGAATGATTCTCTTGAAGGAGAAGGGTCTATAAACATTTTCTTAACCCATTGATGTCCTATCCCACCAGGGTTCGTTGTGGCTCTCATATACAAACCTAATTCGGCGGCATATGCACTACGCAAACGAGATCTCATATAATCCCAAGCGTAGGGAGAACCCCATTGTGTTAACTCGTCAAAGCCGATCCAATTAAACGCTTGACCTTGATAACGTGTAACGTCCATATCTTTGTCGAGGTAAGACATCCAAAGTCTGCCACCTCTAGGCGAGATCCACTGACTTTTCCTCTCAGACCATTTGATACCTGGTACTGCACGAGGGTATAATTCTTGGCTTTTTTGAATAAGCTCACGGAGTTCCTCAGTTGTGTGCCTGACTAGTAGCCCACTAAAGTTAGGGCTGTTTAATCCGTGTAACGGATCAGCTAACATAGCATAAGATTTACCGCCACCTGCGGCTCCACCATACAAAACCTCACGTTCTGATGATGATAAAAATTCTGTTTGTGGTCCAGCATTAGGCTGGAAAACTATATCTTGCGCAACTTCTGTGTCAAACGGTGCAGCCATCGGGACTGCAGGAACTATATTATCTTTTTCTACTACTTTTGATTGAGTATGCTCCAACTTTATCTTCTTCGAGCTTTTCGATCTCTTGTAGCGTTTCTTGGAGGCGTTGGGCAAGTCGCTTTTTAATAATAATTGTTTTCTTACGTTTTCGCTCAATGCTCATTCTTTTCTTTAAACCCATATGGGTAATACTGCGTCCTGTTTGTCGAGTTAGCCACTGTGCAACATCTCGTAAACTATACTGCTTGAGATGTTTTTTTGCTAATTCTAACGCTTCGAGTTCGTGTGGAATAGGCTTTAATAGTCTTTCATTTTCTGGATGAACTTCATACCCGTAGGGAATTTGTTTATGTGAAACTCTAGCTACTACGTGCCAGTTTTTTTCTTCACCTCTGTGTGGTTTAGGTAATTCCCAAAAACCTATTGTGTCTCGTTCCCAACTCTTTATTCGTTCTTACCTTCTTTAGCTGGTAATATAAATACTCCACCGCCAGAAGAGTTTACATCAACACGTTCTACTTTACCTAATCCTGCTCGATCTAATAAATCTTTAGCTGCTGACATTTTATCTCTTATGCCTAGCTCCGTTGGATCATACAAAGCGTTAGTCATAGCCATTGCTGCTTTAGGTGCAGTACGAGCAAAGTAAGAACGAGTAGCTTCTGCTATCTCGTCCTTTAACGATTCTACTATTGATCTTGTTGCTGTACTGTCGCTATAGCCAGATAGTTTTTTAGCTGTCACTACATCACCATTAGCTTCATCAAATAATACTTCAAGAAACTTCTGTTGATTTTCTGTTAGTAATTTAGACATTATTCTTTCTTCTTCCCTGCCATATAGTTAGGCACTTCTAGCTCTGGCCTTTGCCGCCTTCGTAAGATCTTTAAAGTGAACCACGGGTTTAGAACCTTTAGTATGAGTTTTACCAGAGTGTACGGAACCATTAGGCATTTTATGAGTACCCCCATTATATTTTCTCCCATCTTTAAAATAATGTTGTACGCCTTTCATATTATTTTTTACCTTTTTTCTTTACCATACCGCCTTTATTCATATAACCCATTTTGTTACGTACGGCTTTAGGTAGTTTCTTTAGTCCTGCTTGTTTAGGTGTAGGTTTTTTTAGAGCCATATTTTTATCCTTTAGCTTCTAGCTTTTCTATTTGGTGGATTAGATGCACCAGCTTTAGCCATACCACCTTTGTTATAGCCCATTCCTTTTTTCTTAGCCATACCGCCGCCCATATAACCCATAGACTTTTTAGCCATACCGCCACCCATCATCTTCATAGGTTTTTTAGCCATACCGCCACCCATATAACCCATAGATTTTTTATCTTTTTTCTTCATACCCATCATTGTGTTAAGCCTTTCCTGCTTTTTTGTTTCGTGGAAAAGATCTATTTTTAGATGCTGATCTCACTCTCAAGTTACTTCTTCTATTATCTAATGGATTACCATTCTTGTGATCCACATCTTTACCATCTCCCTTTTTAACTAAACCTGCCTTCATAGCAATACGTCTAGCTTTATTACGAGAAACTCGTTTCTTTATTTGCTCTGGTCTGCTTTTATAGTTAGCATTTTCTTTTTTGTAATTACGAGTAGCCATATTAAGTATCTACCTTTGAATTATCGTATTCCCAATATACGCACTTTTTATTTACAATAACGAAGTCAGGAAACTTTTCTTTTATGTATGGTATTCCTACTTGTTCCATACCAAAGTAACACTCTGCTTTAGTATCAAATACAGGACCGCCATATGTAGTACATTCCATAGTATACATAGAACATACAAGAACTAAAGGTGTAAACATTTTACTTTATGTTCTTCTGGATTTAGCTCCAGAACACTTCCATCGTTTGCGAGACAAGTTATTCGGAGTATTCGGATCATTTTGTTTCTTTTTAGAAAGCCTTTTCTTTATTCCTAGGCTTCTTGCACAGTAACTGTCTCCTTTAGATGTCCCTGCACGAACTCTTGGGCCACCACCCTTAGCTTTTCCTGCTTGTCCATAGCTAACTTTTTTACCTGACGAGGTTACTTTGACCCTTGCCTTACCTTTTCTAGGAGTTGCCATAATTATCTACGGGGCATCATAGGCATATAGTACATCGGATCTTCTGGTTGTGTCAAGTTGTCTATTACTTCTTTTTGCATACCTTTATCGCCGCGCAAATCTTTGTTACCGAAGCGTTCTGCCCTGCGATCTGGCTTTTCGTGGTGTCCACTGCCTACACAACGGAAGTCTTTCATATTTTTAGTAGAATAAAACATATTAATTTCCTGCTAATGGGTTAAGTAGAGCTTTTTTAATTTTATCGTCTAGGTTTTGCTCTAAAGTTTCTATCTTTTTGTCTAAACGATCTATTTTAGCGTCCATTCGGACTTCAAAAGCATTAATTATGCCTCTAACGTCCTCAATATTCTGTCGATTTCGTGCTTCTTGCTTTGACATATCAGTTTCGACTTGAGAAAGCATAGTTTTTACTTCTATATCTTGGGCATCTATGGATGATTCAACGTCATCTATGTCTAATTCTATGCGATCTTCTTGTTGATCCATAGATGTCTTAACAGAATCTAGTTTTTCATCAACACGAAGCTCTGTTGCTTCCATTAATGTTTCAATAGCAGCAACATCGTCCTTTAATCGTGTCTCTTGCTCTTCTATTGTAGTCTCAACTGCAGCTAAATCATCTTTTATGCGTTGCTCTTGCTTATCCATACTCGATTGTATGCTCGTTAAGTCTTCTCGAAGCTCAATTTTTGAGTCGTGGACACTAGCGGAGACATTAGCTACAGATGCTTTGATTGAATTGACTTGTTCTCTGATAACTTCATTGACGAGTAGGTCAGCTTCTTTGAGGTTATTGAACTGTTCACTAATAACAGCTAACTCACCCTCAACCATAAGCATATGGTTTTCGATGTGCGACAGATCAGGTGATACAAAGTTAGCTATCTTTTCTTCCATAGATAAATATCTTTGATAAGCTTCAAAGCCTCCCCAGAGTCCGCCTATGATTGTACCTATAAGTGGAATAATAAGTAAGAGCTTAGAGCCACCTACTTTTATACCTTTGTATTCTACTTCAGCCATACTATTTTTTCTTTATTTTAGTATTAAAAGATTTAGATTTCATAGCATCTTTACCATAAGTTTTAATTAAAGATTTATCTTTTTTGTATAACTTAAATATTTCTTTAATAGCTTTGTCTTTATCTTTGTTTCTTTTTTGAGTTTCTGGAGAATTTTTATTTCTTTCGGCAATAGCATCAACAACCATTTTTGCACCGCTTCTAAATTTATCTTCTGCTTCTGCAATTCTTTGATTTTTAGTTTTCTTTATTTCTCTTAAAGGCCTTGACGCTCTTGTAACAGTATTAACTACACTATCTATTGCGTTAGCAAGTCCTTTTCTTTTTTTTGCAGACTCAGATAATTTTGTTTTTTTTACTTTTGTCATTAGACTTTCCTATACGATCTAGTTTTCTTAGCTATAGTCTTAGGTTGTTTACTAAACTGTTTACCCTTTTTAGTATCTTGTCTTTTCTTTCGGGTAGTTGCAGCATACTCACTACTAGATAAAGATTTAATGGCGCGTTCAGGCAAATACCTTTCACCAGTTTTGCTAGAAGGTTTACCACTTTTAGTTCGCCATTTCTGTTTTGTCCAAGATTTTAAACTCTGCTGACTAGGCTTGAGTG
>Ga0208666_1001205_pt1 | contig 11734 bp, 9 predicted proteins | sample 5B_taG_FD_184078 | JGI IMG/M metagenome (GOLD analysis project Ga0208666, IMG submission 184078) | Marine viral communities from the Subarctic Pacific Ocean - 5B_ETSP_OMZ_AT15132_CsCl metaG (SPAdes) (version 2) | ecosystem: Environmental > Aquatic > Marine > Oceanic | place: Pacific Ocean...
TTTTCTACGTTAAAATCACCTGATACATTTGCTGTGTTATTATCTGGTAATGGTTGTAAGAAATTTTCATTATCTGATGCTTTATCAATAAATTTAAATCCTAAATATGCTTTAGAACTATAATTTCCACCTATTACCTGATCTCCTTCGTAAGAAGCTGATGGGAAAGCCATGTCTATACCAAATGAACTTGTATTTATAGTATTTCTTACTGCTTTAAATCCTTTAGGAGATAATTTAGGTGAAGTTGCTCTTTCAGCTACTGCATTTGATACTTCTATTCTAATATAATTTGAAATATTTGGATAATTTCCAAGTAATTCAACTTTTCCTAATGTATCATTATATTGTGGGTATCTATCTCCAATTGCTCTTGAAATATATCTTGGAGAATCAGGATCTAATGTTACATTATTAAATTGTTCTAAAATAACAGGAGCTTTATCTTTATCACCTGTTTTTCTTATAATAACTGAAAATTGTGAATATTGTTCAATACCATCAATATCTCCTGGCTCCTTTAAATTTGCAATTGAAACCTTATAATCATGACATAAATGTTTTCCATGATCTAAAGTATGAACTTTAAATAATTCTTTTGTTGTTTTATTAACATCTAAAAATTGTGAAGTAATAAATGGTGTAGAAGCATATCCATATCCTTCTGTTTGACCAATTTCTCCACTATATACCATATCAGTCGATTGTGTAACAAATAAAACTGATTTTCCTGATGATAATTGATATCCTGATACATCTGTACCTTCCTGAGTTATAGCTACTGAGGCTGTTGTTGCACCAAAAGATGTAAATGCTGCAGCTGTTGTAAATCCTGCATCATTACTTGTAACAGTTACTTTACGACCTGTAGAATCTATAGATGCTGAAAGACCTGCTATACCAAGTTGATCAGATGATGTATTATCATTATGTAAACCATTAATTGCATCTCTAGTTGCTTGAGCTAATTGTTCTCCTGTAATTGACCCAGTTATATTTACGTAAGTATCTAAATTAATTGGGACTGCTGATCCAGTTACTCCTGTTGCAGGGGTTGCATTTATTGATGTGTCTACTGTTGCTCCTGCTACTGGTGTAGGAATTAATCCTGAACCAGAAAAGAATAATGTGTGTGAATATGCTGCTGAATCATGTGTTAAATCTTCATCATCTGAAATTTGTAAGAAAATTGCACCCGAAGCTTGCAATGTCATATTTACTAAACTTGAAGTACGGAATGTTGCGTCAGCAAAAGTAATGTCTACATTTTCTGCTTTAGTACTAAAAATAGATGTTTGTAAATTTTTAAAATTTAAGTATGTGTATCCAGGAGTACCTGCGTAAGCATTTGCTCCAGTTTTACTATTATTTGGATTACTACCTAACTGCTTAAATACATAATTTTTATTAGCAGGATTCATTGAAACAGATGACAATGTTGTAGTAGTAACGTTAGTTCCTTGAAGTGTTAAACCAAAATTTTCTGTTAAATCTGGTCCTATATGAGTATTAACAGATGCTGATTGCATTGTTGAATCCCCTAAAGAAGGTTTAGCTAATGCTTTAGAAGGATAAACTGCACCTAACATTACATGTTTTCCTGATGAACCCGAAGCTGCTAATACAAAAAATTCATTAGTACCGTTTGCGTATGTATATCCTCCTCCTGCTAATACTCTACATACAGTAACGGATCCTGCGTTTTTTAAGTATTCTCTAACTGTTTGTGGGACATAAGTTTCTGAACTTATAGGTCCGAATCTTCTTTCATATTCTGCGAAACTTCTTACTACTGTTGGTACAAACGCAGGACCTTTTTCTGTTGGTCCAATAATTGCAGCGCCAATTGCGCCAACTCCTTGTGGTAAGAATGATAGGTCGTTTTCTCTTGTAAATACACCTGGTGAAATAATTTGTTCTGCCATCTTATATTTTATTTAATAATGTTATGTCTTCGATTGGTTCTATCATAAATATAAAAGAAAAATACAAACCCAAACAAAGTGGTTATCTAATTTATAACCTAATCATTGATAAATATAAGATAATTTTTAAAAACTATTCTGCGGGAGTAAAAGTACCTGTTTCTATATCAAGAGATCCTTTACCATATTTATCTGATAAAGATTTTGCTATATTTATTTCTTCTTTTTCTAATTCACTTAACTGTTTTTTTATCGTATTTTCAGCTTCTTCTAACTTAAGTTTATTAATAGCTAGCTGACCAAACTGAACCGTTGTTTGATTAACACGTGCTTGAAGATTTCTTAATTTTTCAATTTCTTCATTTGTAAATTGAATTGGACTTTTTTTAATGTCTGTTGGTGCGGGGATTTTATCTTTTACTGTCATAACTTTTATTATAAATTAATTTCGGATATACATATATGTAAATTAGAAAGACCCACCATTTATTGTAATAATATCTGAAGAAAGAGCTGTTATTGTTCCACTTGCACTTATATTGCCTGAGGCTGTTACTGCTCCAGATAAGGTTATAGGTGTTGTACCTTGTCTACCTATTGTGATAGGATTGGTAGCATTATTACCTATTAATAATCCAATTACGCCACTACTGGCTACATGTTTACCATTTGATTCATATTCATCTGCACTTATATCTCCACTTGCACTTATATTACCTGAGGCTGTTATATGTGAATCTACCAATAAGTCACCTCCAAGGTGTACATCAGCTAACGGTGTACCTATACCATTGGTTCCTATTTTATTAGTATTTGCATCGGCATGGAATAAAGGATTATTAGAGGTACCTTTAACTACAAAATCAATATCATTAGTACCTTCATTGACAGTAACCTCTTTTTGACCACTACTACCATCAAATTTAATATATGTTTTACTCTGTACTTTAAACAAACTTGATGATTGATTAAAAGTAAGATAATTGTTATAAGCTTCATCACCATAATAACGATTTGCAAATATATTTCCACTTGCACTTATATCTCCTGAGGATGTTATACTACCATTAAATTTATGTGAATCGTCTGCAGAATCACCAAATACAGTAGATCCTGAGGATACACTATGTACAATTATACTTTCAGATACAATATAAGATTGTGCTATGACTGCTCCTGAGGCTTTTATATTACCATCTACTGTTAGTTTTTCATCAGGTGTTGCTGTTCCTATTCCTACTCTATCATTACCAGCATCTGATGCTATTAGATTGTTATCATTATCTCCTCTTACAAAAAAATCTTGAAAATTAGAATTATTAGGATTAACAGTAATAGCTGCTTGTTCAATTTTAAAACCAGGTGAGGAATGTTGGGCACCCATTTGGATGTCGTTTTCATTAAAATCTATTCTTGTATTAACTTGATCTTTATGTTGTATTTCATTACTAGCTAATAATATGTGTTGGTTAGGGGAAGTTAGCTTTATACCCCCATCAAAGATATCTAATGAACCCGTTATTTCATGTAAACCACCAGCATCTATTAAGAATTTTTGCTCTGCAGCTCCCGTTTTATTTGCAACACTAAAAATTAAGTCTGCCTGAATACCAGCCTGAGTAACAGAACTTACAACTCCCTTTATTACTGCTGTCTCACCCGTAGTTCTTTTATTATATCCTTTTAGGGAACCCGATTCTGCTATCCATCTTATTGAACCTAATGTGTCTCCTGTTTGTGGGGGGTTAATTAATCCTAATTTTTCACCTTTACTTAATATTGATGCTTGTGTATCTGGATTAAATGCATTAAAAGCGGTTACAGCTGCTGCATCATCAGCTACTACTTGTCCCGTTATAGCAAATAAGTTAGCTGCAGTTATTGGTATCCCTCTTGAAAAATTTAAAATAAATTCACTACCTGTTGCTGCTGATGATGCGTTTTTATCAAAGCTTTCAATGTTACCTTCTTCATTAATTTTTAGTCCTTTTTGTTCTGATACTCTTTGGATTTGAAATTCATTTGCTCTAATATCAACGTTAGTTAAAGGATCTTTAGTTCCTATCCCTAATTTTAATACTGCTGGGGAATTTTTTGATGCAGATACATAAAGGGGTATTAAATCCTCCTCTGATCCAACAGATTGAGAAGGTACCATCATTTCAAAACTTTTTTTATCAACTGGGTCTATTCTTTGAATTAAAGAAGCTGAAGCCTCAGGTACTTTTCCTTCAAAAAAAGATTGATTTTTTACTCCAGAACCTGATTGTATTATATTGTAAGAAAATGTATTAGGTGAACTCCCTATTTTAAAAGAAGAACCTATCATCATTCCTCCTACTTGTACTTGTGTACCTGAAAAATCAGGTAAAGCTACAGAACTACTGTTTTTACTGGTTATTTGAAATTTTCCTTCTCCCCCATCTGTTAAATTATTAGTTCCTAAGGAGGCAGAATTCCTAATTTTAAAACCAGAACCTATAGCCATATTTCCTATAGAAGCTGTAATAGAAGTTAAATTACTTCCATCATTTATTTGGGATGCTTCAAAGTTTTTATTAAATATTGGGATTTTATTTAATGCTTCTACTGTTCTATATGCTATTATAAAAGAATCATCGTTGCTTTTTACAGGAATATCTATTATAGTATCATTTGAAAGGGTATCTGAGAATTTTAAATCTATTGATTCTTCATCTTCATTTTTAGGATTTGTTTTTCTAAAAATACCAGGTTCATTTGAAGCTAAAGAAGAACTATTTATGTATCTTAAAATTAATCTTTTATCATTTTCACCAACACTAAAAACATCATCAGTACTTGTACTCCCAACATTTAAAGTAATTATACCAAATGCATTTAAAGTAGTAAGTTTAGTTAATCTATTATTAAAATTAGAGGAACATGTTATAGCTAATATTTGTGGAATCGAAGCTGATATAGCTGTAGTAGAGTCCGTTTTAGATCCCGAGGGTATAAAAACTATACTGCCAGAGTCATTAGATATATTTATCTGATTTTTATTTACACTATAAATAGTCATTTTTAAAGTTTATGTAAAGATTTAAGTTCATCTATTTGTTTTTGCTGTTCTTTAATGCATTCTACTAGTAAAGGTATAAGTCTATTATATTTAATAGTTTTATATTCTTTATTAAAGGGTGCAGGTTCAATAGCTTGGGGGATTATTTGTTCTATTTCTTGAGCTATCATTCCTATTTCATTTGTTTTTCTACTAGGGTAAAAACCTTTTTCTTCTACATCTTTTTTCCAATCATAATAAACACCTCTTAATTGTTTAATTTTATCTAGGGGGTTAGGTATTTCTATTATATTTTCTTTTAAACGTTTATCGGAAGCAAATTCTATAACATCACCATCTGCTTCTATTTTCCCCGCAGATGATCCATGTGTCTTAGCATTAAGATTTCCATATACTTCTAATAAGGGATTGGTATTATTATTTTTAAGTATAATTTTTGTTTTATTACTATGACTAGCAGAATTACTATTATGGGCTTTTAGGGTTAAATCTTCATCATAAGATCTTATTTCACCACTATTAACTACAATTCTATTATCAAAGTAAAATTGTGGGTCTGATGAGTTTCCTGTTAAACCACTAGACCCCTGAAAATGAACAAAACTACCATTTCCCATGCCTATTAAAACTGTTCCATGGTCTGTTGATACAGCTAAATTACCTCTATTTGAATTGTCATTATAAGATAAAGCTACTCCTTCACCTGTTGCTGGTATTTCACCTAATGTAAAAGGAGAATTTATAGTAGAGGGGGAACTTGATGTATTATTTTGTAAAGCATTTAAATCAAGTTGTAAAGCATTTAAATCAAGAGTAGTAGCTACTTTAAAAATAGATTGATTTGCTTTATAATACAAGTCTCCCTCCCTATCATCAATTACTAAAGTTTTAGAATTAATTTCAGTTAGTGAGGGGGCTCTAAATTTTATTTTAACATTATTCATTACTTATTTATTATGTTATTGCTTCTATTAAAAATGAAGTACCTGTAGGTACTGTTCTTAATTTTTGTGTTGCTACGGCTTGTTTATGCATACCAAATCTTAAATCGTATATTGAATCTGCAGCTACATTTACAATAACGGAAGCTGCATAAGTTTGTGCTGATGGGGGTGTTGTGGCTACAAATCTATGATATCCTCTACCTTCTGACCCATCAACTAAAGATACTGTGCCTCCACTAGTTTCTTGAACTATACCAGCAAAACCTTCAGCCCTGTTTGAACCATTATTTAATTCTAAAGTTGCGTTATAGGTTATTTTATATAAACCTGCTCTAGCTATTGTTACTCTATTACTAGACAAACTAAATACACTACTGTGACTGTTTTGTTCTTGAGATAAAGTAACAGTTGTTGTGTTTGTTTCAGGAAGAGAACCTTCATTACCAGTTGCACCACCTGCAAAATCTGAACCTCCATTCATAGTAAGTGCACTAGTGTTTGTTGCAAAGAAAAATAAATTAGGTCTTACTGTAAACTCATTCCCTGATCCATCACCTGCTGTTAATGTACCACTTGCACTTATATTGCCTGAGGCTGTTATGTGACTTGCAAATGATGCTGTTCCTGTAAATGATGGGTTTTCTATTGGAGCTTTTGTATCCAATTGTGTTTGAATATTACCAGTCAGACCATCTAATCTACCAAATTCAGTATTACCTACTGAACCATTGTGTATTTGATTTGCATTTAGTCTAGTGCCTAATACTAAATTATCACAATGCACGTCTCCACTTGCACTTATATTACCTGAGGCTGTTATATGGAAATTAGCATCATGACCTAATTTTAACCCACTACCATCAAAAGCTAATTTGAATAATTCATCTCCCCCTGTCATAAAGGATGAATTTCTTATTTGAAAAGAATCATCAGTACCATAATGCCCCATTATGTATCTTGCAGATCCATCTTCATTAAATAGAATTTGTGCGTTAGCACTTGTATTTGATCTAAGTTGTAATTCTGCATGGCCTGAGTCAGAATAAATTAAAGTTTTTGTGTTTGAAGAACCAGATCCTATAAATAAACTATATTTTCCATTAAGTATTCCATTTTGTATTCCTGCTTGGGTAGCTGAATTTGGACTTAATGCTATTTGATTAGAATACAAATATCCACTTGAACTTATATTACCTGAGGCTGTTATATGTCCTGTAGTTGTGTTGAATGCAATTGTTGTTGTTCCATCGTCCTTAAAGTATACATTACCTGAATCAGCATCTATAGTTATATCGCCTGCAGAATCTAAAAACATATTAGCAGCACTTGATTGTACAGTTGTACCTATACCAGTTCCTCCTAAAAATAATCTATTACCAGAACTAATACTTGCTATATCTTTAGCAACACCACTAGCATTTTCTCCTGATATTTTTGTATCATTTGCTATAGTAAAAGCTCCATCTACATCTACTACGTCTAAGTTTGTAGTACCATCTACATCTAAATCACCATCAAAATCAACATTACCTGTTGCTGTGAATGTGTTTGCTGTTATTGTTCCACTTGAACTTATATTTCCTGAGGCTGTTATATTTGAAAAATTTTCTAACTGTTGAGTAACATTTCCTGAACCAGAACCATAATAAAATAAACCATCATTTACATTAATAGCTACTTCACCGTTTGTAAGATTACTTGGTGCTCCTGATGTTCCTGTTTTTAATTGTATTGTGCTTGCCATATGTTATAAATATTATATTGATATTTTTCCTCCTTTTAATTCTACTTGTCCTTGTGTTAATTTAACTAGACCACCTATTATTGTTAAAATAATTTTAACTTCAGATATTTTTGAATCTGCTACGTCTATAATAAACCCAAATTCTCCATTTATAATTTGATGCATTGAAAGATTAGATATATCTACTTCTTTAATATCACCATTACCCGCCGACCCTTGAAAAGAACCCCCGGAAATTTGTAATCCATTTAATGTAGTAGTAATAGTTCCTTTTGTACCCCCACCTAATTCTTCTACTTGATATTGAAATATTGCTGTATCAAAAGTATCAAAAGATCTAGGATTAGACATTTTAAAGGTTATCTCTGCAGGACTTACAAAGTTTTTAATCCCTGTTTCATGGTTTCCATCTGATAATTCTGATAATACTACTGGTAAAGGATCTCCATTAAAGTCTCTAAAATCCAAGTTTGTTTGTAATTGGGTTGGTGTTAAAATTTCTTGTGCCATAATTTAAAAAGTTCCTCCATTAATAGTCCCATTAATATTTCTCACGAATAAATCTCCACTTGCACTTATATGTCCTGAGGCTGTTATATGAGTTGCTGAAATGTATCCTTCTACTTCTAATCCTGTTGCTTCAGTAGTATCTCCTGTAATAATAGGTGTTTGTACAAGACTTGCACTTATAATTGATGCTGTTACTGGTGCATTTAATGTAATGTTTGTTCCAGATATTACAGTTTGGTGAGTATCATTTGCTACAAAATTAGTAGAATCTGTATTGTATATTCCTACACGATTATTTGAGAAAATTCTTCCCGCTGAAAATATTTGGAGGCCTGTTATGTTTCCACTTGAACTTATATTACCTGAGGCTGTTATATGAGAAGTAAATGTTGATGTACCTGTAACTAATAAATTATTTCCACCCTGAGGAACATTTGCACTACCAAGAGTTAGTATACCTTCTATTTTGTTTACACCAGTACCAGTAGTAAATAATTCGCCTATGGCTATTAAATCATCTCCATATAAATTACCACTTGCACTTATATGTCCTGAGGCTGTTATGTGTGTTTCTGAAATTAAACTACTTCCACTTACATAACCATCTGCTTCTATATATCCTGTGTCTCCTCCAAAAAATATACTACCAAACCCATTAACAGAAGATCCTGACGTGTAAAATTTTATTCCCTTAGTAATGTATGCTCCTACTTGAGCTGCTCCCCCTAATTCAAGATAATCAGTAGAAGTATCATATGATAGATAAGGTCTATTACCTGCTTCAGGAATTACCCATGTATTAGATTGAAGTTCACTAGCACTTACATGGCCCAAAACTGACAAATTACCAACATTAGTTCCTGCTCCAGGTGTAATTCCTGCTGCTATTTGGGCTTGTTTTTGTGCAATTCTAACATTACCCCCTAATAAAATAGCATCATCATCTGTTTCTTGAAAAGAGGGTGCTACAATAAATCTATGAGTTCCCGCACCTTCAGGCCCTGACATCCGAATATATTTTGAAGTTATATATCCACTTGCACTTATATTACCTGAGGCTGCTATGTTACCAGTAAATGTATGAGTATCATCAGAGGAGTTTCCAAATACAGTTGAACCTGAAGATACATTTATTATACTTTCAGATACAATGTAAGATTCAGCTTTTAAAGCTCCTTGTACTATTACATCATTACCCTCAAAAGATATGGGAAGAAGACTGCCTGTCCCATCAGCTAAATTAGTCCCGTCTGTTTGGACTACTTTTTGATAAGTGTCCTGAATATTTTGTCCTGTGAAGTCGTTGACTGCCATTTATAACCATTTTTATTTCTTTTTTTCAAGAACTTTTAACACACCATTTATCACTTTACCCGTGTTTTTCACGTGATTTTCTTTGAGATACGTTGCTACTATGTTGTTTAGTTCATTACGCTTGAATGAAATATTATCTACGTTTATATCTTCTTTTATTAAAAGTTTAAATAGATTTATAACGTGATCTTTTTCAGTAATTGTTGGTTTTTCATTTTTAACTTTAACCTTTACTTTAGCTTCTACAATAGGTTTTTTAGTTGTTTGTGATTTAACTTCAACAGTTACTTTTTTACTTGCGTCTACTTCAAAATCAGATTCCCAAGGAGTAAAAAATGTGTCTTCAGCAATAACTTCTAAACGAATGTTACCTGAAGTGTTTTCATCTATTAAGCCTTTTAATTTTCTAATGGGAATTTCACACTTTCCACCAGAACTAATAGATCCATTGAAAAGTAAAGAGTAGTCAGAAGTTTCAACTACTAAGCGTGCTTTTGATTTACTTAAACTGGCACCCTCTAATTTAATGTCACACTCAAAGAGTTCAGACTTGTCAGTAAATAATTTATACATAAAGTTGTTTTGTTATAAATATAAAATAAATATTAAAACTTAATATTTTCTGTTAGTACTTCAATACCTAATACTTTTTCTGCTAATAATTTTATGTCAGATACTTTAATTTTATAATCTTGAATTTCTTTTTCTTCTTTAATAGTTTTACCCTGAACCTTACATATAAGTTTTACAAGACGTTTTTTCTTTTCGTCCTTAAACTGAGTCCATGGCATATCTTCTGCCATTACTCCACCACCCCCTGTTCCTATTGCTTCTTCAACTAAAGCGACATCATTCCATGTGTATGGGAAAGATGAGGGTTTAAAACCTACTTTATAATCTTTACTAGGAGGTGCAATATTCCATTTAAAATCTGCGTCTTTCCATTTTATAGGGGTTTTATCTCCTACTGCCATATATTATAATGATATTTTTATAGTACCAGAATCATTATATAGTCTTCCAGCTACTCCTGGGTCTGATGTTGGTAAGTTTGTGAAGTCTACTTGAGAACCATCTACTTTAAGATTACCACCCATATGGAAATCAGCTAATGGTGTTCCTATTCCATTAGTTCCTATTCTACCTGCAGAAGCATCAGTTGCGAATAAAGGATTATTAGAAGTGCCTTTTATTGTAAAATCTACATTATTACCTCCATCATTGAATGTAATATCGTGTGGGGCGGAAGTAGAATCATTTAAGTCGATATATGATATACCACCTACATCAAATCTAATTCTATCATCTGTAAAATTAATATGAGTGTTAGGGTCACCAGTATGTTTAATGTATTGATCAATATACAAATCTTTAGATATTAAATCACCACTTGAACTTATATTACCTGAGGCTGTTACATGACCTTTAAGTTGAATAGTATCAGTTAAAGTATTACCTAATCTAGTATTACCATCTACTCCAATATTTCCTTCTACTCCGAAATCGTCTGCAAATATTGTGAATTGACTTACATTACCACCAGCATTATTATCTATTACAAAATTACCAGTACCACCTTCTTCTGATAAACGAAGAGTATCAGCAAGTCCTACAACTACTCTTCTACCCCTTAAATCTCCACTTGAACTTATAGTACCCGAGGCTGTTATAGTTGTACTTTTTAAAAATACACTAGCGTCTAAAAAAGAAGAACTTATAGTACCTGCTGCTATTTGTACTCCTGTTTCTGATAAATTTAATTTACTATCTATTAAATCTGCATATTGTGCTTGTGATGGTATATCTCCTGTCTCGAAATATCCTTTTAGTGTTGTTTTATTTTGTTTTGCCATTTTATCCTATTTGATTATTTTCTCCTATTGTTTGGTAACCTACTCCTGTTATTTTTTGTTGTATATTTTGTGCTCCTGTTGCCGCCCTTACTTGTTCTCTTGTTTGAGGGATTCCTGTAGGGGTAACGGATAATTCACTATTAAATACTACTGTTGATTTACTAAAATATTTTTGTGGTTTTTTAGCTAACTCTTTATTAATACTATCTGGTATTAAATATCCTTGAAGTTTTAAATCAAATGTAGATTTAACTATTCTTTGACTACCTTGGGCTAATTCAACTGTGTCTGTGTATGTGTCTATTTTTGCATTAAATTTAAATCTTTCTTTATCTCCCCAATATGAATCTGACGTATAGTTAATCATTTCAATTAACTTATTCATTTGAGTAATATAAGCT
>Ga0208666_1001212_pt1 | contig 11696 bp, 7 predicted proteins | sample 5B_taG_FD_184078 | JGI IMG/M metagenome (GOLD analysis project Ga0208666, IMG submission 184078) | Marine viral communities from the Subarctic Pacific Ocean - 5B_ETSP_OMZ_AT15132_CsCl metaG (SPAdes) (version 2) | ecosystem: Environmental > Aquatic > Marine > Oceanic | place: Pacific Ocean...
TTTGCTCTTGTCATTGTTAGACCTCTTGATTTTCCACGAATGTTTTGTAATTAGCTTTGACTGTATCTGTCCATACTGCATTGGCTACTGCTTGTACTTCGGTAGCTTCTGCACTTATGTCGGTGTCTGTGTGTGTCCACTTGTCATCTTCACCTTTTGATGATGTGCATGGTTGTAGAACATGACGATGCCTTGACCTACTAATCTCTGTGCCATCTTCTTTGATGACTGTATCCGTAGCCACTTGAACATTCCAAAAACCTACTATTTCTATCTTTGGTATTTCTGTTGATTTTGTTATTGCCACTTTTATCTCCTATTAATTATTATGCAGTTGAATATGTAATTTGAATTGCTGCTTGTCCATCAGATGACCATTCACTACCTTGTAATGGTGTAACTCCTCCAGTGCTGTCATAAATATCAAAACGAGCTTGAGAACCATTTTTGGAATAATATATACTTATTGCATGACCAGCAGTTATATTTAAATTTTCTGCATTTGCTACTGAACCTGCTCCATGATTACCATTAGTGTTAGCTGAAGCAAATGGAAATCCAGTAAGATATAAATTGCCTGAAACAGAACCTAAACTTGTAGTTCTAACATTTGCTGTAACAGTAACGACTCGCCCAATCTTTGTATAAACACCACCATTAAGAGAGTGCATAGTTGCGTTATTACTTAGGTCAGTTAATTGTGGTGTCCAAGTTCCTTCTTCATAATCGTCAAGCTCATTAGCTGAACCAGTGCCACCTAAGTGTATAACACCACCTAACCAAAGGTCTTTAAATGTATTTCCATTTTGACCAATATCAACAGTGTTATTATTTGTAGAGCCTTCACTTGTAGGCAATATTGATTGAGTTGCAAAAGTTACTCCTGCATGATTAGTTGCCGTGCCACTTACAAATAAATTATTACCACCAGAAACACCAATACTTCCTACAGCAGTACCATCTTTGTATAAACCAACTATATCGCCATCATTAGTACGTCTATCAAATAAAGCAGAAGCACCACCATTTGCAGAAGCATCTATACGACCATCTGCACCTTTAAGAGCAATACCACCATTACCCACAATACTTGCATTAGTTGTTCCTACTAATACTCGTTCTGAAGAATCTATGGTCATGGCAAGGGCATCAGCATTATCGTCTATGCCAGTTGATCTAAAAGAAGTAAGTGTACCAACACTAGTTATGTTTGTTTGTGCAGCAGTCTGTAATGTACCAGTTAATGTGCCACCAGTAATAGCACCAGTCGTTGTAATCGTAGATGAGCCAGTATCAATGTTACCAAATCCACTAGTGATTGATCCAGAGTTTAATGCACCAGTAGATACAATGTTTGCCACTGCAAACGTACCAAATGCCACTATGTCTACTTCATCTCCATCTGCCAAGGCACTAGCAAAAGTAACTGTATCTCCACTTGTAATCGTTACGTCTGCAGTAGACATACGAACACCATTTACATATACGTCAATAAACCCTGCATCATAAGCAAGAGTATTACCTGCAGCATCACTACCAGTTACACTTGTTGGTGTACCTGATATATCATAGTGAAACCTAGCTGAAGTGCCATTGACAGTAGAACCTGCTGCTGCCCAACCACTTGACTTGTAAACTTTTAATTCGTTTGCTGTTGTATCAAAGTATAAATCACCTACATCTAAAGAACTAGACGGAGCAGAACTTGCTACTCTATATCTGTCTGCAAAACTGTTAACACCTGATACATTACTTGCTACAGTATTTATGTTTGTAACAGCACCAGCCACTGTGTTTATATTAGTAGCATTGCTTACTGCTGAATTGATATTAGAAGAATTACCAGCTACTGAAGTTACATTACTACTTATTCCAGCTACTGTAGTCACATTCGAGGATATTCCAGCAACAGTTGTTACATTGGATGAAATACCAGCTACTGTATCTATATTTGTTATATTTGAATTTGCTGTATTTATGTTGCTTATTGATCCAGCTACTGTATTTACATTACTGATAGCACCAGCAACAGTGTTTACGTTTGTTTGATTTGTTGATGTAAGTGTTAATTGTCGCCATTGTGTATTTGTTAAATCATACACTTTCATAATATCGTTTGTGGTATCAAAATATAATGCACCATCTATAAGTGCATTACCATCATTGTCTACTGACGGATCACTAGATTTAGCACCTAAAAACCTATCATCAAAAGTATCCAGGGCAGCTTCTGCTGCTGCTTGTGCTGTTTGTGCTGCTGTTGCAGAACTAGCTGCATTAGTTGCTTGAGTAGATGCTGTACTTGCACTTGTGCTTGCATTTGATGCCTGAGTAGATGCTGTGCTTGCACTACTGGCTGCTGCCGTTGCTGAAGATGCAGCAGCAGTGGCTTTTGTTGTTGCAGTCGTTGCAGATGTCGCTGCCGACACTGCATCCACTAATAATGAAAAATGGTCTGTATCTGTTAGTGCATCTCCAACAACGGAAGCTGCTACACATATATAAACATTGTTAAGTTCAGCAGTAGTAGTTGATTTAATTATATCTCTTTCTACATATGCTGCTGTTGTAACTGTTGCATCTGTGCCCTTAAAAGTACCTAGCTCTTGTGTAACAGATAACTCTCCTGAACTATCAAACGCAAGGACCTTACTTGCTCTGTCTGTTGCTCCTACTGTAAATTCAGTAGATGTCATGGTATTAGTTCGTGATAGTTTTAAACTTCTATCTACTTCTTCTTGTTGCTGTTGTGCAATAAATGTAAGCCTATCTAGTGCATCTTCATGGCTTTCTGCTGGAAATGGATCGTTGGCTGTGTAGTCTGTAGACTGTGTTTGTGCCATGTTACGTCTAATAACAACAGTAACGCCACTAGCAGGAGCCGTACCAAACACAACATTACCACCATTTGCATTACCTGCATTTGTAACTGTATAGTTTGTTGTAAGTGATTGTACTGTTTCAACACCAGTAGATGCTCTTAGTATTACAGTTAAATCAGCGTCAGCAAATATCTTAAAACCATAGGCAAATGTTGTGGTGCTGCCGTTGCCACTATAGCTATTTCTTGTTGTGGTGCTACTAACTGTCATATCTACCTCATTTTTTTGTTATATACTTTTTTTGTAAAATAATCAAATCAAAACCTAACTGCTGATCTTGATGGTGGTATGTAATATTCTTGGTCTGTCTCTCTTTCAATCTTTCTTTCCATCCTTTTTAAATAACCTGGATTTGTTTTTTCCATCATTCCATATAAAAATAAATAATCTAATGCTGTCTTTGTATAGAATAAGTTTATGAATGGTGTATTAGACACTATCATTCTAAATCCATTTTTTGTAACTTGATCTGTTTTGCCTTCTAATAAACTTGACCATAACTTTAACGCATCTGCTGCCGTTCCAAACGTAGGTCCAGCAAATGTCTCTAATGGAGATCTACCAAATCTATTAAACTCACCAAAAACAAAATCACCATATATACCAGCACCACCACCCTGCGTAAATGCTCTCACAAAAGTTCTGTAATTAAATCCCTCTCTATCATCATATACTTCTGCTGGACTTTTACCTTTTAATATATCTTTAGTGGTCATAGATAAATAACCCATAACAGTAGTACCAACCATCATTTGTGCTATACCATATATACCACTTTCTCCAGCTTGCTTTTTTGCATGATATTGTTGTGACATACCTTTGGTAACATATGTTATTGGAAACCCTTTTAACTGCATGATTGCTCTGATGGCTTCGCCTAATACTGTTCCTCTTTCTGTGCCCATGTTCATTATGGCTCTTTCTTTAGCACCTGGAGTTGGTATAGCTGTATCGGCTGCATCTGTTAAATATGATGACAATTTAGTTCTAAGGTTGTCTTTGTACCTTTGTATTTCTACATCAGTTACTTTTTTTAATTTTCTTTTTCTTGTCAGGTTAGCTTCTCTTAAAGCACCTGCTTGTAGTATAGAAGCATCAACATCATCAACAGCAGACGGAACCAAGTAATCGTTACCATCTAACGCTTTTTTTTCCATTGAACTATAAACTGCCCAATCTTCTGCATTTATGCCGTATCTTTGTAGATTAAGCCTTGTCTTTGTCGGTATACTATCAAATGCTATGTTTGTATATGACGCTAAATCTGCTGAGATCATTCTTGCCAATCCAGTTTTTTGTGCATTGTTCCACCAAGTCATACCATTTAATCTAAAAAACATCTGGTGCATTTTACCCATCATTCCTGGCAAACTATCATTAGCACCAAACCTAGAGTGCACATCACCTAAAAAGTTTTCAACACCTACATTTAACAAGTAGGCTAATTGTTTTTGTTCTTTACCACTATAGTTTCTAAAAATATCACTAAATGCTTTTGCATATGAGCTAAATATATTTCTATCTGTTCTTGAGTTAATAAAAGATGCTTTTGTAGCTATATCTGAAAATGATGATATTGTTGCTGCACCTAGTTTTGCCATGTTTTGTAACATACGCCAAGCTGCACCTATACCTGCAAAATCCACAGTGCCACCTAATAACAGTCTACCTGAACCTCTGGCTCTAGTTGTGCCATCTAACTCTTTAAACTGGTTTTCTAACCTTTTTATTTTTATTGTATCTTTAGCCTTAAAGTTAGTTTTATTTATTTTTTGTGCGTCTTGTAATATTCTATCAAACATAGCTTTTGGATTAGTGCCAAATGTTTCCATCAAACCTATTGACTGAGCATCATGTATTATACCATTTGTAACTGCTTCACTAAATTTTTGTCTTGTAAATTTAGACGCATAATCAAATGCTGCTTGACCATCTTTGAAATGTATTACTCTTGATGTACTAAGTTTTTTAGCTAAGTTAGATGGTCCTGTAAATCCAAGTAACTGATCTCCCATTTTGTCTGTACCATCTACTTTTTGATGCTGTCCTGATACAAGGTTGTCATATATATCGCCTATAAAATCTTGATCTGTATATTCAACGCCATCTTTGAACTGACTTTTACTTTCAAATGTTTGCTCACTAAGTCTAATATATGAACCACTACCATCCTGCTCCAACATATAATTTACCCAATTATCTTTACCCTCTTTTCTTAACATAATTGGATCATGTCCTTGACGCACAACATAATTTTTCAGTTCGCCTATCACAGCACCATTTCTATTTTTTCTTTGTAAAATTTGTTTTTGTAATTTTTGCACAATTTGTGCTATTTCTACAGCTTCTTTTGCACCAGCTACACTCAAATCCATAGAATCAGGTCCATCAAACATAGCCTTATATATCAACTCATCTAAATCACCTGATTTAAATAAATTTTCTAAATCTTTGTTTTTTAGAAGTGCAAGTAATTGTCCTGTGTATTCTGTACTAATTGCTTGTTGCCTTCTGTCAACGCTGCCTAATCCATCATTAATAACCCTTATGTCACCAGTCAATATTGCTTCTAATGCAAGTCCTGGATTGTCAGGATTATCTTTTAACTTTGTCATAATCTTTGTGTAGGCTCTCATGTTGAGCAACCTAGTTTTTCTCATAATAGCAGCGTTTATTCTTGCTTGTTTTGCTATTTCTTTTGCTAAATTAAATAAATCTAAGTTTTGATCTGCACCTGCATTAGCCATTTTTTTAGCTAATTTTTTTTCTAGTATAGCTACTATCTCTTGAGCTTCGTCTGCTCCTAAGTTTATACCTGCTCTTTTAGCTGCTTCTAATACCTCATCTACGCAACTCATCAGCTTTTACTCCTAATAACGCATTGTGCTCCAACCTGTGTTGCCGTATCATAAGATACTCTTGCTTTTTCTGCTGCATCATCTACTTCTTTCATAGTCCTTTTTGCACCTTCTAAAGTTTTCTTGGCAACGTCTGGTAGTGAATTTATTATTTCAGGGTCCTCTAATTCTAACATCATAGCTTCGTTTTCTGCTTCTATATCTTCTACTTTAATTTCTCCTAGATCAGCAGTATCGGAATCTATTTCATCTACTTTGTCAGCATACTCGTCTAATTTACCTAATTTTTGCTGACCTATACTTGCTGTATCCCTTTGATCGTTAAGTTGCTGTGGTGTTAGCTGTGCACCTTCTTGTGTAGTTACAGTTTCTTCTATAGTGTTAGTATCTTTTACACCAGCTTCGGCAGTTTGGTTAGTAATAGGGTCTTTAGGTCTAACAACAGTTTCTCCTTTTAGTTTTCGTATTTGAATATCTAATGCTTTTAGACTAGCTTGTTTTCTTGCAACCATTGACTCATCTACAATTATTTTTTCTTTTTTAAATATTCCCTGTTTTACTTTAGTACCTTTTTTTGCATCTTCTAATTGACTACCTATAATAAATTTTGCATCTTCTAAAGATTTAATTGCTTGTTTTTTGTTCATGCCACCAGATTGACCAACTCTTGTTAGATCGTTTACAGTAGCAGACATATCATCAAGACCAACCTCGCTTAAATCAATTACAAAATCTTCATCATAAATAGATTTACTTACTACATCACTTTGATCTACAACTTTTTCTGTACCATCAGTGTCTTTAATAGTAACAATACCCTCGTCATCAACCCTTACCTTTTCTACTATTTTTGGCTCACCATCTGTATTATAAACTGTAATAGTTTCATTTTGCTCTGCTTCAGGTTTTATTGTAGTTGTTTCTGCATCATTTATTATAGGATCAACTCTTACTGGCTGATCTCCTAATGCTTGTCCTAGTGCAGTTTGCTCTGCTCTTGCCCTTGTCTGTGGTGGTGTTCTATTTATTCTATCTGATATTTTTCCAAATCCAACATGAAGTCCACTTCCTAACGCACTACCTACAGCAACATTTAGAAAACTATCTAGCAAAGTATAACTTTGATCTTGTTCAGCAGCAGCAGCACCTATGATTAATGGCTCTAAAACAGCAGCACCAACGGCTCCGTCAACAGCACCTTTCATAGCTCTTGAACCACTTTTGCCAAACTTAGCTGCCATAGCAGCAGCTCTGGCAGGACCAACAGCAGGTATAAATGCACTAGCTATATTTAACGGATCAAGAAAACTACCAGCAATAGCCACACCAAACTGTGCAGCACCTAGACCAAAACCACCCTTAGATCTTTGTAAAGTTATTTGAAACTCACGCCTTCTATCTGCTCTTTCTGCTAATAGCTGTGCCAGTCCTTCTTTTATCCCATCATCACCAACTTGTATGCCATCTCTAAAGTATTCGCTTTCTGCCCATGTTTCTTTAGATATAATATTACCTGCATCAGCTTTGCCTGTATATTGTTCAGCTAGTCGATCTAGGGCATTAATCGGATTGTAATACATAGTTTCTTGGAATGTCGCACCTAAAACATCTAAGGTTCCAACCTTTGACAAATCAAAATATTGGTTTGTTAAATTAGGATCGTCAGTCTGCTCTGGTATATACATTCCTACCATTAGAATAACTGCCCTGTTGTTTTAAAATGATCTATTAGCTTACGTTTTTTTTCTATTATCATACCTGCACCAGACTCTATTTCATTATACTTATCTAGTGTTAAAGCCAAGCTATCAAATTTTATTGTAATAAAAGGAGCCATACCACCTATATCTCCAGGCTCCATTGATGTGTCTTTTCTTTTTACCATATTACCTAACTGATCTACCATATATACACCAGTACCATCTGTTGTTGTTCTCCATGTACCCCTTAATGTTAGATCTGTATAATATTGTTCTTGCCATTGGCTTTTTGCTGCGTCATCTAATCCTAATGGTGCAGGTGGTGCTTCTATTGTTTCTTTTAAATAATCAACATTATAAACAATAGATGTTTCTAAAATTTTAGATAAAGGTCTAGCAATAGACTCATATTCAATTCCAAATCTAACTGGTGTTTGATTGACTTGTTGAAATGAATGATGATTACCTACAATATTATTATATGCTCTTTTTGCTGCTGCTGCTGGATCGTCTACGATTCCTAGCCTTAGATAATAATTAGCTGTGTTTATTGCAACACCCCTTAAATCTTTTATATGGTCTGATCTACCTTTTGTAAATCCACCACTCAAAACATCATCAAAACCACCACCAACTATACTTATAGAATAATCACTAAATAACGTAGACATTTCCGAGCTTACAGTTTCTCTGTCAGCTTTAGGCACAGCACCATCACCCTGTGAATTTAATTTAATATTGTCTGGTGCGTTAGCTATATACGAATCTTTAATTCTTGTATCTTTAGGATAAGCAAGCAAAAGATTATCTACAATATTAATTTTACCTCTATTTATTAAATGACGTAAAACTTTGTTTTGATGAGCACCAAAACTCTGTATAAAGTCATTTCCAATCGTGGCTTTTTCCTCATAACCAATACCAACTTTATTAAAGTCTGCGTCAAACGCTTCTAACTGTGCATTTGTCGTAACCCTTCTGTCGATAGCAGGTATGTCCATATCAGTTTGTATGCTTAACATTTTGCTTATAGTTATTTCTTCTTTAGGGTTTTGTGATTTATAATAACCAATAAAATCATCTTTTATTAATTTATCTCTGTTTTGTATTTGTGCTTTAAAAGTTTCGTAAATCAACTGATCTTCTTTTTTTTGAGAAGAATCCCAATTTGCTTTTAACTGTAACATAGTTTCATTCGATACCAATTTACTTGAAAATTTTACAGCTTGAAAAGCAGATGAAGCCTTTAATTGTGCATTAACGCTTACTTTAAAATTTGCTGCTGCCTTATATTCTTCAGCTAAAATAAAATTATTATATACAATATCTTTGTTCTTTTTATTTTCGTCAGTTAATACGCCACTATTTCTAAGATTAGATTTAATATCATCAATCATAGTAAGAGAGTCCGATATAGCTCTTTTTGCCTTATCTTTTATTTCTCCATTTACTATCTGTTTCATTCTTTGCCTTGACTGAAAATTTGTTATCTCAGGCTTATACCGATTAGCACCTTTAGCATCTATGTTATCACGAATTGTAGTTAATTCTGATAGCGACATTTTTTGAACATCTACGCTAAGATTATTAGATATGTCATTAATTTCTTTAGCTAATAATTCGTTACGTCTTGTTTCTGCTTTTGCTTTTACGCTTTCTAATATTCTTATAGGTAACTTACTTGGGTCTACGTTTATCTTTATTCCTTTTTCATTGGTAATTCCTATTAAACCACCAGACTTGAGTCTTTGTAATTCTTTTTCAAATTCTTTGTCATCAGTAAACGCTTTGTCATTACTTAAAAATATATTACTTGCTAATCCATCTGCGTATTCGTTTTCTACTCTTTTTTCTTCTGCGTCTAATAATGAGTTTAATTTTAAATTAGTCTCAATAGAAAATGTTTCATTTTTTAAATTACCTTTTAATTCCGTTACTTCTTCTAAGCTATTCGCATTTCCTGATAATAAAGTATAATCATTTATCTTTATGACATTAGATGCCTGATCGAATGTTTTATAATCTAGGTTTGCAGTTTCACCATTTTCAGTAGCTATATTTATAGTCTCTCTTAGCTCTTGCTCCATAGCATTTCGTAAAGGATTGCCTATAGGCAATTTACTTATTTCAACAATTAAATTATTACTAGCATTTTTATGTAAGGTGGAATTATAGTCTCTCCCTCTATCAAAAGCAAAATTCTTAGCAACCTGCATCTTTGATCCCTGATGCAGTATCATTTGTGTTCTTATTGATTTCTGTTGGTTTGGTGTCAAACCTCTTTTTGAATAATTTTTTTCAAACTTAATGTTAAGATTTTTAATTTCATTTTCAGCTTCTGTTGTACTTCTAGTCTTGCTGTTTCTAATGACATCATTTACTTCATTATTATATTGTGTTTTCAATTCGGCAAATGCAGCCTTTGTGTTTTCTTCTTTTTCTTTCATGCCAAACTGATAAGCTACATCACTAGCTTTTCTAAACAAATCACCTGTAGCTAATTGAGCACCAACAAATGCTTGTGGGTCTGCTCTTACATTAAATTGAGTTGTAGGAGCCTTCACTCTTTGTCCTAATTGATCGTATGTAGGTATCTTTGGCATATCTTATCCCATCAATGTTGCTGCTTTTGCACCAGATTCAAGTAAATTTGCATAAGCTCTGGTTTTGATTGCAGATGCTCTTGATGCACCTGTAGCTCGTATCATAGCAGCCTGTGCTGTTTTTGCTTGCTCTTGTATGCTACTTGCGTATCTAATAGCTATTGCATCTTCTTCTGTTTTCATAAATGTATCTCTTAATGCAAGCAAATTACTACCAGTGCCTACGACAACACCTGACTTTGCAGCAGATACCCTTTGTGCTGAAACTAGTTTATCAGAACCTTGTCTTAGCCTTTCTTGCTCATCTCTTGCAGAACGCTGTAACAAAACTCTTTCATTTTCAGCAATTTTAGCATTGTACTCAGCAGTCAATTTTGCTTGTTTCGCAGCAGCTTGATCTGCCTTGAAACCTAGTATTGCACCTAATCCTGTTGCTGCTGCTGCTGTGTTACTTCCACCACCTTGCCCCATTACGTTACCCTCGCAAAACGATAATAGTCCGAACCATCAGGACCATACTTCTTCATTAAACCTTCATTCTCAAACCCTAGCCACTCTACATATCTTATAGCTTGCTTATCATTAGTATGCACGCTTGCTTGTATGCGTTGCAACTTTGCATCTTCTTGAACATGGTCTAATAATATACTGGAGTATTTAGCTGCTGCAAAAGGCTTGTCATAGGCAATACTTGACATAATAAACCATGCTTCGCCTACATCTTTCCACAATCCATATACACCACCAATCATAAATACCTTACTTTCTAGCAATGCTGTGTATGCACTTATGCAACTTTCTTTCATCATAGCTGCTTTTGAGCTTTCTGGAAAATGAAAATTAGTTTCTATCATTTCCAAATCTTCTTTTTCAAATCTTTTAATACTAAGCATCAAATGTATTAGACCTTCTCATAATAGCTAATATTGTCATAGGCAATGGCTGTGTCTGTCTTATAACAATCTTTGCATCATTATCATACCCTGATGGGAAAGATATTTCTTTATCCCCAGTAAACAATGGTACAGCTTCATCCATATTCATACTACTATCTCTAAATGGCAATCTGTCAAGATTACTTGTATCAGGACCTAACTCTGCACCAACTGTCTGAAAGAACCTAGCCGTAACACCATGTATTCTCTTTATCTTGCCTTGGGCAATACCATCTTCTGCACCTGCTTCCATACGCAATGTTTCAAGTGATGATGTGTACCCATAACCAATATGAACCTTTGATGCACTTCTATCTAATGTGATTGCACCATTGCTGACTGTTTTATCAGCGTGTGCAGACCCATCAGCTAAAATGGTTACTGTCACACCCTCAAGATGATTTAAGCCTGTAATAGACGTTGTGGCACTCCCACTGTATGTTAGTCCACTATCTACGAAGAAAGCATCTTCTACATCATCATTGAAATATAATGACTTGAGAAAAACTATATGTCTTACAGTCGCACTGTTAATTGTTCTTTTTACACTTAGATAAACCTGATCTTCAGCACCACTAGGTATAGCTGTTATACTTTCTACTATGCCACTGCCACCTAAACTGTGCTCATGCCAACCCACTGTAGCGTTAGCTCTGTCATAAGTTAATCCAATAAGTCTGCCATCACTGTGAACAAACCATAATAATAACTCAGGCTC
>Ga0208666_1001214_pt1 | contig 11687 bp, 13 predicted proteins | sample 5B_taG_FD_184078 | JGI IMG/M metagenome (GOLD analysis project Ga0208666, IMG submission 184078) | Marine viral communities from the Subarctic Pacific Ocean - 5B_ETSP_OMZ_AT15132_CsCl metaG (SPAdes) (version 2) | ecosystem: Environmental > Aquatic > Marine > Oceanic | place: Pacific Ocean...
CTATTTTCTTATTCATAATGATTTCCTACGCATAGGAAAAGTGAGAAGGTGTTGCATAATGTCAAAGAAAATGAGTGAGAATTTGAATTACCCCATTATGCAACAGAAAAAGGTAGTTATTAAATCATAATAACCATGTAATTATTGTAAATTTTTAAGCGTTAGTTTATATAACAACTAGGCACAATTTACAAATAAAAGGAATCTGTTTGTATGCGAGTTCTATTCATCGTGTCACTCGCATACCTATCTGACCCCCGCCCCGTATATAAACCGCGACGGCCCAAAAAGACATTTTCTATAGCGTATTTAAATACATCCATTGTAAATGCCTATCTAGATACAACCATATGGGTGTGGAAAGAAATTCCATCAATAACCCTTGCTGCGGTAAGCATGGCAGTAGCACTATAGACGCTTCATTAATTACACTAACAGTTAATTATTCATTGTCTACTTGTGCACTGCCTGCTACCATATGGTACAGATAAATAGTTTGACACTAATTACTCATCTTCGTCAAACATCTGTTACCCTCCTGTGGATTCTCCATTTTACTTACGTGGAGAACCATATGGTTCGGTTTACGGTATACGGATGTATATGTATTCTGCTGTGCAGATATACTATTAAATCTGATACTCCGTATTCGATAAACCAATGAACCTTGCTATTTCTTTCTCGCGCGGAATCCGGGGCCGGCAATAAATACATTTATTATGCCTTAACGAATGCTCCATTCTGTCCTTACTTTATGGACAAGAATGTCTCATTAGTACCATATGGTTGTTTTTGCTAGCGAGTAATAAAGGGAGGTGCAACGAACTAAAACGAAAATTTGTATAGTTTTTGCTTTCTTTATTACGAGCAAAAAAATACCCCAGTCGGGTGGAAGGAGGGGTTTTACCCCCTCCCTCCGAGGACATTTTGAGGCTTAAGCCTCGTCTTCATCTCTCATTGGACATCGCCCTTGAGGAATGTGATAACGTCTTCTGCTGTACTAACGTCATTATCTGCCTTGATGAGGCGGTTAATTCTGTTAATACAAATCTCCTGCATCTTTGCTTCATCTCTAAGGGTGTTATCCCTCAATGTTAGAAGACGAAGCAGTAGATGAGCATCTCCGCGAATTGTCTGTTCTGCCTTGATAGATTCAGGATTACCGGGTGTCTTACCACCGGGGCAAGCATTGTCAGTTCCTTGATATCGCTTTATGATTCCTGAAATCATCATCATTTCAGCCTTCTTTGCATTATCATCACCTTCATTTCCACGGACTACGGAATCTTCAAGGAAGTCCTTAGTAGCAGTATCAGCGTCTTTCTCAGACCAGAATAACATAGCAAGCCATTTAGTGACTCGCTCCATCAATTTAGTCCATTTTTGTTCAGTTGTTGGTTTTGTTTCGACCATACTAAGTCATTTTTATAGGGTACTTAAACTTACCACAAAGTTTTCTTTTAAGTACCATATGGTCCTCAACTTCAGTGGGACCAGAAATGGGGATAACGATACTAATACTAGGCCGCATCACCTCGTATTCACGACGTTTGATAAGTCGTATCGTACCATATGGTGACAAGGGAGCCCTAAAACGCGGTATTCACTACGTCAGAACATGCGGACATTAACTTGACTCTTTTCAGCGTTGTAAAAAACATTTACTAACAGCAACAAAAAAAGCCGGCGTTAATGCCGTTTCTGTACCATATGGTTCGAGTTTGTATAACTTTGAGATACAAACGACTTTTGAATACATGGAAAAAGCGAACCTCAAAATTAAAAAAAGAAAAAATTGGTTTTTGTTAACGCGGAACCGTAAAACCGCGATGCAGGTCAATCTCTCAAAGAATCCCGTGACTGATAGTCACCAGATTCAGTGATTGTTTGAACATGCCCACACTTATTGCATCGGATAACCGATTCTTGCGTCCATAACCTAGAATGGTGATGTATCGCTTTGTGTGTTTTTACTATTGTGTTATTGTTGTGCCTGCAATTGGTCATTCGTTCAACTCCTTAAGTCGTTTCTCAACCTCTTCGGTTATTCGCCTTGTTGAGGCAATTAACTCGCTTTCGGAAGTGGAAGAAATACGTAAAGATTCAACAATGTAGTTTTGATACCTATCTTGCTTAATCTTTAAGACGAATTCAGGCCGACGGAAGAATCTAAGCATTACTGCCTACACTCCTTCGCCTGATTTGCCAGCCAATCTTGACGGCGTTGGTCATCAGTTCTCCAATCCCAATGTGAATAGGCATCCTGAATCCACTTAGGATTCTCTTCAACCAATTCACGGAACTTATGACCGGCTCTTAGAGCCTTAAGTCGTTCCCTGCGCCAAATTGGGTTATCCCAATTGTAGGCCTCTTTCTTAGAATTGTGTTCTGGAGCGATTCGCTTGAATCCCTTCACATACAATCCGTATTTTTTTCCATGTCGCTGTGTAAATGTATTACTCATGGCCCCAACCTCCGCAATTTTGGCAATCACCGTGGTCGGCATTGTATTTCATTTCACATACTATACATTGTGTCATATTTGTTCACCTGCAAATTAAAAAAGGCGACTTTTTTGGTATCGCAGAAAGTCGTAACTGCGCCGATGGTCAAAATCGTGTTTCATCGGATTAATTTTAGCACCTATTACCGGATGCCTCGGATTTGGCTTTTTTAGGTCGTGAGAAGCCATTAACTCACGGGAAAAAGGCTTAAGCCTCTTCCTCATCGCGGACTATGATGATAATCATCATTCATCCGCTCCAGTTTGCACTGAATCAGTAGATTCTTCCGCTGTGACCGTAAAGGTCATGTCGGAATTACCGTCCCAGATATTAGCACGGTATTTGCTCATTAGGTTCTGCTTCTCAGCATTAACCTTTAGAGCGACAAACTCTTCACGGGTTTCAATAACGCCGTAAGGGTTCTCAGAATCTCGTCCCGAAAGACGAAGAACCGATAGATGGTTCACATTCTGAATATCTGCTGATATGTCGAAGACATTTCCCCAGAACTCTTCAGCAACTGCAATGTGAGAATCAAGGTTTGCCTGAATCTCAGGGGATAATGTAGTTCCCCGTCCACGCTGGAAAGGCCATGAAAGAGAAATACCGTATCTCTCCTGCATTTGCCTACCAGTTAGGTGGATGCGCTGCTTTAGTTCACTGGATGGTGTTTCATCAGCCATTTGCTCCAACAACATACTTATCTGTTGTAGGTCGAAAGAAGCATAGTTCTTTTGCTTCTTCGTGCTGATGGCGTTTACCAGTGGGGTGGCCGCCTCATGCCATTCGTTCACCTTTGCGGAATAAACCGCAAAGTCATCTTCGCTCATTACTTTCGTGTTTTCACTCATTTTTGTCACACTCTTTGTTGTTTCTGCCATTCCTGACAGATATCTATCGTATTTGAATCCTATATATAAGGTAGCCTAACAAAGTGGCTACCATATGGTACGAGTTTAACGCTTTGAATTAAACGACTTTTGAAGAATGATAAAAGCGTACCTTGAAAAAAAATAAAAAAAAAGAAAGGGAAGTCAGGAGCGTAAACAAAACAGTCGGTTAGCACGTTTTCGACATGAGTTATCGGCCGATTCTCATGCGATACTAAGGTGGAAACCCGTTCTGCAATACTCCATCATTCCCACGGGAAAAGAAAGGGTGCGGGTAGGACTACCTCGGGATAAGGGACACCTACAAAAGATTCACCGGATTACCCGTATACATTTGGTTTCGTATAGCGAAGGTTGGTTGACGGCTACTCTATCTTAACTCACCACAATAGGCTCTTACTCCTACTGTTGCTACTAACTACCCGCTAAGGTAATCCCGCTATTAAATCGGTCACGCTACGCCTTTTGATTATTATGACGTTATTGCACGATGGCAACACAAACGCATTTGGACACTATATCCAGTTGAGCAGGTGATTATCTTACCAATGCTTCACATCGGTTGTTCGATACACCACGGTCGGGTTTGCGGCCCGACATATCAGACGTATTTGTATAGGGTATTTAAGGTAACTTTAACAAAGTAGTTACCATATGGTACTGGGGCAACTGGTAATTCTATGGTTGCGGTTTCTGCAGAAACCATTTTGCAAATTCCGGGAAACCACTCGGAATAATATAATTACCGTTGTCCCGTGTCCCCACGGTGGGGTTCACTTAAACTATCAGTTAAGTACCATATGGTTGGCGGTTTACGTGCGACGGAAACTTCTAGTTTACTTAAGTAATACTACTAGGATGAGGTGTTTTAATTGTTATTAAAGCCGAAGACGACGTTAATTGCTTAGGGTCGTTGCCGATAAACCAAATGACAAAACCTTACTTGTTTACGCGGCCGGGGGCTCAACGTTCACCATAGATTCGTGATTTCACGACGAATCTTATGTTTCTCTTATTCACACCATATGGTACGAATCTATATAATTTTTTGATAATATCAAAAAAGGAGTAATAGTTGTCTTCGAGAAAATGAGACAAATATGTACGACTGATACTTTTTGTGAAAAATTACATAGATGAGTCCCTAGCGGTTTTTCGCGCCAGAGCGGGAGTACAGACCTCTAAACCCCTTTAGTAAAACACCTATAAATAAAAACATTTATTATCATAAATCTTTTACTAGGATTTATGTTAATGTAACGGTAAACCATTACATTTACTAAACCCACAGTGCCTTAGAATTCTGTACCATATGGTGTGAACCTCATGAGGTTCTTATATCCCGCGAAACCCCTGCCCCTAACCCAAATAAATTACTTTTATTTCACTCAGCGTAGCCTCTCCCATGTAAAAACATTTAACATATACGTGTCTACGCCCTGCGAAAGAAAACTAACGCTGTCGCTATTTCTTTGCACGTCCCATGTTATGATTCATACAACCATATGGTCCACATTTATGTTGGGACCCCGACGAGGCACAAAGGCTTATTGTTTTTAAATTTCATTAGAGATGAAAAAGCATAACGCTGACGCTCAACAAGCGTACCATATGGTCCCATCCCCGAGGTATTCCCGTTGGCTTAACTTTCCTTGAATAAAGGAATTTTTACCCGTTATTAAATACAATTAATAGTGCAAAAACCCTACCGTTTCATTTATCCTGCAGAAACTCAAGTACCATATGGGTGGCCTTGATTATAATTGAATTTATAATAAGGTGCCGCGTTAGGCAAACCCGCACCGCTGCGGTACTACAATGATTTAATTAAACACATTAGTACCATATGGTTCCGCTTTGCGTGAACTTATTTTGTTATTTAAATAAAAAAACCAAATAACCCATTCAGATACCCAATCTTTATAGGGAACCCCAAAGTTTGCCTATTACAGAGGGAAAAATATGTATACCTTCAATTTTAACTTAGGTGGCGGGCAAAATACACCCGATACACATGATTTTGAGCCAATAGTCAAGGCACTAAAAGACATTACAGAGGATTGGCAATCATTCTATAACCTATACAAAAGATTCGCGCCACCACCAGAAGAAAACCAAGCCCAAATACAAGCATGGTTTAAAGAAATCAAACTTTCCCTCGACGCAATCATAGAATTGTATAATAAAATACCTAATTCGCCAGATATGGACAATATACATGGCCCGGAAGAAGCAGAAAATATGCTAAATCAATTCGTTGAATTGAATAAGTTATTTCAACCAGACAAACCAGATACAGATACAACAGGATATAATTAAATACGCTATTTAAATAATGTTATTTAGATAAACCTTGGAAATAGAATAAAAAAAATAATTAAATTTTCGCTAGTCGCAAAAAAATTACCGCCCAATTTTTGAAAAATGAAAAATGATATGGAAGTGTTGTAAGCATAGTAACTTTTATTAATAATATAACAGATGATAAACTATGTGGCGTGATATTCTCAAGGATGAAGGTAGGTCATTAGCCTCATATATAGATACTCCGGGTACTCGACTTAATCCAAGTATTTTTAATATTGATAATGTTGCTTACAGTGCAGGTGCGCGAGAATTATTCGGTGAAAGAAATGAGAAGTCACTCATAATAACTGAAGAAAAAGGAAATGAAATTGTTATAGCAATATACAAAGGAGAAATTCTTAGTGAAGTTGTTGATGATTGTAAAAATTTTCTAAAGGAATTTTTAGAAACAGAAATATTTAATAATCTAGAACAAGTCCAAAAAGGGCCTATTGATAAAATATTAGATGATACTGTTAGACCTATAGTTGCTAGATTTGTTGGTAGAATGCTTGGTGTGTTTTTTGAAGATAGCACTCCAATAAGAGAGGGAGGGATTTTAGCGTCAGGAAAACTTAGAGTCAATAATGAAGTTACTGTAAATACAATTGTGTATGGTGATTATCTACAAGGTTTAAAGGACGCAGTACATGACAATGCGGGAACGACAGTCACTTATCCGGGTTATATTGGCAATCCGAGTGCGGTTGATATAAAGAATAACCTAGGTGAGTTAGTCCATGATTCAGGGGCTCGAAGAACTGATTCATATAGATTTAGGGATAAATATGGCTCAAGCAATAGAGCATATCTTCGTCACTCTGATTGGCACTCCACTTTAAGTTTAACTAGTGACGAAGATTACGGCGGAGATGCCGGCTCAGGCGAGCCTCTGAAAATACCTAGGTCACAAAGGGTTACTAATGCAAACAATCAAACATATGTTAGAATTCAAAAAGATAATTTAAATAATATGAGTAATGAGAATCTATCTAATATGATTATAAAACACATGGACGCTACTCTTGGCAATCTAGGCCGCGACCATCGACCGAGTAAAGCAATGGATGTAACACGTAAGTTTGTACAACAAATATTATCTGAAAAAAATATAGCAGAGCATTTAGGGGGCAACCCCGTATTAGCAAGAGAACTTTTTACTTATGGTGGGCAAATGCGAGATGTTCCGGGTAAGAATCCAGAAGATATTATGGAACGTCTTCCAGAATACACCAAGAGAAATTTACAAATCGAGCGAGAAAGTCCGGGTGTAGAAAACTATAAGGTATTACTTGGAGACCAAGAACTTTTAAGGACGTATTTTTCTCTTAGATTTGGAATTGACAGGAGTAAGCCCATAAAAATAAAAGGGATTAGACGTAGTAAACCAATTGCACAAGTTACACATGCAGGTCTCCGTCGCAAAGGACCCTTTACTAATACTTCTCTTATATATGGTGCTAGAAACCCAGAAGGCAAAGAATATTTAGATGTAGCAAGATTTGGCTATACTCATACAAAAATTCATCAGCCAGTCGAGGCACTAAAGGAGATACTAGGGATGTTAACCAATACTAAAGAAAAATCACCAAGGTATGATATGCCAGTAGATTTAGTTGCACACTCTAGTTTAGAAAGCACAATAGCACAAAGTAAAGAAGAGGATGGGGTATCATGGGAATATAGTAATATAAATGAAAGACATTTTGTAAAGATAGAACATTCAATACCCTACCCTTCAGATAGTTATCTCATAGAGTATTTTGACCAGATTTTCGGAGGAACAAATGTTGACAGAGTGTATGATATGATACAAGACGCAATGGAAAATGATACAATGGCAGTATTAAAGTTTAAATTTTATGTTGATGCCACGGGTGGAAGAAGAGTAAAATATGACAGGGGTAGTTCGGAAATAGAGTATGAGGGTTTTCCCGATGATACACAAACCAATTATGCTGGCCAAGCACATTATTGTATATATGATAGGATTGATAGGACAATAGAAGAAGACAGGGCAGGTCAGGTTTGCATAATTAGTTATGCGGATAATTTAGGAGATTCTATTGTGCAATTTTTAATGGGGCAAAAAAACATATTTCCCGTATTAAAAGGTAATTATAGAGATGGTTCCGTAAGTATTTCTAAGGACTACATCACAAGGGAAGACATAGAGCATATAGCGATGGTCCCAGACGATTTAAAAAGACCCTTAAAACAATTAGTTGATTTAATCATATGGCGTGGGAAAAGAAGCAGGTTAAAAGTAATCGAAGAGTAAGGTGAAAAAGATGGAATGGGAAAATAAATTAATCAAAACACCATATAGAGAAATTACTCAAGAGCGGGTTGGTGAAATCACTAGAGAGTATATTAATGTTGAAGGTGAAACCTATGACAAAATATATTCCGGGGCAAAAAAAGGTGATACTCCTAGTACTTATTGGACTCATGACCCAACTATGGCTTTATGGTATGCAATAAAGGGTGACACAATAGCACCAACCAATAGGTCTGGTACTCCAATTATTTTTGAAGCAGATGTAACTGAAGAAATAATAGATGTTTACAAAGACCCAGAAACAGATGGTGGTTTAATTGATTTAGAGGACACTGTAAAAAATTACCGAGTAATTGAAGGTCCAGAGTTGGCGCAATTTATGGAAGATAATTATGTTGATGGATATTATATGGGGCTTCATCCAGAAGAATACGATAGAACAATAGATGTATTGCGAACTGGTGACGAGAGGGCTATGGAGCATTTCTTTGGTCCTAGAATTACAGATGTTAGACAAAGCATGAGAACTAAAGATTATAAAAAGCGAGCAGCCGACCAATATTGGAGGGCTTTCGTCCGCAACGGTAAGTTAAAAACTAAGGATGAAGTAGAAAAATCTTGGGTGGAAACAATTAACAAAAAGGATAAAAAAGATATGCGAGTAGGTAGTGTATACCCTAGTGATAGAGAGGGTAAGAAAATTATGATGCTTACTCATGAAGGTAAGAAAATTCATGCTGGCGCTAAAGGTTATGGTAATTGGAAAGGAAAAGGTAAAAACAGAGGCGGTGGCACACATAAAAACCCAAAACGTCGAAAGAGTTTTAGAGCAAGACATAAATGTGACCAATGTAAAGGAAGAATTACAACTTCTAAATGTTTAGCCTGTAAAAAGTTGTGGTGATAATTTGTGGGAAGATATTATTAAAGCGGAATTTCAGGTTAAGACAAATTTTCCTGATGCAGATATTTGGCTTCAAACTAGAGGTGAGGATAAAAACGTTGGCAAACCACTGAAGCAATTTTCTTCCGTTCAAGGCAAATACAATTACGGTATTAAACTTCCCGAAGGCTGGAATAAAGATTATGTATTCAAGCAGTTGGCCGATTTATATAGAAACGGTCATTGGAAGATTCATTCTTATGGTACTTTAAATTTACAACATATTCGCAAGGACGATATTTTGCAGGTCTTAGATAAGTTGGAAAACAAAGAAGATTATACGGATGAAACTTCTGAAAAGTTTCAAGAAATATATGAAAACTGGCTTACATATTCAAAAGCAGTTGCTGAAATGTTAGAAGGTCATAGTTCAGAACTTGTACGCGAAGGTAGAGAAATAAAACGGTTTATAGAAAAACTAGAGGGTATGAGATAATTTATATAGAACATAAACGAGTGAATAAATATGAATTGGTTCGATGTTATTAAATCGGATAAAATAATTGAAGATAAAATTATTGCAGAGTTCAAAAAAGAAGGAGGTGCTTTAGGTATGAAAAACCTTAAAGCAATTGCACCACCTAAAGAACTCAATAGAGTCCTAGATGCTATGAAGCGCAGAAAACTAATTTATGTGCATGAGCATGGCGATTTAATTATGAGGTGAATAAATGTGGTGGGGTGTAATTAAATCAAAATGGATGGGCCAAATGTCCGACAGTAAAAAGGAGTTACTTGAACACGAACCTAAAATTAAAATTGATATTCCTAAGATGTCTTACCCTGATGACCGCAAAGAAGTCAAAGAAGTAATTAAGATAATGAAAGAAAAACCCGTACCTAAAGATATTATGTCTAGACACGATAAAGATTCTGACCAAGTATTATTTGATATTGTAGATGCAAAAAGTTCTGATTATGAAGATTTTATAAAAGACGTTAACTCGTACGTAATGCGAGAGAAAGTAAAATATGCAAGAAAAAGACCAAATGAAGTTTCTGATATTGTAGAAAGTAAAACAGAAACAGATGATACTCCGGCTTTTCCTTCGGGTCACGCAACTTTAGTTTATGCTTTAGAAAAAATGTTAGCCGACAAATACCCTAATAAAGCAGAACAATTAAATAATACCACTGAGATGTTAGCATTAGCAAGAGTTCAACTTGGTTCACACTATCCTTCGGATATTAAAGCAGGTAAACAATTGGGATATTTAATAGCAAAAAAATACTTGGGGGATAAAAACAAATGAAATGGGAACATATATTAAAAAATGTTGAACAAGACGGTAGAGAATTCATAAGTAATTACTTTGCAGAATTAATTAGTAGCATAGGTGGGGCAATAAACTCACTGCAGACCAACTTAGCAACCCTACTAGAAGCGAAGGCAAAGATGATAAAAGACCGCGATGCACAAGAATCCCTAACAAGAAGGGTGTTAGATTCAATGTATGAAAAAAGTATTCAAGAAATAGACGAAGTTATTGAGCAAACACAGAAACAACTAACTACGTTCCGGGGCATGGTTGTAGATATAAGAGGTAACGAGAGAATGATTGAAGGGCTACCAATAGGAGTGGCGTTAAAATCTCTTGAAGATTATTTTGAAGGAAAAGATACAACTGGCTTCCCTCCTTTAGATAGGCAAAAATTAGCCGAACTATTACATAGAATAGGTTTTGAAGGGAAGGGTATGGAATGACAGAAGATATTGACGACTTAGTAGAAAAGGCAAAAGTCCTAGCAGAAGCAACAGGTCGAGAGGAAGCCGATGTATTGGCCGACTTAATGGATGACGGTGTGTTAAATGATTCACACAAAGAAACCGAAAAGACAGATTTAGTAACACAATTAAAAGAGGCTGCAGAACTAATTAATACTGTTCAGGCAATTAACCAAGAAGTTGCAGAAAACAAAGTGCTTAACGGTAACGGTAATTCCACTAACGTAGAAATTGATACTACACTAGAGGGCGATATTGTAGACAGGGCTATTGAATCTGTCCAACGTAAAGCCGAAAATATTAAGAAGATTATTATTCTTGTCGCTCCATTGTTCTTATTAGTTGGAGGTGGAGGAACATTAGAGATGTTTGGAATAACCGACTTTACTGGTGATAACGATGAATACGAAGACCCTTACACGCCAGACATTACCACTCCTGAGATTTGGGGATGCACAGATTGGGAAGCAGATAATTATGATGAATATGCTACACTTGATGACGGTTCTTGTTATTATCCTGTATATGGTTGTATGAATAACGCTGCTCCAAATTATAATCCTGATGCAACAGTAGAAGATGGTTCATGTACGCGTGGTGGTTGTATTGACCCCGAAGCAGAAAACTACGATGATACCGCTAACGAAGATGATGGAAGTTGCGAATATTATGTAGAACCTATTTATGGTTGTACTGACTTAGAAGCAAATAATTATCAGAGTGAAGCAGAAGAAGACGATGGTTCATGCACTTATGACCCAGAGCCGGTTTATGGTTGCACAGATGATTCTGCTAATAACTATAATTCCGAAGCAACGGAAGATGATAATACTTGCGAATACGACCCTGAACCTATTTATGGTTGTACGGATGATAGCGCAAATAATTATAATCCCGATGCTACTGATGACGATGAGTCATGCGAATATGACCCAGAATTAGAATGTGAAGTAGAAATTACTAATCACTATAGAGGTCATGTAGCGGAAGATGAGGA
>Ga0208666_1001215_pt1 | contig 11686 bp, 18 predicted proteins | sample 5B_taG_FD_184078 | JGI IMG/M metagenome (GOLD analysis project Ga0208666, IMG submission 184078) | Marine viral communities from the Subarctic Pacific Ocean - 5B_ETSP_OMZ_AT15132_CsCl metaG (SPAdes) (version 2) | ecosystem: Environmental > Aquatic > Marine > Oceanic | place: Pacific Ocean...
AGCTGTAAAGCTTGTCAGGAGATAGTAGCGTAATGGCTTATACTTTAGATAATTTAAGAACTGATATTAGAAATTATACAGAAGTCGATGATAGTGTTCTATCGAACACAGTGTTAGACACTATCATCAAAAATACAGAAAACAAAATTTATAGAGAAGCTGATTCTGACGATAATAGATTTTATGCTACATCACAATTAGTTACAGGTAATAGATACGTAACAATTCCAGCAGATTTAAGATTTATAAGATATGCACAATTAAAAAATTCTGCGGGAGATCAGGTTTTTTTAGAAAAAAAAGACACAAGTTACATGGCAGCTTATTATGATACTCCAGGTACTCAATCTGGATTTCCTAAATACTATGCAAATTGGGATGCAGAATTTTGGGTGGTAGCACCAACACCTGATTCTACTTATGAAATTACATTAGCATATGTAAAACAACCAATAAGTATAACTAACACAACAACTCCAACAGCTGCTCCGGCAGCCACAGCTGGAACTTATGTATCTAATAAATATCAGGATTTACTTTTGTATGGATGTCTGGTAGAAGCATATGGATACTTGAAAGGTCCTGCAGATATGTTACAATACTATATGCAGTCTTATCAAAAGGCTCTTCAATCGTATGCGATCGAACAACAAGGTCGTAGACGCCGAGACGAATACCAAGATGGTGTTATTCGTACTCCTCTAAAATCACCATCACCATAATATTAAGGAGATAAAAATATGACAAACATAGTACCGTTTTCTTTTAAAGGTGAACTTCTTTCTGGAACGCATAATTTTGCAAACGGAGGAGACACTTTTAAAATAGCATTATACAACGGAACAATCTCAGCTACTTATACAACATCTACTGCAACTGTGCAGACTAATGATGAAGTTTCTTCTGGAGGTGGTTCAAACTACGCTAGAAAAACTTTAACTAGTCAAGCTGTCGTAGCAACGACTGCTACTGCTTCTGTAGATTTTGCAGATGTTACTTGGGGTGCAGCAACAACTGGAGCTGCAACTTTTACTGCAAATTATGCAGCGATATATAATGATGACCAAGGCGATAAGTTAGTTGTAGTATTAGATTTCAACGGAGCAAAGACAGCAACGAATGGTGATTTCACTATTTCGTTTCCTGATCCAAGCACGGCGAGCAATGCTATTATTAGTTTAACATCGTAGGATTTTAAATGGCGTTTAAATTAAATGATAGGGTAAAAGAATCCAGTGCAACCACTGGAACAGGTACGTTTACACTAGGTGGAGCAGTTTCAGGTTTTGAATCTTTTGCTGCTGGTATCGGTGGAGGCAACACTACCTATTACTGTATCTTTGAGACAGGAACAAATAGATTTGAAGTTGGTTTTGGAACTTTAAATGGTGGAGCAAGCACTTTAGCTAGAACTTACATTATCTCCAGTTCTAACAGTGATGCTGCTGAAAATTTTCAAGGAGCAACAGAAGTATTTTGTACAGTACCTGGTGCAAAGATAGGTTTACCATTTCCAGAAGAGAATGCCTCTTCATCAGCGCCAAAAATAATTACTGTTAAAGTAGCGAGTAAATCTGGTAATCACCCGTATCAAGGTGTGGGTTCTGGTAATGCATACTACCTAGATGGATTAGAAGCACCTGCTTTGAGATTAACTGGTGTGGATGCATCAAACTCTGCTTACGCACAATATTATAGATTCGATCAATCGGATTCATCAAACAGTGGACACCCACTAAGATTCTATTTAGATTCTGCTAAAAACACAGAATACACGACAGGTGTAACAAACACAGGAAGTTCACCTGCACCTGGATCGTCTGGAGCATACACACAGATCGCTGTCGATGAGACAACACCAAATATTCTATATTATCAGTGTTCATCACACGGTTACATGGGTAATCATGTTACAAATATTGGTAATAAAGTTAATTCTAATCTAGTCACAATAGGAGATGTGACTGTTGGATCTAAATTAAAATTACCAACAAATACGGCTAACAAAATATTAGTTGCAGATGGTACATCTTTTGAAGAAGTTGATATGTCAGGTGATGCAACAATCGCATCTGGCGGAGCATTAACACTAGCTAACTCTGGAGTATCAGCAGCTAGTTATACAAATTCATCAATCACAGTGGACGCTAAAGGTAGGGTTACTTCAGCATCTAGTGGAACAGCAGGAGCTACAGCGGGTTTTGCCGTTGCAATGGCAATTGCGTTATAGTATAAGGAATAAATTATGGCACAAGATTTTAAGAGATTCGGAGATCAAGACGTAGGAACATCAGCAGTCACTATTCATACTAGTAATTCTAACGATGCTATAATTTCTATTCGTCTTGCAAATATAACAACATCAACAATAAATGCAGACGTATTTATAACATCTTCAGTAACAGGTGGTTCTCAAGATCACTACATAATCAAAAATGCGCCGATAGTTGCGGGCGGATCGCTCGAGCTTATAGACGGTGGAAGTAAATTAGTAATGCAAAACGGAGACGTGGTAAAAGCACAATCCAGCGCTGCAAGTTCTTTAAGTGTTTGGATGTCTACGGTTGATGCAATAAGTTCATAGGAGTAATTATGGCGTACGTAGGAAACGTTCCAGCACGAAGTTTTATAAGTTTCGAGAGACAAGTGTTTACAATCGTAAACTCTCAGACTGCGTATACACTATCACATTCCGTAACTAACGAGAATGATATCAGACTTGTTGTAAACAACATTGTCCAAGAGCCAGGATCAGGTAAAGCATATACTGCATCGGGCACAACTCTTACACTATCAGCGGCATTAACAAATGGTACAGACGAAATGTACTGTGTATTTTTAGGAAGAGCAATAGGAACAGTCAACGCTCCCGCAGGATCCGTGGGCACTTCACAATTAGCAAGTGAAGCAGTTACAGATGCTAAAGTAGCCTCATCTATAATTACGGGTCAAACCGCAGAAACAACAATTGCTACAGATGATTTAATTTTATTATCAGATACTTCTGCCTCTGGTGCATTGAAAAAAATGACTAGAGCAAACTTTGTATCTGGTGTTGGAGGAACTAACACTCCATCTTTTTATTCTCAAATGAGTGCTAATCAATCTTATAGTAGTTCTGGAGCAATAGTAAAAGTTCAATTTGATACTGAACTTTGGGATACTGATAGCGATTACGATCATTCTACTAATTATAGATTTACACCTTCAGAAGCTGGAAAATATTTTGTTCATGGAATTGTTTATAGTGCAACTTTTGCTAATGCCAGTATGGCTGGTGGTGCGGTTTATATAAAAAAAAATGGTGGTAACTATCAAGGCTCTGCTGGTAACAATTCTCATAACACACCAGATTTTCAAGCAGTAGGTATTCCATTTGGCATTGCAGTAGATATGAATGGATCTAGTGATTACATAGAATGTTTCGTTCAATTAACTTTTTCAAGTGGCACTTGTAATATTCAGCATGATAACAATGGTAAAGCATCATATTTTGGAGCATACAAATTAATCGGAGTTTAATAAATTATGGCAATAGATAAAGTAACAACAGCATCGATAACAGACGCAAATATCACCACAGCTAAATTAGCTTATGATGCCGCTCCGTTTAGAAATATAATTATCAACGGAGATATGAGTATTGCTCAAAGAGGAACTTCAACAGCTTCTATAACAGGTAACACTTATGCTTTAGATAGGTTTTTATTATCTTTTAGTGGCTCTCAAGGAACTTGGACAGTTGCTCAAAGTTCAACAGTTCCATCTGGTCAAGGTTTTGCAACATCTACAAAAATAGATTGCACAACTGCTGATGCTTCTCCTGCTGCTGGAGATAGAATATTTTACGCACAAAGAATTGAAGGTCAAAATTTACAATATTTAAAAAAAGGAACGTCAAGTGCAGAAAGCACAACTTTATCTTTTTGGGTAAGATCAAATAAAACAGGAACGTATATAGCAAATCTTTTTGACAACGATAACTCAAGACATATTTCTAAATCATATACTATTTCTTCTGCTGATACTTGGGAAAAGAAAACAATAACATTTGCTGGAGATACATCTGGAACATTTGGAAATGATAATGCAAGAAGTTTAGATTTAAGATTATACTTAGGAGCTGGAACTAATTTTACATCTGGAACTTTAGCAACATCTTGGGAAAGTGCAACAAATGCTAATGCAGCAGTAGGTCAAGTCAATCTTGCAGATAGCACATCAAACGAATGGTATGTTACAGGAATACAATTAGAAGCTGGAACATCAGCATCTGATTTTGAGTTCTTGCCTGTTGATGTAAATTTTGATAGGTGTCAAAGATATTTTCAAACTTGTTTTTTACAATTCTTTGTTCTTGCAAGATTTAAAGCAAGTAGTGGAAATCCAATAAATTGTTTTATTTATCCTAAAGAAATGAGAGCAGCTCCTACTTATGGTACAACTGGTACATTTACAACTAGTTCTGGTTTTGCTGGGACACCAACTGGTGCAGATATAAAAACTATGAGCATTGCTTTAACTGGTGCAAATTCTGAATCTGCAAACGATATTGTTTATGCAAATGATGGAAGTATAACTTTAGATGCGGAATTATAATTATGATTAATAGTGTAGAAAAAAATTATCATCCAATTACAAATAATTTTGATAATTATAAAATGATTAAAAATGGTGTTACTTATTATGTACCACTAGACGAAGAAAATACAGATTACCAAGAAATTCAAGAATGGATAGCAGATGGTGGAACAGTTATTGATAATCCACCGGAATAATGTATAAACAATAAAATAAGGAGAAAAACTATGGCATCACTATCAAGCAAGGTCAAGCAATATTGCGCCGATAACGGCGTGGCATCTGTTGACTTTACAAAGGACGTTTTGCTTCAGGATGACTCGAACGGTCAGGGCCCTTACATCAAGGAATGGAATGTTTCAGGTGTATCGCAACCAACTGATGAGCAACTGAACGCTGTAGATTCTGCTGCAGATCTCGAAGAGAGACAAAATGCGGTAAGAGCTACAAGAAGAAACGCCTATGGTGATTGGGGCTCACAGCTCGACATGCAGTACCACGATTCAAAAGATGGTACATCTACTTGGGAAGACCACGTAGCAGCTGTCAAAACTGCAAACCCGATCCCTACAGAGTAAAGGATAAAAATATATGGCTTACGTTGGAAAAGCACCCCAGACGGGCGCGTATCAAATATTAGACGATATATCAGGATCGTTTACTGGATCAACAGATGGACCGTTTAACTTAACGGTTGGTGGGACAGCTGTGCTTCCAGGAAACGAACAGAGCTGTATTATATCTATCTCGGGTATTATTCAGGATCCAGCTGCATACACAATTTCTGGTTCACAGATTTCTTTTAATGGCTCAAACCCAGCATCGTCAGATACTTTTTTTGGAACTGTGCTCGGTAATACTTTTGATATTGGTACACCAACCGACTCAACAGTGACTGCAGGAAGTTTAGCCTCAACATTTTTTATGAAAAACAGTCAGACGTTTACAAGTATATCGATGGCAGGTTCTACTAACGGCGCGTTAGTTGGTCCTGTTACAGTATCAGGAACAGTGACTATACCATCAGGGAGTACATTTGTAATTTTATAATGAGCACATTAGAGACAAACTTAATACAACCAAGCACAGGCACTACTTTGACAGTTGGTGCTTCGGGAGATACTATAGATATTCCTTCAGGGGCTACTTTTGATGTGACTGGTGCAACTGTTACAGGTTTAAGCGCAGGAAAAATTTTACAGGTAATTCAAACCAATAAATCAGATATGGCAAGTTCTACTTCTCAAACTTATGCAGACATAAGTGGTTTAAGTGTAAATATAACCCCTTCATCTACTTCAAGTAAAGTTCTTGTTTCATTTTTTGCACAAGTAAGCACTAACAACCATGATGCTCAAATACGATTGTTAAGAGATAGCACAGAATTTGTTGGATCAGGTGCAAGTAATGATAATGGAACTGTAAATGCTAGAACGTATCAAGGCGATTTAATTAATACATTTGGTACAATGTATCTTGATTCTCCTAATACAACATCACAAGTTACATATAAATTACAATGGAGATTAAATGTTGCTCAAACTGTATATTTAAACAGAAGAATGGGAGATACTGCCTTTAGCACTATCTCAAATATAACTGTTATGGAGGTAGGAGCATGATTGCTGAAGCAATACTTAAAATTGATCCTAATGCACAAGTTTCTGTAGATGCAGAAGATATAAATAAAATAACTTGGCATGATGGAAATCCAAACGGTATTACTATTTCACAAATAGAAGCACAACTACCTATAGTAGAAAAAGAGATGGCAGACGCAATAACAAAAAAAGCTAATGACAAAGCATCAGCAGATGCTAAATTAAAAGCTTTAGGATTAACAGACGACGAAATAGAGGCATTTAGATCATAATGGCAAACGGAACATTAAAAGTATCGAATATACAAACAAGCTCTGGATCAGGAACTATTACTCTTGGTCAATCTGGGGAGACTATATCTGTACCTAGTGGTGTTACTTTTACAAACTCTGGAACAGCTACAGGTTTTGGTGGGAATAACACTCCAATGTTTTTGGTAAGTGGTGGAAGTGGAAACCAAACTATTAGTCATGCTAGTGGAACAACCATTGTTTATAATCAAGAAATAATAGATACTGATAATGCTTTTGCTTCTAATGTATTTACAGTTCCAAGCGGCAAAGCAGGTAAATATTTTTTTAGTGCGTCTTGTCAAATTGAAGATGCACAATACGATGTAACAAGATTTATTTTGGAAATTCAAAAAAATAATAACTCTTGGAGACAATTAGCTTTTAGATTTACTTCTAATAATGATTTAATGCAAGTTTCTCATACTGTTACAGCTATAGATGATGCAAGTGTTGGAGATGAATATAAAGCTAAAGTATATGTTGAAACAGCAGATAGTGGATCAGTGATTATTGAAAATGGCTCTACATCATATTCAAATAACTGGTTTCAAGGGTTTAAATTATTATAGGATAAATTATGACAAGTATATTAAAAGTAGACACGATACAGGACACAGACGGTAATAACATTATCAACGAGAATAGTAACACGATTACTATCGGTGCATCTGGTGACACGGTCACTATTCCTAGTGGTGCAACTCTTGACGCATCAAATGCAACTTTATCGGGTTTCGCAACTACTAATGGAATTACAATGGCTGATAGTTGGAGAATAACTGCAGCAGTTACTTTTTCTACTCAACAAACTATTGATAGTAATTGGGAAAGAAATGATAGCTCTGGCACTGGTACGATTGGATCAGCAATGACACAATCTTCTGGAATTTTTACCTTTCCTTCTACTGGAATTTATCAAGTAATTGCAAATGCTTCATTTTATAGAAATGGAAATGATAGATATATAGAAATGCACATACAACATTCATCTAATGGTGGAGGAAGTTTTAATATTATGGCAAGAAATCAAGGATCAATTAATGATCAAAGTGCTAATACTTTTGATAATGTTACTGTTATAGCTCATTTAGATATTACAAATACATCTAATGACCAAGTAAGATTTAGAATTGAAGCTCCAGCTGATACTGTAATGAATGGAAGCACATCACAAAATGAAGGTCAATCATTTACCTTTGTTAGATTAGGAGACACATAAAATGGATATAGATTATTTTCAATTAGCTTTACATAAATTTAATACAGATAAACCTAACTGGTATGGTTGGAAAACACATGACGACAATGAAAATAAAATTCCTAACTCTGAACGTATGCAGTATAAATATATTAAGATTATTAAAGATGGTGCAACTATGCCAACTGAAGCAGAAGTAAATGCAAAGATACAAGAATTAAAAGATGCTGAACAAGCAGCAATAGATAAAAAAGCCTCTGGTAAACAGAAGCTAAAAGATTTAGGATTGGACGACGACGAAATTAAAGCGTTGATGGGAGCATAATATGGCATTAACTAGACTAGGACCAAATCAATCAGTAAACCTTACAAGCAATGTTACAGGAACATTGCCAACGGGTAATGGTGGTACAGGCGCAACTAGCTTTGCACCAGGAAAAGTTTTGCAAGTTCAATCTACTTTACTTCAAGCTGAATTTTCTACTACAAGTTCTAGTTTTGTAGATATTACTAATATGTCATTAACAATAACTCCAGCTTCAACCTCTAATAAAATTTTATTATTATGTAATACCAATACTTATCAAAATACAAATCAAGCATATTTTGCAATGAGATGGGAAAGAGCCATTTCTGGTGGATCAACAACTAATATTGGTCATGGTACTTATGGATTAACTTTTGCAAGGTCAGCACAAGCTCATGATTTTTGGGGAGGTGTTGGAATGACATATTTAGATAGTCCAAGCACTACATCTGAAATTACTTACCAAGCTCAAGCATCTACAACTGGATCTGGTCAAGTAAATATTGGAGTAAATTCATCAGATACAAACAGCATATTTGCATTGGAGATAGCAGGATGATTATAGAAGCAATACTTAAAATAGATCCTAACGCAGAAGTTTCTGTAAGTGGATCAGATATAAATACTTGTCAAATAATTTGGCACGATGATAATCCAAATAACATTACTAAAGCTGATATAGAAGCTAAGATAGCTGAGATGCCTACTGAAGAAGAAGAAGCTACCCAAACAGAAACAGATAAATCTTCAGGTAAACAGAAACTCAAAGATTTAGGATTAACCGACTCTGAGATAAAAGCACTGACAGGAGCATAATAGATGCTCGGCCTGACTTCCATATCTGGTGCTCCAATATCAACATCGTTCTTTAACCCGAACGTTACTGTTAATGTAACCGCTAATCAATTAACTCTTGCAATTGGTCAATCGTCCGCGTTAGCAGGAGCACTTGTATCACCAACAAAAAATCCATTAACTTTAGGTTTTGGTTCGTTAACAATTAGTGGAGCAGCTAATGTAACACCTACAGCTACGCCATTTACTTTAGGTATAGGCAATATTACAGTAACAGCAGCAGCTAATGTAAGTGTTACAAAGAATGAATTGACCATTAACACTGGAAGTGTTACAATATCGGCAGCGGCAAAAGTGTTACCAACTGGTTCGCCAATGACGTTAAGTATTAAAGATCCAGGTATTATTACTTGGAATGATATTAACCCAGGAGCAACAATGGTCTGGACACCAATAGACCCGTACTAGGAGAATTATGGCATCAAGTTTTTCAACAAATTCAAAATTAGAACTTATTACTACAGGTGAAAAAGCCGGTCTTTGGGGCACGATTACTAATACAAATTTACAAATATTAGAACAATTATCATCAGGTTATTTATCCACGTCTCAATTGGGATCTGGAGATTTAGCTTTAGCACTTGATAATGGTGCAACATCAAATGGTAAAAATCTATATATAAAGTTAACTGGTACATTAAGTGGAAATAGAAATGTAACTATACCAGATGGATCTGAAAGAATTATTATATTTGAAGATGCAACAACAAGAGGCACATCTTCATTAAATACAATAACAGTTAAAACTGTAACAGGAACAGGAGTTTTATTGCCAATAGGATCTACTTCTTTAGTATATTCAGATGGTACAAATGTTAGTCTTGGTATTCGTAACAAAGGTTATGTAACTTTAAACTCTTCAACAATTACAGCTTATACAGCAGTAGATGGAGATCAGATATTTGCAAATACAACAGCTAACCCAATTACTGTAACTTTACCTGCATCACCAGCAGTGGGATCTGAAGTTACATTTATTGATGCAAGAGGAACTTTTGCAAACAACAATTTGATTGTCAATAGAAATAGTCAACCAATAAACACAGGCACATCAAATCTAACACTAAACACTAACGGTCAAGCTTTTACATTAGTGTATGTAGACGCAACAAGAGGCTGGGCATTTAAGACTAACACGGCGTAAGGAGCACGGACCATGGCTCTTATTGAATATAGTTTTCTTCCGGGAATTGACAAACAAGATACAACTGCAGGTGCAGAAAACAGATGGATAGATTCTGATAATGTTAGATTTAGATATGGTCTACCAGAAAAAGTAGGGGGTTGGTCTTCTTTAATATCCAATACCATATGTGGAGTTGCTAGAAAACAACATGCGTTTGTAGATTTAAATGGAAATAGGTACGTGGCCCTTGGAACAGATAAGTTTTTACTTTTATATTTTGAAGGACAATTATTTGATATAACACCCTTAAAGGCAACACTATCATCTTCTACAATCGCAACAACTAATAACGATCCTGTTTGCACCATAACAACTTCTACATCACATGGTCTAGAACCAGGAGATATAGTTTTATTAGACAGCGTAACTTTACCTAGTGGTACAGGTTTTAGTGCATCAGATTTTGAAGATAAACTATTTCAAGTAACAACAGCTCCAACACCTACAACTTTTACAATTACACAAAGCAGTAATGCCGGTGGAACAGTTGCAACAGGTGGTAGTATTGCAGTCAAGCCTTATGAAAAAATTGGTCCCTCTGCACAAAACTATGGTTATGGTTGGGGCATATCTCAATGGGATGGATCTGTATCGGGTGCTGCAACATCAACTTTAAATGGATCTTTAAGTGCAAACTCTGCTGGTACAGGTGGTGTTGGTACAAACGTTACATTAGCTGCAACTACAAACTTTAGTGCTGCTGGTAGAATTTTAGTAGAGAGTGAGTTAATATCTTATGCATCTATATCATCACCTAATTTACAAAGTATTGTAAGAAATGTTAATGGAACAGATAACGCATCACACAACACAGGAACAGCTGTTACAGATGCTACAAATTTTTCTGATTGGGGTGAAGGTGTATTAGCCTCAGAAGTAACTCTTGAACCTGGTTTATGGAGTCTTGATAATTTTGGTCAAGTATTAATTGCAACCATTGCAAATGGTAAAACATTTACTTGGAATGCAGGAGCTGCATCACCAACAACAGTTAGAGCTTCTACATCTACATCTGGTTTTTCCACATCATCTAATCCAACAGCATCGAGAATAACTCTTGTATCACCAACAACTAGACACTTATGTCATTTAGGAACTGAAACAACTATTGGAGATACTACAACACAAGACGATATGTTTATAAGATTTTCTAATCAAGAAGACATAAATGATTATGCAGCAACTGCAATTAATAGTGCTGGTGATTTTAGATTACAAGATGGTACAAAAATTGTAGGTGCAATTAAAGCAAAAGAAACAATTCTAGTATTTACAGATAATGCATTGTACACAATGAAATTTATTGGTGCGCCTTTTACTTTTGGGTTTGAACAAGTTGGTACAAACTGTGGTTTGATAGGTAAAAACGCAGTTGTTGAAATAGATGGTGCAGCTTTTTGGTTATCACCAAATGGTTTTTTTATGTTTGATGGTACAGTTAAATCATTACCGTGTAGTGTAGAAGATTTTGTATTTGATAATTTTGATACAACAAAAGGACAACAGGTTGCAGCAGGTATCAATAACTTGTTTACAGAAGTTATATGGTATTATCCATCACAAGGATCTAATTTTAATGACAAGTATGTTGTATTTAATTATGGTGAACCTATGAAAGGTGGTGTTTGGTACACAGGAACAGAAGCAAGAACATCTTGGATTGAT
>Ga0208666_1001216_pt1 | contig 11682 bp, 21 predicted proteins | sample 5B_taG_FD_184078 | JGI IMG/M metagenome (GOLD analysis project Ga0208666, IMG submission 184078) | Marine viral communities from the Subarctic Pacific Ocean - 5B_ETSP_OMZ_AT15132_CsCl metaG (SPAdes) (version 2) | ecosystem: Environmental > Aquatic > Marine > Oceanic | place: Pacific Ocean...
GCTGGCGTGAAAAGCCAGCGTCCTAACCGATAGACGAAGGGAGCAAAAGTTGAGGCACCTGTAAACCCGTGCCTCCCTGCGGTTATTTACAATGACTACCAGTTAATCCCGGTAGTAACTGCAACCCTATAATAGTCATTGACATCTGGGACAAAGATAAGATGAACTGGGACGCTGAAGATTCCCGCATCCTGCGTCCACCCGACCGCAGTAACAAGATGTACATAGTGGTCCTCATCAGAAGGATCAACGATAGTGGCGTTAGCGCCCACTGCCAACTGTAGTGCATCTTTGATTTCAAATCCGACAAGCGCGTTTCCAGATGGAAGAACAACACTTTGGTCCAAACCACTGATGGTCAAGTTCTGAATAAAAAGCAAGTCGAGCCACGAATCGCCGTCCATTGTCTGCTGCATCTCAAAGCCAATCACAAACATGTGTGGGCTCTGAAGCTTGTCTGACTCATCTGCCTTGTTTGCATAGTTGTATCCAAACCGGATGCCCTTGCGAGTATTCCAGTCCATCTTAGATGCGTCTGCATCCTCGGCTACGGGCGCCTGAGCGTATGCGGCTGTTGACAACCCCAGGCACAACATACATGCCAAAACTTTCTTAAACATCTCTTCTCCTTGTTTTAAATGGTGGGTCCACTGGGAATCGAACCCAGAACCTGCGGATTAAAAGTCCGATGCTCTGCCAATTGAGCTATAGACCCACAAAAAGTGGTACCAGCGGCGAGACTCGAACTCGCAAGGTCATAAGACCGGCAGATTTTGAGTCTGCTGTGTATACCATTCCACCACGCTGGCTTGTGTCCTCTCTATTGTAACCCGGAGAGGTGCGGGTGTCAAGTGTTTTTATTTACGACGATCGGGAGACTCTGAAAGTTTGTACTGAATCACGGCAATAATGACCGTTGCAGAAATCAAAATTCCAAAACATAACTCTACTGTGCTCATGTTATTTTCCTCTTAAATGGCTGGGACGGTAGGACTCGAACCTACAACCCTCGGTGCCAAAAACCGATGCGCTACCAATTGCGCCACGTCCCAATAAAGGGGCACACTTTAGCCGGTGTGCCAGCGGCTTCTTACTTACTCTACGACAGCGGTGTCTTCCCCACCAGTGTCTTCTGGCTCTCCACCATCGTCGGTGTCCTGAGCCTCGGCAGTGTCGCTGCCAGTGTCCTCGTCCTTGTCTCCACAACCTACCATGATGGCGGCTGCGAGAATCATAATGTTACGCATTACTTTCTGTTTCCTTTTTATTTGTTCTCTGATAAAGCCCAGAGTCGGCTAAATGGTAGCCCCTGTAGGATTCAAACCTACGACCATCGGTGTAGAAAACCGCCGCTCTGTTCAGACTGAGCTAAGGGACCGTGTTACCCTCTTATTATAACCGAGAGGGCGGCGGCTGTCAAGTGGAAATCGGATGATTTCTGATTCTCTTTCTCACTGCGTTGTCGCTTACTCCGAGAGATCTGGCGACAGCAGCATAGCTTGCTTTCTTAATCATTAGTAACAACTTGTCAGTTGTTGGCCATTTTATCTTCTCTTTCTTCTTTAATGAACAAGGCATGCAGCGCGATGCTTTACCATCAGAAAGCGTAGTTGAACAATCAGAACAAGAGTGAATCTTGGCTGGCTGTTTGGGAGATAAGTTGAGAAACTCTTTTTCCTCCCAATGCGCTTCCCTGTGGCAGTTGGCGCATAGCATCACACACTTATCGAGTTCTTCTTTGATGCTCTCTGTCCAAGTAGTTCCTTTCACTTTTGAGATAGAAAAGTCTTTCTCGGCAGGATCCAAGTGGTGAAAGTCAAAAGCAGCAGGACACTTGTCGTAGCCGCACCTTTGGCACTCGCCACCTTTATAGGCAACAGCTTTCAGCTTGAGGGCTCTTTGCCTCTCTACAGTTTGCTGCTTAGAGCACACCTTACAGTAAGGACTGAGATCAGTTCCTTTTCTACGACGATAGAACTCGTCACTTGTCTTGATGGTGTCACACCTTTTGCAGTGTTTTGCTTCGTGAATAGGCATTTTACTTACCCTCCTACAATAAGTAGTCGGATAATGTAAAAAGTTTATCCATTATCAAAGAAAAGGGTGAGCCCCCTACAAAGCCGGGGGCGGGGCTTTCCTTTATCAGGAAGAGGTCGTGAACTTACCAACAATGTTCTTGTTGAAGAAGCGACCGGCAGAGTCAGCAGAGACGAGACCCTGGTAGACTGACTGATCGACACCCTGATAGGTGTACTCGCGACCGCTGTTGAGGACGACCGTAAGCGTGCGGCTGTTGGCGTCGAAGGTTGCCTCGCGGATAAGGCTGCTGGTGATAGTGGTACTCATATTTTCTCCTTGTAGTTATGAGCGCCCCTTTTAAGGTAGGGACAACACCTATAGTGTTAAGATGGTAGGGAGACCGAGACTTGAACTCGGAACCGGCAGTTTATGAGACTGATGCTCTGACCAATTGAGCTATCTCCCCGTGGTGTCCCTCCTATTGTAACCGGGAGGGCGCGGCTTGTCAAGTGCGTTTTTTTTGCGTCGGGAGGTCGCTGTCTTCCTCCTTACCCCTGTAATCTAACCGACAGGGTAGCGGCTGTCAAGTGTTTTTTTAAGAAATCTGACGGGGAGCCGGGAGTCCATTGATGAACTTCCGCGCCTCATGCACAATGACAAGGGAGCACATGCCAATCAGGGCGGCATGGAAAAGGATGGTGGTGGTGAGAATGTTAGAAATCTGCTGCATAAGTTCGATGCTCATTTGCTTTGTCTCCTTGTCCTCTTGGGACTCTGTTAATCTAACCGGGTGGTCGTCTGCTGTCAAGGATTTATTTAAGAAATCTCGGTGCCGTATTCAGCCGCCGAGAAGAACTCGATCGCATCCTGTAGTGCGAGAATGATCGCATCGCGGTGATGAACATCGAGGGCGCTTCCTTCAGCACCATCCATCACAAGGGCGATGAAGGCGTCGGCATAGTTGTGTCGCAGTTCGTCAGTGGTCATGTGTCTCTCTCCTTACTCTTGTAACTTAACCGGGCGATCACATGCTGTCAAGGACTTTCTTCTTCACTACTTTCTTGATGCCGGGATTGATGTGTGTGACGTGCGGCATCATTACATTGCGAATGTAGTTGCGCCTGTAGCGATAGTCTCCATTGCTGGGATCGCTGATCGTTGGCACTTCTTTGCGAATGCACCACATCGTAAAGTCTCGCTTCTCTGTGGTCAAGAAAGGTCGGATGAACTGATCGCGCTTGTGTGGGATCAAGAATGGGTTCCCGTTCAGACTTGTGAAGATCCAGTTCTCGACCTGATCATCAAGGTGATGTGCCGTGACAATGGGGGAACTTGTTGCTTCTGTGAAAAACTTGTAACGCTTTTCTCGCCACCACGCTTCAGGCGAAACACCATCGGGCATCTCTTCCTCACATCTTCCGACGACGATGGTTAGTTTGTGCTCGATGCAATAACCGCGAACAAGAGCCTCTGCCTTTGGAGCATAAGGTGTGCCGTGGTTGTAATGCAACACAACAACATCATGAGCCCTGCGAAGAAAGTCGAGGGCTGCCATAGAGTCAATGCCGCCACTTACAGCGACAGCAACTCTTCTTGGGATCTTACCTGTGATGTGAATCATTCGTTCTCCTAAATAAATTCAAGCAACATAACACCAAGAGCAAATACAATTCCAACAATGTGGATTGTTTTCAATTGGCAATTTTTACAAAAGCTCATTGTTAGTTCTCCTTATGCTGCTGCTTCATAGGATTGTTCTCTTAGCTTCTGGCGTTGGTTGCAGCGAGAGCATTCACCGTCTTCCATCCACCAAGTAAAGTGTCCACATTCCATAATCGTGGGTCCAAGAACATCAGGTGGTGGCTTGCTGTAATAGCAGGTTGCCGCATTGTGCCCTTCATCTCCACAAACAGAACAGAGGATGACTTTCTTCTTCTTTTCCTTCTTGAGTGGACGCCAAAACTCATCACAAAGAGTCTCTTCATAATCTCCGTCGTCCTCTTCAAACTCGTCAGCAATGGGCTTGACAGACTTTGCCTTCTTGATCGAGGGCTTGCTGCCTGCCGTGCTTTTATTGGTGCAGGTGCTTCGGTAATGACCGGGCTCGCCGCAAATGCCGCAACGTCTCATAGTTTCCCCATGGCGCAAGAGTAGTTATCAATTGTCCAATAGACTTTCTTGATTCCAACGTGTTGCATTGCAGCAGTACACATGGAACAGGGCTTTGAAAGGCGAAAGCCATTATCTTTCCCAACACGGCAGACATAGATAGAAGCGCCTTCTGTGATGCTCCGGTCAAGTCCGAGAATAGCTCCCAACTCCGCATGCAAAGTTGGCGTTCCCTCGTGCTCAGTGCAGAAACGGGAGCCAAAGGAGACAAGCCGATTCTTATTGCAACTTGTGTTGATTACGGAGCCCCCCTTCACCAACACGGCGCCGTGCTTGTAATCAGTCTGCTCAGAGCAGAGTGCAGCCTTGCGAGCGATGTTGAAGTAGCGCGAGTTGCGTCCTCGATAAACCATCGTCCTCTCGGCGAATGGTGCTGTCTCATATTCCTTCGGCAGACTACACATTCTCCCCTCCTGTGTAGATAGACTATCCGGGTGATCGCCTGCTGTCAAGGGCTGGGCGTTATTTGTTCTTAACAGAACTCGTTGTCATCCAAACTGCCTTCTTTCTTTGGTACCAGTTTGATGGTCTACTGCCGTAGTCTGATGGCGCCTTTGTCCAGTGAACAAGGCAAAAATCAACCTTGGCTTTTTTTACTCTCTTTCTTGGAGAGTAGGTGACAGAATAAGCCCTGTTGTGGTTCCAGAAGACCTGAAGGGCGTCAAGTTCTACATCCGGCTTGTTCCTGACAATTTGTTCGTTAATGCTTTCAATTGCATCGCCTCGTAGGCTGACAAGAATGTAACTTTCCATGCTTTTGAATAAATATTCTGGGTGATCGTCATCAAAAAGCTTAGCAAAAGACTCTGAAAGATCAAACTCGGCGTACTGATTGATGTCTCTTATTCTTTTCAAGACCAAACCTAAACCCTCTACATTGCGATTAGTGCAGACGAGTGAGCCTTCTGTGATTCTTTTTGCCATTTATCCTCCGGTAGCTTTGCTAACGACAACGAAGCCGTCGTGTATCATGTGTAAAATTTGATGTGTTTTTGTGTCCAGTCTCACCAACACGACTGACATTGGGTCTTCATAGGAAACCTCAATGATGATTCCGTATGCCCAAACAGCATCTACGGGGAAGACCTCGCCATCATCATGCGCCTCAAAGACTTTGTAATCTATGATCCATCTTACGAGGTCACCGGGTGATAGTTCTTCCACATAGTAACTATGCTACTCTTCGGCTGAAAGCAGTTCGCGCATGAGTTCGTTGAAACCTCCGATCAACTTTTCCTCCAAAGAGTCGAAATCAATCTTGACAATAATTGGGTAGGTTTCCCAGCCAAACTCTTTCTTTACCTTTTCGCGATAGTCCTTGGACCAATCCATCATCACCCAAGCGTAGTCAACGTCCTTTTCCATACATAACGCTTGAGCGCGTAGGCAATGAGGGCAATCTGTTACGCCATAGATCTCATACATCAGACCCACCAGTAACGAGAGTTTGTTTCTTCTTGCCAATCGTTCCAGTCTTCCCAATCGTCTGGATCCCATGAGAAGTTTTCTTCAAACGGATTTTCACAATCTGTGTCATTGTGCATGGAGAGAAAAGCGTTGTGGTCATTGTCAGTCATTTGTTATCCTTAGAGTTGTTGTAAAGGTGAATAATTTCTTCTGTAGAGACACAGGTAGCGCCGACCGTATATTTAAAGACGCTCTCATAATCAAGTTTTCGCAATGTTTTGGCGAGTTCGGACTTGCCAATGTTTGATTTGATTTTAATAAATCGATGTGTTCTTGAGCTTTTCTTATCAAATGACCCGGTGTAAACCGTTCCTGCTGCCGAGCCGTGAGTGCAAATTGCCAAATCTGCGTTCTTGGGTGCAGGGGCAGCCTTTTGGCTTAAGAAGCTGGACATTACTTCAACAATGCCCTTCTTCAAGGATTTATCAACACCAAGAGCGATAATTTCATTTGCGACGTTGCCAAAAGTTACTTCTGGTATTCTTACAAACTCAAAATCTTCACAACTGTTGCTTCTTAGGCGATCTTCTCTTGGCTCCTCTTGCTTCTCCCAAATCTGAAACACTGTAGAGACAACCTTGCCCTCTCGTTCAAACCTGAATGTCTCTTCAAGTAGGTCTTCTTGATAAATAAGATGAAACTGCTCAGGGATCTGGCGGATTTGAGTTATCTTCGCGAAAGAGGCTGGAAGAATAAACGCGATGTAATCGCCCTCTTCCGCGCACTTGTGCATAAATTGCTTTGCCAGTTTACCCATGCGTCCGAATGGCGGGTTTCCAACATAGAGTAGCTTTCCATCATTTTCTACCTTGAACTCTTGATCTAAGAAGTTCTGTAGCTTCACTTCAGGGTGCTTTGGCTCAATGTCATAGGCTTCGTGGACATCCATAGCCTTGAGCCATGCTCCATCGCCGGCAGAAGGTTCCACGACCTTTGTAATGTCGGCAAACCAAGGCTGCCTTTCGATGACTTTCGCAAGCCTTGCGGCGGTCTCGAAGTTGGTGAAAAACTGCTCGTTATTAATTTTTTTTCGTTGTGTTGTCATGTTACCTCAGTGACTCCATTAACATAGCACGGGGATCCCCTCCTGTCAACCTCAAAGGCGCATCTCTTCTGCCAAGCTGTCGAGCATCTTGGCAGTGCTGGTGCTCCCTGAGATGCCTCTCTCGAAAACACCAGCAGCGACCAACTCTTCGGCACGATCAAACTCCCCTTCCTTCCTTGTTCTCTTGGACAGTAGAAGGAGCCCGCGATTGAAAGAGGTTTGCTTCTTGTGGGTGGTCGCATTCCTATTCTTGGAATGAATCATCTTCCTATCTCCGAATCCATATTCTCTGTCGCCATGCTTGTTGGAACAGATTAATTTCATCTTATTGTCAAAAAGAGACAGCTTTTTATCAAAATAATAGACCTTGTAGTCATTACCTCGAAGCATCACAATCACGACATTGCCGATAACACTGTCTAAGTTTGTTCTATCACGCAAGCTTTCGTGAATAAAGTTGCTTGCATCATTGTGAATGTAAACTGGCGTTGGGTTTTTGGGGTCGATAGACGACTTCAAACTGGCGGCATCCACAAGAAAGTAGTGGCTGCCTTGCTTCCTGAAAAGGTAAATATCGGCGGCAGAAAGCCATCCACGATCTTCTTTAGACTTCTCTCTAAGTTCAGAGAATGAGCTTGCCTTTGGCGAGAAACTAAACGTGTAATTTGAATCCTGTACGAGGTTTTCGATAAGTCGCATTGTGAAAAGCTTGTAGTCACTGGAGTTGTTGTTAAAGCTCTTGCAGATAGCTATCTCGAACATGGCACCGCCGACACCATTGACATCACTTAGCATTCGCATTCTCTTTGAGGCGCTAAGAGCCCCTTCAAGAACACCCTTGTCTCGTAAAAGCTCTTTAATGTTCATCACTACTCCTTTAGTTTAGTTTTTAAAATCTTCGCTTTATGGCGCCCCCCTTGTAAGGTAACAACCACATCGCACTTTGAATATAGCACATTACGGAGCGTTGTCAAGTTAGGATCGACCCATCCATTTTCTGTCTGGAGCACCACGCGGCTTTGCCCCTGGTTAGCAATCTTAATCGCATCACGATAAGCTGCGGCGAGTGATGAATAAACGCCGTGGAATGTGTCATCGCCATCGAAAAGGCAATAGGTGTAGATTTTGGTCATTTACCACACGCTTTGCACCTTGACACAAACTTCTGCTTCCTTTCTTTCGTGCCAACCTTTATCTTCTTGAAGTTCTCAACTTTATCCTCAAGAACACGTCCGTTGTGCAAGGCTTTAATCCGGTCGCCAGTGTAGGCACCACACAACACAATCGATTGTGCTGGAACATAAAGGATGTACTCTCCGGGGTGAGGAAAGGCATCCTCAGTGATTTCGTAGAATTCCATCAATCATCCAAAGTCATAGATTGGTCGTAAGCCTTGTACTTGAGCTTGGTTAGTGTATCAAGGAGATCGTTACGGCGCAAGAGTTTGAATGCAATGTTCTCGGGGCTGAATTCCATAGCCTCCGTGTCAAGCCCTGCTTGCCTCATAGAGCGAATCTTTTTCTTCAAGCGGTCAACATGCTTGATTACTTTTTCAAACTGACCACGGTCAAACATGGCGTCAATAGAGGCTATCTGCTGTTCTATGTCGGATGCCTTCTTTTTTGCCGTGTCGAGATCGACGGTGCGGTCTATGCGTTCAGGATGATTCACCCATTCATCTTCCATGACAGAGTAAATGCCGGAGGAAGAGTGCTCCTCACCTTCGTCTTCAACATACAACTCAACTTCATAGCCTTTGATGGTTATGTCATGGTGTTCATTCCAGCGCAGACGTTTTGCATCAAACATTTCTTTAACCAACTCTTTGTTGTCGTCCAACTCTGTAAAGTCTATCACGATGTGTAGATCGATGTCAGAGTATTTAGACCAGTTATAGTTGGCAAGAGAGCCGGTGAAACGAACATCTTGAACGGTTGCGGGAAAGGGAAGCCCATCGATGAAGTCATTTACGATTTCCATTAGCTTCTTTTTAATGAATGGGCGAAGCTTCTCATCTTTCCAGATACGAGGCTCCAATTGGTCATTAATTTGAAAGCCCTCGGGATCTACTTCTAAAACCTCTTCAAATCGATACTTGTCAGTGCCAAAAGGCTTGACATTAGTGCTGTATGGGCTGCCGCTTGCTTTGTTTTTAAGTCCGCCTGCTTGGGTATACATTTTACCGTTAGCTCGGCGTTGATCTCTATAAGCTCTTTGCGCAGCGTTACCAGTTATTTGTGAAGGCTCAGGGCTCTTGCGTTGATCAGCTTTCTTCTGGCTCATTCTTTTTTACCTCTCCTGTAGCAGTGTAAATAGTCTGTCGCCCATCATCATAGGTGATAATTGTCCCATTTGTGGGGTGAGAACTAACATGAATCTTGATAAAGTCATCAAAATTATCAAAGAAAGCGATTGAGCCACGGGGTGCTGGCGTAAGCCAGTGTATCACCGTGTGTCCTGTCGCGAACAGGCAGCCCTCAATAACAACGCCTTCACCAGAAATCCCTGTCTCGTCGCTTTGGCGACACACAGTAAAGGTAGTCATGCCCTGCGGGGCTTTGTTGGTCAGCTTCTTAGGCTTGAGGTCTTCTACCTCGGTGCTGACAGCCGCTATGGCTTCTGACATTAAGCTTCTCCTACGGGTTTTTGCTTTAGTAAGTCGTTGACGAAATAACTGTCGAGTGCATCTTGGAGTGCCTGATCGGATTCTTCTTCGTCAGGACAAATCTCAGGGTCCTCTCTCATTCTTTTAACTAGTTCGGCTATCTCTTGCTGCGCTTTGTGCAAGCAAAAGTCAATAGTATCTAGTTTGCATGCCACCTGTTCATAGGGGCTATTTTTATCATCTTTATCTGACATTTTTACTCCAATAGGGAACCGAAATCAATTTGCCAGATAGGAACTACAATCACAAAGTTGTTCAATACTTGGTAACCATACTCATTTGCCCCCACATCAAGTGCCATGATAATTCCGATTAGTTCTCCTCTTTCGTCAAATACACCTGAGCCGGATGCTCCGGACCAAGCGTAAGTCTGCACCACTAAGTAGTCTCCAGTAAAGCCAGAGATGTTTCCGGTCCAAGTGGTGGGTCCTATGCTATTAGGATAACCTGTGTAGTATGTCTTGTCAAGTAGGTTGTAACTCTTTTTCCAAGTTCCAAGAGCCTTGGGGATCTTAATTGCTGTTCTCGATGGCATCTCTTCAACCTCAAAGATGGCATAGTCAGAATTACGATCAATTTTAACAAGTTCTATGCAACTTTTGTGCTCTTGTAAATGAAAGATTACTAAACTATCGCATTCGCTAATAATCCCGTGGGCAGAAGTTAAAACATAAAATTTACCCTCGAAAGCAAAGTAGGTGCCGCTCAGAGAAGACACATTACCACTCTTGAGATTCATTGAGATTACACGAACTGCGGAATTGACAGATCTCTTGATTGCCTGCTTCTGGCTTATGTCGTAGTGCTTAGAAGTCGTCTCATAACTATGAGGGTTCTCAGGCTGTGGATGCAATGTCAGCAACGTCACAAGAAACAACCCGAAGATGACTCCAAATAATATAGACCCTATGCTACGGATTGATTTCTTCATTTGTTCTCCTAAACTTGGCGCTGATAAGAGATAAACACTGGGACCTCTTCTACTCCTGCTTTGATTGCATAACGCAAATCGTCTTCATTTCCAGTAATCTTCGCTCTCCCATTTTTGCCAATCGCTAAGTAAATAGGGTCGCGTGGTCCATTCTGAATAAAGTTTTCGTAACCAGCATCAAAATGATTTCCATGTTTGCGAGCTTCGCGACCGCAAAGGTGCTCCAGATCTTTCACTGGCATCATCACGCTGTAGCGAGTTAGGTTTTGGTTTACTGGCTGATCGTACATGACACCGCCCTCTACCCAATCATCAATCAAGCCCTGAACAGAGGGGACAGGAGTTGTTCTGCCGGGCGACTGTCGCATGGTTGAATTGTAGTAAGTTTCCTCAAGTCTAGCTTTGCTTGAAGTAACCAAATCAGCACGATCAACTTTGTGGATGCGAATGCTGCTGTTAATCTTGTGGATCTGTGGGAGCAAAATCTGCCGGACCCACTCCATTCTGTTTTTCTGTCCTCGTAAAGCAAACTTTAGTTTCTGTAAGGTGATAGTTCTGTTGCCTTGGGACTTCTTGGCGTTGCCAACTGAACGAACGGTTGTCACATCTGGAATCGCACGAATGATGTTGTGGATGTCGGTGATTTCAAAGCCCTGACCGAGAGGGTAAGACATAACAAAATCAATTTCGTAGACTCGCACATCAATTGGATTGGGGCGCGCCTCTTGTAGAGGCAAGTTTGTGTCGCTGCCTGTCTTAGCTTTGAAGTCTTTCAGCCTATCGGCAATCATTGTCTTGACTACTTTTGAAAAGGCATTTGTGATTAACTCAAAATTGTTGTCATAATATTCCATAAAGGGGCCAAAGGCTGGCAATGTGCCGCTTGTGATCTTCAGCGAGAACTTGTAGTCAAATCGGTTTGCGGTAGAGTCTAATTTTTGAGCGGGGCGTGGGTTATCGGTAGTTTTGCTGCGAATAATTCTGATGCCAGCATACAAATTAGACTCAAAGAATTCTGAAAGCCTTGCTGTGTCCCATATACTGTCGATCTTTTTCTCGTATTCTGGACCATAGTTCAGCTTCATTTGCTTTTTAGCAAAATCTGCGGCAGCCTTTTCTGATTTGGCTAACTCTTTTATTATCTCTTTCCTGAAAACAGGAGTTGATGCGTAGCGATTGAGTTTCAAGCCCCCCCTTATTGTAGGGTGATCTGCAAAGTTGAGTGCGAAGAGAATGGTGTCCATCTCGTCTAATGTGGTGCTAAACAGAACACCCGAAGACACAACATCAATTTCATTGCTCCGAACACCCTCTACGACTCGGAAGTTGTTGAATTCTTGTTTAACTTTGTCAGCGTAGTTCAATACTTCCGGTCGGTTCAGTAGC
>Ga0208666_1001217_pt1 | contig 11660 bp, 17 predicted proteins | sample 5B_taG_FD_184078 | JGI IMG/M metagenome (GOLD analysis project Ga0208666, IMG submission 184078) | Marine viral communities from the Subarctic Pacific Ocean - 5B_ETSP_OMZ_AT15132_CsCl metaG (SPAdes) (version 2) | ecosystem: Environmental > Aquatic > Marine > Oceanic | place: Pacific Ocean...
TCTATATGGTCTATCCTCCATTTCAACTTCACTTAGTTTTTCTTGTATAAGTTTCCATGTTCCCTCGTAAGGATGTCCTGAAACACCAACATCTATTCCTTTAAGCCAAAAAATAAATTCTCTAGGTGTCATTATCCTTCTACTACTACGTTATCCTTAGCATCTTCTACACTATTATAAACTAAACCTTCTTCGACAGACCCTTCCATATCTGTTAATTGGTAGTTAATTTCTGTTTTCACTTGTGGTCCATCCTTTGGGTACACCGTAAAAACATGAGCATAAATTCCTTTTATGTCCATTCTTTGTAGTTTATTTTCATTAAAAACATATACTGAATCACCTACTTGGTATTTTGTTTTAATCTCCATCTTCTCTATATTTTACTTTATTTATTATTTCTGGGTTCTGTTTCAAAGTTTGCATCGTAATAAGATTTTTAATCTTTGTTGTAGACCAGTTGTGTGACCTAGTTGTATAGACAACTTTTGGTGGTAGGTGATCCCCTGTGAAAGGTTTACCAATATAATCATCACCTAAAATTCTAATGTCTGGTTGGTAAAAATTAATTAATCTTTCCAACTCTTCTTCGTTTTGGTATGTTTGTACCTCATCAATATACTTAATAGCCATTAATGTTTTATATCTTTCATATAATGGTATGACTGGTTTATATTTTGTATTGCGTGTTGCCGAAGGGTCTCTTTGTAGAAATACAATAAAGTAGTCACAATGTTCTTTAGCCTTCTCAAAAGTATAAATGTAACCAGGATGTAGTAAATCAAAATTACCTGCGGTAAAACCTACTATTTTTTTATTTCTTTCAATCATTTTGAGTTGTTTTAATCTCGGTGAATCTTTTACCTATCTCTCTAACTTCATAACGAAATCCTTGATTGGTATTTATATTCATTATCTCTAGAAATTCATTAGCGGAGGCTAAATTATTAAATTCTAAAGGATCTCCATTTGAGTCGAACATGAGTACAGGTAATTTCTTTTTCTTCCCAACTTCATTCGTGGTTGGGTTATAATGCCATTTTATTAAAATATAAAAGCTATTTCTTTGTTCCACACTAATTTCTATTTAATAGATTAAAACTTAGATCATCTAATTTATCATTCATTTCCTTCATAAATTTACACAAGGTAAAATATGGGTTAGATGGTTCATCGTTAAATTTCACATCTAAAGCAAACATTTTTTCAGGATTTTCCATTTGGTCTTTATCTATTTGTTGCATTTCATTAAGTAATTTTTCTAAATCACTCAATCCTCTTACATTAACAGTTCTAGTTAATACTTCAGGAATCTCATTTCTTAATTCTTCTGTTGCTTTTTTCACATCTAAGTGCGAACCGTCACAATTACCGTCTGGATTTTTTGTGTTACCACATCCACATTTTTTAACTTTTTTTTCTTCTGCCATTTTTTTTTATTTTTTATTGTGGGATGCCTCCCTTATCAATTGCCTTCATAGTATAGTTATACTCTAAGGTTTTATTTATTATACCATCAACATCAAACTCTACGGGTCTAGTATATGTAGTTCCAGTATATTGGTCTATATTCCAAGTTCCACCTACTCCTAGATTAAAGTCCTCACCATGTATATCTTGTAAAAGATTTTCAAATTGTCTACTTTCCCTAGATTTCTTTTCTAATTTTAATAATTTTTTCAAATTAATCAAACTTTTTTCACTAAAATATTCTAAATTACTTTTATTTTCTTGGAAAAGATGATTCTTAACTTCATTCATAATACCAAAAGGAATATCTACTTGTATTGAGTCTATCCTATTGTCCTTATTATCCCACCAAGACATTTCTTCTTTTGTTTCTTTCCAAATAGCCCAATGGACCGCCCATTTTTTATTTAATGCCCTATCAATAATGTATAATAAAATACCATCTTTAGAATATTCATAAAATTGTTTCGGAGTTTCTCGACTAGAAGTACACCATTTTGTTCCTGCCCCATAAATCTTTGCTGTGTAGTAACTCAATGGTTTTACAATGTACCATCTATCATCTTTATATATTTCTTTATATTCGTGAATGTTATCTTCATGATTATTTTCTTCGTAATCAACAATAGCTTCTTCAATATCCTCAAAAGAATTGTATTTTTGAATATCTTTTTCTTTTATTTTACCTCTTTCTAATAAATCATGAAAAACCTGTAGATTTGTCACATTATTACTACTCAGAAGATCAATAATATAATCAACTACCCTATCTTCTAACTCATTTTTACACTTTTTTCTTATTCTATCTAAATAATTTTCATCATTTAATAGAGGGGAATAATTAGTATATCCTTCTTTTTTATGTTTTTTTCTAAATTCTTTTACCAAAAACTTCATATACTTTCCAGTTTTAGATGGGTCTAAAAATTTTAGTATATCGTATATACGGATATTTAAGTCTTCCATTCCTTTTTTTAGTTGTTTATTACTCATAGTTTGTATTTTATCCACAGATAATTTTTATTATTTGTTTAATGTTGATTAAAATATATGACAAATTCAAGCTTTGTAAAGTACTAAAACCTCTATTTTGACCTCCAAAAAGGGGGTTTGTTATTATCCCCAGAAAATTATCGTGGTTTTTAGTGTAATGAGGTATGATCTATAAAAATAGACTTTAATTATCAAGAATTGAGCGTAGTTATTGTTAACTCATGAGTAAAAACCCTCATTCATTTGGGAGGAATAATGACCGTACTGAACCGGAAAGGTATGGAAAAGATCTGTTAAAAAGTAAAAACAGATATTAAAACAATTTTAATTATGAACGCTATTTTTTCAAAAGTAGGAGACTTCTTAAGCGGATTATCAACAATGCTTTTATCATTGGTAACTCTTAGCATACTTGCTGAGGTGTTATTCGGTGTGGGAGTATTTGGTGCTAATGTGGTTACGAATGTAATGGAATTAATAACAATGTTAGGTGATGGAGGATTTGTAGGCTTAATTGCCCTTCTTATTTTCTGGAGCTTATTTAATAAAGATAAGTAATCATGAAAAAACTATTAATGACATTGGCACTATCGATAATGACTGTTATCGGTTTCGCACAAGAGAAAGGTGACTGGTACGTAGGTACTGGTAACATCGCTGGTGTGGCTTGGACTGACTGGGCTGTTGACGCAACTGTTGGCTACGGGATTATGGACAACCTAATGGTAGGTATGTCTTTATCACAAGCTGACTCAACTGTTGACATGGACATGGATTTCCATGCTAGATATTTCGTTAAAGGATATTATGCATATCTTGCAACGGACGGTTTAGGAACTGATAATATGAAGGTAGGTGCTGGAAAAATGTTTACATTTAGAAACAATGTATTTGTTGACCCTAAAGTGGTTTACGATACTGGTGCTAAGACTACTAATTTACAATTAGGTTTTGGTTTTAAGTTCTAAATAGGAATAACATTCTACAGTTTATATTCTACAGTAGAAGAAAATGTTAGACATTTATAAATCAGGGGGGATTTCGGTCCCCCCTTTCTTTTTGATCATTTTTTTCTTATATTTATAGTAATAATAACACATAAAAAAAAGAAAATGAAAAGAATTTTAATGGTAGTATTAGTTTTGCTTGGACTAAACACAATACAAGCACAACAATCTCAACAACCTTATTTTTGTTGTGATTCAATCACATATTGGACTGACCAAAGTCAAGGATTAACTGTTGGTCTTGATACAACAAACATGATTCACAATCCTGACTCTATGACAGTATATTGGGGAGTATGTACTGGATATGCAGGAGGTGGTATATGTTATGCAGGAAATGGTATAAGTGATTATTTTCCTCAAGTTACAACATCAGATACAATCAAAGTTGGTTATGATGTATATATTTACGAGAACGGTGTAGCAGAATCATGTAGTATCGAAGAATGGTTGATATTTGATGGAACTAATTGGGTATTACTTAATATGAACCCAACATCTATCAATGAAATAACATTTAATAAAGTTAATGATGGAAAGATATACGACTTAATGGGTAGAGAATTAAAAGAAACTCCAATCGGTGTTCCTTATATTAAAAATAGAAAAATTTATATTAGAAAGTAATGAGAAAATTTATTAACTGGCACAAACTACAAATTGGAAAAATCCAAAATTTATTAAGAGTAGATAACTATGAAACTTTATGGTTGTCATGGTTAAAAGGTTTAATAATGGGAATTATAATTATGAGTCTTTTATCCGGATGTTACATATATGAAGGAACTACTTACACAGATCCTAACTATAATACAGGTTATTACCAACCTAACACTTTAACCTATTACCAAAATCACTATGTTCCTACAATTGATTTGTATTATTGGAATAACTTACCGTATTGGGGTTACTATGATGGGTGGTATTACTACTATGGTTATAGACATTCGTACCCTTGGTGGTATTATTATCAGTACTCTCCCGCTTATTATTACAGTGTACAAACTCACGTATATTGTTACTTGGGTCACAAAAATTATGTTGTTAGACCTAAATCCAACAGACGCCACGATAATGAGCAATATAGAACTTATGATGTAAAAGATGTTAATACAAGGGGAGCGATTGTTAAGAATAATTCTAACGCACCAATTAAGTTTCAAAATAGAACAAACAGAACAAATATTAACACTAATACAAAACCTAACAGAACGAATATTAATATAAATTCCAATAGGAACAATAATAATAAAACTAACATAAACCGTTCTAATAGATCTAATAACAAAGTTAATACTAATAGAACAAATACCAATCGAAACAATTCTAATCGTTCTAATAAAACTAATAATAAAAGACCTAGATAACTTATTTATTAAGATATTTATTATTAATGGAAGAACAATCTAGAATATTATTACAAAAGTTTATGGATAAGGTATGGCCTGAATACAGTAGTCAACTGTATTCAGATCTTTACCGTACTTATCATCCAAGTACATATACTGAGGGTTTTACAAATCCTAAAGGTAATTTTGAATTGGCTTTAGATACTATCGGTGAAGCAATACAGAAAGGAAAGGGTTATGGATTACTTGATTCAAAATTAATAGTTGGTAGAGATGCTCCTAATAATTTACTTCCTTTCAGTAACGGACTTGGTATATTAGAAGGTGACACCCATATGAGTATGATGCGATGGATTGAGTCTGTTCTTTTATTTGATAGGTTATATGATATAGTTGAAGAATTTAGATGTTATTGTGGTGAAAATGGTGTAGATCCGGATTGTAGAGGAAAATGTATGGGTGATTTCCCATATTTATATGAAGACTATAATAAACTACACAATTATATGATGGAACTAAAAAATGCTGGAGCTCCCTTAGATATTATGTTAACTAGATCGGATGCGTTAAATAAGATTTCATTATCTCCTGAAAGAGATTACGTACCACATGAACATCCACATGCTGCCTTCGCAATACATACTCCGGGAGGAGAACTAAATGAAAACATAGATAAGTTCTTATCTAGAAGATTAAGTGTAATAAGAGAAAATATATATAATCTTAGCGATGGAGAATTATTAGGGGAAAGTGAACAACACCAATTAGAAAATCAGATGTCTGAATTATTTAATATTCATAAACACAAGGCTTCCGAACACTTATTCAAATGGTCAATCAAAGATGTCATCAAAGAACATGATATGATGATGAGTCCACAAGAGATTAAGAAAATAGAAACTAGGAAACACTTATTCGATGCTTTAGATAAAAACTTTGGGTTGTTTCCTCATCCTGAGGGTGAATTAGAATATGAGGGACAATCTATGGCTGTCTTTTCTTTAGCCCTACAAGAATTTGTTCCCTTTGATGCCCTCTATGTACCAATAAGTGAAATGATTGGTGCTGGTGTTGAACAGACTGATGTAGAAATGTTGATTGAGATAATCACTGATTGGGTTAATTACAGAATGACAGAGAAACCGGAAGTTTTTAATGAGTCCAAAATGTCTAGTATTGATCTAAAAAAAAAGCAAGGTGAGTACAATCAAGAGTACTTGGAAATATTAAGTAGGTTCCCCGAAGAATTACAAAGAGAGATTATTGATGAGAGACCTAAAGGTGACCATTTAGATATAGAGGAACTTAAGGGGTGGAAGTTAAATAATCCTAACCCTATTGAGATTTCGTTATCAGATTTAATTAAGAAAGAAAGTACTAAAGGTTCTGTTTCTAGAACAAATCAGGAAGTAGTGGATATAATCAATCAAAACTGGAATACTTCTATAAAACTTGCTAAAACACTATATGATTCTAATCCTGAGCGATACATGAAGGATGCTGAACAGTTTGATGGTTCTACTGCACCTCCTTCAATTATGGTTAATGGTGATGTTATATGGGGAGTAGGAAGAATGGTAGCGGCTCTTATAAGGCCAGATAAAACAATCAAAGTATGGGATATAAAAGACTCTAAAACAATAACGGAGAGTAATAAGGCAGAGATAAACCCTGAATTGGAAGAAGGTGATACCGTAATTGTGATAAGTAAAAAAGATGGAACAAAAATTCAAAGAGGATTTAGAGATTATTTCTCAGGTCAGGAACCAAAGTTATATGAAAGATATAGAGTAATTGAAAAAAGATATAGTGGACATAAGGCTAAAGAACCTTACCATTATTTTTTAGTGCCGGACACACCTAAATATAGTCATCTAAAACTAGGTGACTCAACCGATATGTCTGTTGAAGACCATGATGATATAAAAGCTCTTTTCCCTTGGATTAGTGATTGGATTCGTGCTAAGGATAGGGAACCTGTAAACCCTGAACTAGCGGTAGGTGACATTGTAAGAGTAGTAGATGTGGATGGTGAACACGCACGTGCACCTAAAGTAGGTGAAAAGTATGAAGTAGTAAAAGTAGGGCAAACTTACGATGAGTATTATGATATAAAACCCTTAGAATTTAATGATAATCTCTATAGAAAACATAATGACTATACTTTATATAGGGGTGATACATGGGTATTGGTTAAAGATAAACTAAATGAAGAGTTGGATGAAAGAGTCTATCAGAATCCTGATCTAAAACCAGGTGATATAGTTATTCCTATTGACGTAGATAGAAGTTATGGGACAATGCACACACCTGACATGTACAAACGTTACAAAGTTATTTCAGGATTACAAGTTGAGGATGGTGGGGAGATATATTATTATGAGATAGAACCTGTAGACCTTTCGGATGATGATCGTTTAAGTGGTATGTTAGTTGGAGGTGGAAGTAGAAGAAATGAAAGATTATATCCTGACCACGATTTATATAAATTAGCTAAAGAACAAAAAGAGAGAACCTATTTAGATAAACTGGAAGGTATGGAACTTGAGTATGACCCAGAAAAGGCAAATACTGGTGGAGTACGGGAATTTTCTTGGGTAGATGAGGAAACTGGTACTTCCACTGATACACTTTTATTTGACATTGATTATATACATACCGCTCCAATATTCACCTATGGGGGTGATAATGATGAACCAGAAAAAAATGAATTAGTTAAATTTGATTTGATACTTAAAGGTGATAAGAGTGGATTATTTAATGATTGGTTTGATCTTGATAATCGGGAAACACGAAAAAAGTTAATTGATTACTTTAATTTGGGGACAAGAAAAAGTGTATTATTAAATTACTTTTATGATAACTACTTTAAGTTATATGGTATTAAAAAGGAATACCTTAGATTAGAAAATGTTTTGATTCCTGATAGTAATGGAATTATTCACAATGTATCTGGTGGTCGTCAACTAAGTGAAGATATTCTAGACACATTCAAAGTTATCTCTAAGTTGAATAAAGTCATCAAAATTAATTAGTAACTGAATTGCCTTCCCACCGTTTCCCATAACAAGCATTCCGGGTTCACGATTATAAAATTCAAAACTTTCATATTTCTTTCTTAAGAAAGGTCCAATACCTTTAGATTCAATTAAAGTGTTAGCTATCTCTATGTCATCTTCTTTAACCCAAATGTTTATTTTCATTATTTCTTTTTTTTATCGTTAATATCACATGGACTTGGTCTTAGTTCATATCTCCATCCACTATCTGAATTTTCATTAAAAACTTTAACCATTTCCATTGCCTTTTTCTGATTGGTTATGTGTAATATTTGACTCAATCCATCAGTAAGTAAAACGTGTACGGGTTTACCATTAGCATCGGTCATTATTTTCATTATATTATATCCCATTTTATTTTTTATTTAAGTTTAACAATCTTTTCATTTAGAGTCCAATCTATATGGAACTCCTTTGTATACTTCCCATTGTTGTATTTATTACAACACTTACCACAAGCTATGTTAGTTCTTCTCGCTCTGTGGAATTTCTTTTTACATTTTGGACAATCCCCAATCCACTTCATAACTCTTGATAGGTCAACACTACTATTACTTGTACATCTCTCACCACTACAACCGATAGATATTGCTAAACTCTTCCAGTGTTTATCATGATTAGAATAACCTCTTTTCTTGTGGTCTAATGCGTGAGCAATTTCATGTAGTATTGTGTTCTTAACTCTATCCTCATTAGTCTCATGTTGAGTTAGTGGTCTAGATAAAGAGATTGTCTTCATTCTTCCATTATGACATCCAAATCTACGAACTGCTTTATCCCACTTAAAAGTGTATTGTTTAAGTCCATGATCTCTCATCATCTTCATCGCCATATGTCTTGCTTTTTCTAATTTCATTTTTCAAAGTGTACTTTATCTACGTTTATACGTTTAGTCTTTCCTATTAGTTTGAAGAAAGATTGTATTTCTTTCTCAGCATAATGTCTTACTTTAGTTCTGATATGTTTGTGGTATTGGTCTCCCCAAATTGCACTTCTTCTTCGCCAATTAACTTGCCAACTAGTTTCTCTTGGTCTATAGACTACATCTGTTGCTGGTCTCATACTAGCCGGGTTATCATCATATACTTTTCTGTCTTCTATTTTACCTTTAACGTATATATTCACATCTGTAGACCAACTATTAGTTACAGTATGAGTTATACGAAAAGTTAAATCCATTTTACCTTCACGCCATCCGGTAGAACCATCCATCGTGTTAATGCTAAATCTCTTCTTTTTAATGTAGTATTGTAATCTATTCATACTACAAAGATAAGCAAAATCTTTGAAACTACAAAACTAAATTGGGTTTAATATGGGGTAAGATTGAGAGTTCTTTTGCTTTAGCTTCCACCATAATGTCTACATTATTTCCATAGGTATTTGGTATTTTTGTTATGTAGTCGGAGTGCGCTTGTGGTTTAATCTTATCATTACTTTCATGTAACGATTTTGATTCGGAGTAATGTACTACTGGTGTAATTCCTTTAGGCCATGTTGAGATTGCTAACTCGAGTGCCTCTTGTTCTGTCATATCACCAGTACAAAACTTATGGTGATGGTAATCAAACACAATAGGAATACCAATACGTTCATGTATATACATTAAGTCTTTTACCGAATACATACTAGCCTTATCATCATTCTCAACTGTAAGACGTGTTTGGACTGATTCAGGAAGTAACTCAAAGTTCTTACAAAATCTATCTAGAGCAGATTTTTTATCACCATACACTCCATTACAATGTATATTAATTTTATTATAGGGAGTTCTATCTAAACCAAGTAAATCAAAAACTTTACCATGGTTAGTAAGATCGGTTATTGTATTTTGTACTACATGTTCTCTAGGTGAAACCAGAACATTGAATGGACCTGGGTGTGAAGTTAATCTAACACCATTCTTTCTAGCGTAGTTTCCACAACTAGAAAGAACGGTCTTGATTCTTTGGTATTGAGGTAGGTCTTCTATGTTGTATTCGGAAGCCCAAGGAAAAATATCTGATGATATTCTAAAGAAATTAATTCCATTATCAACATTCCATTTTACTATTTCACATAAGTCTCTAGAATTAAGTAAAGAAAGTTCTCCAGCATAATCAGTACCTTTCGATAAGAAGGTTTTCTTAATCATTGACCTATTGGTTGTGATTTTGGGTTTGTGTTCCCCAAGTGTCATATTTATACATGCATATCCTAAATTCATGTGACAAATATAAGAAAAATTATCTAATCAAACTAACTTTCCCTGTATAATGTTGGTTGTGTGTTCTTACTGAATAAGTATATATTCCTATTGGGCAGTTTTTACCATCCCAAGGTTTATTACTTGTGGTTTCATATACCCTATCACCCCATCTATTGTATATTACCATTGATTCTATCTTATCACTTCCTAACCCATGTACATAAAATGTTTCGTTGTGACTATCACCATTCGGTGAGAATGCATTGGGGATGAATATCTGTAAGTATGGACAATCTACCACCGTTACCTCGTGGTAAGATGTATCTCCTTCACATCCAAATCTAGTTGTATAAACAGATACGATATAGGTACCTACTGAATCTGGCCATTGTACAGTAATAGAATTATTATCATTGTATAATATTTCCCCATCGGAAATATCCCAATAATACACCTTATCTACATCATAGGTAACTTGGTAGTTCTGCGGTAATATGTCACCGCAGTTGGTATAACTCTCCTGGGCAAATAATTGTAGTGGTAGTAATATGTATACTAACCACCTCATACTAGTAATGTTGGATTGGTCCTGTCACTGGTCCGTTATTAACAACAACATTTATCGTTGTTGAACATCCGGCCATAGTATAAGTTAATACATAATTCCCCACACCTACTGATGGTTGAAATGAATTGGCTACCACTCCTGTTCCTGACCATGTTCCTCCCGCTGGAGTTCCTACTAGTGGTGTTGTTGGGTCTCCTGGACAGAATGGTCCAATAGTGGTTCCAATAAGTTCCAATATAAAAACATCCAATAAGACTGGTGCTCCTGGACAGTTACTAGCGTTAGTCTCTATCACTTCAACTGCATTTGGGAATAACCCTGAAGCTCCACCCCAATCTACTGTAATTGAATTGGTACCCTGTCCTGTTTGTAATGATCCCCCACCTCCAGTGATTGTCCATTGGTAAGTTGAACCCACAGTATTCGTAACAAAATATTGTTCTCCTACTGAATTGACACATACCGTATCTGGGTTAATTGTTGTTTGTCCATAAGTTGTTAGTCCGATTAGGACACATAAAGCTGTTAATAGTTTTTTCATAATTTCTTTTTTTTTTAATAATGATTTATGTTTGCAGTAGTGGGTATCACTACCTGCACAGTTCCGTTATAAATTTGAAATGCCGGGTCATTACAACAATTCCCGTTACTCCAACCTCCTGTTACACAGTCGTCAAACACCTCCATACTTATATCTAAGTCGTCTGGTGTGCATGTTTGATTAACTGTAACTTGGAAACTCATTGTGAATGGCCCTGTTGAAGATGTTCCCCAATCAACGTTACCCGCATTCTCAAATCTCCATCCTGGCCCAAAGTTAAATCCCCCTGGAAAAGTATTTTGTAAGTCCCATACCCAACTACCTGTTGAACCTATCGGGTTACCTGGTGCCGTAATAGGGGTTAAATTGGTCCACCCAACTCCTAAATTTATTTGGAAGGCGTGGATCCAATTTATATTTATTCCAGTAAAATTTCCTAATGTATAAGTGACCGTTACTACATCTCCGGGTTGGTATGGTCCTCC
>Ga0208666_1001219_pt1 | contig 11636 bp, 13 predicted proteins | sample 5B_taG_FD_184078 | JGI IMG/M metagenome (GOLD analysis project Ga0208666, IMG submission 184078) | Marine viral communities from the Subarctic Pacific Ocean - 5B_ETSP_OMZ_AT15132_CsCl metaG (SPAdes) (version 2) | ecosystem: Environmental > Aquatic > Marine > Oceanic | place: Pacific Ocean...
AAATTTTTTAATCAGCCACCTGCTATGTTAGAAATGAAGAATAAAGAAAATGAAATAGATGGTTATGATATGAATAACAAATCAGAGAATCAAAAGAACTTAACACCTAACTATTATAAAAATATTATACGAGGTAAAACTAAATCTTGGATTGATGTTTATGTATTAAATAAATTAGGACAAGTAGAAGATGGTAAACCTGTATATGAATCGTTTAATGATGAGGTTCATGTAGCAAAAGGAGATGTAGCTATTGCAAAGGGTGTTCCAATATTTGTAGGTATAGACTTTGGACTTACACCAGCTTGTGTATTTGCACAGCGTATTCGTAGTAGATGGGTAATCATAGATGAATTAGTTGCAGAAGATATGGGTATAGTAAAGTTTTCAGATGTTATGAAAGCACATATGGCAAAGTATTTACCAAGAGATTTTTATATATATGGCGATCCTGCTGGAGATCATAGAGTACAAACAGATGAATCTACACCATTTCAAATATTAAGAGGTAAAGGTATTCATGCAAGACCAGCACCATCTAATGATGTATTAATAAGATTAGAATCAGTTAATGCAGTATTATCAAGAATGGTAGATGGAGAGTCAGGTATCTTGCTTGATCCTAAATGTAACAATTTAATTAGAGGTTTTGCTGGTGGTTATCATTATAGACGACTTCAGGTATCAGGAGAAAGATATGATGAGAAGCCAAATAAGAATAGATTTTCTCATATTCATGATGCTTTGCAATATTTACTATTAGGAGCAGGAGAGGGAAGAGCATTGACTATTGGAAAGAAATCTAATAAACCTGTAGTTGCGAAGAGGAACTTCAATGTATTTGATGTCAAACCTAAGAGCGTTTACGAAAGGAGAAGATAATTATGTGTGCAGGCCCATTTAAACCAAAAGCACCCCCACCACCTCCACCACCAGTAGAGGAGGAAAGTGTAAGGCAACAAAGAAAAAGATTAAGAAGTCAAGAAATGGCTGAAAAGAAAAAATTAAAACAAGAACAGTTTGAAGATAGAGTTGCCGCTTTCACAGGTAGAAGAGGTAGAAGATCACTTCTTACAGGAAGAAGAGGCGGTCAAGGTTTTGAAGTTTCAGCTCAGCTCATGTCTAAACCGACACTAGGAGCATAATGGTAGTTGAAGTAAAACCACAAAGACCAGAAGAATATTCTGAATCAGGAGTTAGAATATTACTTAATAGATATAATCATGCAAAAGCTATTAAGGATATGTGGCTTCCTACATTTGAAGAATGTTATGAATATGCTTTGCCACAAAGAGAATCTTTTTATGCTGAGTCTATTGGTAGAAGAAGATCAGATCGTATCTTTGATGAAACAGCAGTAGTTGGTGTACAAGAATTTGCTAGTAGATTACAATCAGGTATTGTTCCTAACTATGCAAGATGGGCAGACTTTGTAGCTGGTTCAGAAATACCAAAGAACGAACAAAGAGAAGTTAATTTATTATTAGATCAAGTAACTGAGTATGTATTTGAAATATTACAGAACTCAAATTTTTCACAAGAAGTACATGAAACATTTTTAGATTGTGCAGTAGGTACTGGTGTACTCTTAGTAGAAGAGGGAGATGCAATACAACCAGTTAAATTTAAAGCAATCCCATTACCACAAGTAGTTTTAGATTCAGGGTTTGATGACAAGATAGATCATATCTATAGAAAAAGAATGATTAGAATGAAAGAATTATTAGTAGCTTATCCTAATGGTACTTTATCAGAAAAAATGAAAATGGATATGGAGAAGATGAGTGAACATGAATGTGAAATTATAGAAGTAGTTTATAGAGATTATTCAAATACAAAAGAAGAACAACATAAGTTTTGTGTAATTGCACCAATGTATGAACATGAAATAACACAACAAACATTTAAAGGTTTAGGTTCTAATCCATATATTATTTATAGATGGTCTAAAGTTGCAGGAGAAGTTTATGGAAGAGGCCCATTACAATTAGCGTTACCTGCAATTAAAACTTCTAACTTAGTTATAGAATTAATTTTAGAAAATGCACAAATGTCTATCTCAGGTATGTATCAAGTAGAAGATGATGGAGTTATAAATGTAGATAACATATCATTAATTCCAGGTACTATTATTCCAAAAGCGGCTGGTTCATCAGGACTACAACCAATAGCACCAGCAGGTAATTTTAATGTTAGTGATTTAGTATTAAGAGATATGAGAAGTAATATTAAGAAAGCATTATACAATGAAATGTTAGGAGTAGCTAATGATAAAACTCCTATGTCTGCAACAGAAGTAGCAGAAAGAATGGCTGATCTATCAAGACAAATAGGAGCGGCATTTGGTAGATTACAAGCTGAATTAGTTAATCCTGTTTTACAGAGAGTAATATATATTCTTAAGAAACAAGGTAGAATTAAAATACCAGTAGTTAATGGTAGAGAAATAAAAATTAAATCTTCATCTCCACTAGCACAAGCACAACATCAACAAGATGTAGCAACACTAGATAGATTTTTAGGAATGGTTCAAACAAGAGTTGGGCCACAGTTATTAAATCTTTTAATTAAACAAGATGAAGCGGCTAAGTTTGTAGCTAAGAAGTTAGGAGTGCCTGAAGAATTAATTAGATCGCCTGAAGAAATGCAACAGGCGGCACAACAATTCCAAGAGATGCAACAGATGGCACAACAACAGGGGGGAAATCAAGGAGAACCACAGCAGTAATGAGAGTGTCATGCATAATTCTGTACTTGTAATAAGTGATCTTCATATTCCCTATCATCACAAAGATTCTTTTAAATTTTTAAAAGCAATTAAAAAAGAATTTAAACCTGATACTGTAATTAATATAGGCGATCTATTAGACTTCCATGCAATATCAATGCATGAACATAATCCTGATTTGCCAAGTGCAGGACATGAATTAGATATAGCTAGAGAATATGTAAAAGAACTAGAGGGAATATTTCCTGAAGTAACTGAAGTAGATTCTAATCATAGTAGTTTAGTTTATAGAAGAGCATTAAGATTTGGAATGTCAAAACAATTCTTAAAACCATATGGAGATTTTTTAGGAACTCGTAAATGGAAATGGATTGATGATATTACTTTAAAATTAAGTAATGGAAAAAAATGTTTTTTTACACATGGTAGATCAGCAGACATTTTAAAAGTTTCACAGACAATGGGTATGAGTGCAGTACAAGGACACTATCATACAAAGTTTGTTATATCTTATTGGGCTAACCCTGATGATATATTCTTTGGTATGAATGTAGGTTGTTTAATCAATCAAAAGTCAATGGCTTTCTCATATGCTAAAAACTTTAGAACAAGATTTATTATTGGCTGTGGAATAATACTAAATGGAATACCAAGACTTCTTCCAATGGTATTAGATAAAAATGGTAACTGGATAGGAGAAATAGTATGACAGATAAAATAAACCCTGATTATTATCAAAAGGGAGAATGTACTTGTGGTAAAAAATTACAGACATATGACTATGTTAAAAACTTACCATATGCAGATGCTACATCTATTAAATATATTATTCGCCATAGAGATAAAGGTGGATCAACAGACATCAAAAAAGCTATATGGTTTTTAAAAAAGATATTGATAGATGAGTATAAAGAAACCGAGTAAACCTATAGTTGTAGGAGATAAGAAGTATTACAAATATCTTATAGTTTGGGAAGATATTGTTGGAGATAGCACGATTACAGATTACAATGAAACTAATAATATGCATTGTGCTTTAATTAAAACTGAGGCATATATATTTAAAAAGACTAAGAAATATGTACATTCTTTTAGTAGCTATCAAAATGATAATGGCGAAATAGGATTTGGGGATAGAAATATTTACCCTAGAAGTGTAATCAAAAAGATGTTAAGGATATAGCAAGAATGAAAGCAGAACAAAAAAATAAAGCCCTTATAGGTTTGGATAACTTTAAAAGAAGTTCTGATGATGAAGAAAAATTAAATAGTGCTTGTACAGCATTGTTTAGTACTGACATTGGTGTGTCAGTTCTCCAATACCTAAAATCAATTACCATTGAGTCGGTAGCTGGGCCTGAAATATCTGATAACTCTCTAAGACATTTAGAGGGGCAAAGATATATTGTTGGGTTAATACAGCGTAGAGTCAATAAGGGAAAAAGTCAAAACATAGTAAAGGAGAAAAACAATGAGTGAAGAACAAGTACAACCTGTTGAACAGACACAAGAAGCTGTACAACAACAACCACAGGAAAATGTTTCACATGAAACGCAAGAAGCAACAACTACTGAACCTAGTCCTAAACCAGAATATATACCTGAAAAATTTTGGAATACAGATAAAGGCGAAGTTAATATGGAAGAATTTGGTAAGTCTTATACGAACCTTGAAAAGTATGTAGGTGGTAAGAAAGAAGAATTACGAGATCAAATTGTTGATGAACTTCAACAAGAAGCCATAGCAGAAAGACCTGAAAAGGTAGAGGGTTATGAATTACCTAAATTACCTGAGGGAGTAACAGAAGAATTAGTAAATTCTAATCCTATGACAGATTGGTGGAAAAACTTTTGTTATGAAAATGCATACGATCAAGAAGTATTCCAAGATGGAGTAAATAAATATGTTGATATGTATGTAGGTAATCAAGTTGATGTTGATGCAGAAAAAGAAAAGCTAGGCGAAAATGCTGATGCTAGATTAGATGCAGTAAATAGTTGGGCATCTACTTTTTTTACACCTGAACAATATGAAATGATTTCTACATCCTTAGGGCAAACTGTTGATGGAGTTGAAGCATTAGAAAAAATGATGAATAGTAATAAACAAACTATATCTAATGCACAAAACTTTACACAACCTGAAAGACCTCTAACATTAGAGGATGTTCGATCTATGATGAAAGATAAAAGATACTTTGATCCCAAAGAAAGAGATGAATCTTATGTGAGAAAAGTAGATGACGCTTTCGCTAGATTGTATCGTGGATAAGTTAATAGTAGAAAAAACTACACCTGAACATTGTTTTGATCTTGCCCCTAGACTAAAAGCTATTGATAGATATGAATTAGCTTTATGGGGGCTTGATCCTCTTCTTGCATTATTACAACCATTTAGATTTAAGAGAAGAAAAAATATACATTCATTCACAATATTAACAGAATCTAAACAAGAAGTAGTCGCTATTTTTGGTGCAGTATCAACAAAACATAATCATAAAATCGGCACAATTTGGTTTTTAGCATCAGATTTATTAGATAAACACTATGCTTATTTCCTTAAAAGGAATAAGAAATGGCTACATTACCTAGAAGAAAACTATGATTATCTTTGTAATTATATAACTGAAGAGCATCAAACAAGTATAAGATGGTTAAAATGGCAAGGGTTTGAATTTTCTAAACCTATGCTTGTAAAAAATGTAAAAGTGTTGTATTTCTATAAACGATTACATAATGTAGTCAAAAATGGGATGCAACCTATTTTGAATGAAATCGGCCCAGCATGGAAAACCGAGTTAAGTCAAAAAAGATAATTGCTTAATTAATAACAACAACAACGACAAAAAGGAGGCAACATGAGTACATCTATTTCAACTGCCTTTATTAAGCAGTTCGAGTCTGAAGTTCATATGGCTTATCAGCGTATGGGTTCAAAACTGCGTAATACTGTAAGGCAAGTAAATAATGTAAAAGGTAGCCAAGCGAGATTCCAAAAAGTCGGTACTGGTACTGCTGTGTCTAAATCAAGACACGCACAAGTTCCAACTATGGATATCTCTCACTCAACTGTTGATGTTACTCTTTCAGACTTCTATGCGGCAGACTATGTTGACCGATTAGATGAATTGAAAACTAACATTGACGAAAGACAAGTCCTATCTCAATCTGCGGCGGCGGCTTTAGGTAGAAAAACTGACCAGACTATCATTGATGTATTAGATGCTGGATCAAACTCAAACAATGTAGCACATGGTTCTGCTGGATTAACTCTAGCAAAAGCATTTACAGTGTATGAAGCATTTGGTTCAGGAGATATACCTGATGATGGCCAAAGATACTTTGTAGTATCTTCTGCTGGTTGGGCTGATTTATTACAATTAGATCAGTTTTCTAGAGCGGAATATGTAGGGGAAGCACAACTTCCTTATGCAGGTGGCTTAACAGCTAAGAGATGGCTAGGCTTTATGTGGTTTACACATTCAGGTCTATCAGTTTCAGGAACAACTAGAGAGTGTCATGCTTATCACAGATCAGCATTAGGTACTGCTATGGGTTCTGAAATTAGAACTGAAGTGAACTACATTCCTGAAAAAGTCAGTAACTTAATCACATCTTATATGTCAATGGGTTCAACTATGATTGATAATAATGGTGCGATCAAAGTACAAATAACAGAATAGGAGATAACTATGGCGTTAAATACAGCAGACTTAAAAAAGGTTGCAGGTGGTGCTAATAGTATATTTTACTATACTACTACTGACGCAACAGGTACAAGTTCAGGTCAAACTGGATCGAGTGGTTACTTCAATGGTGCTACAAATGAGTTAAAGCAAAATGACATCATTTTTGTAGTAGCATCAACTGGAGGAACAAGGACTATTGATATGCATGTAGTAAGTTCCGCAACTGGAGCGGCTACTGTAACAACTATCATTGGTTAATTGGTACTTTAAACAAATGGTATGGGGGGAGTTTACTTTCCCCCATATCTAGTATAAGAATTAAATATGGCTGACAGTAAATTTGATATATGCAACAAAGCAATGGTATTAGTAGGTGCTAATACAATCTCAAGTTTTACTCAGAATACCAACAGAATCAAAAGTAGCAAGTCAGCTTTACGAAGCAACATTAGAAAATTTAATCACAAGATGTAGATGGAGATTTGCAAGTAAACAATCTCAATTAAGTAAAAATACAACTAATCCTGATGCAAGATATGAATCTTCATATGCTTTACCAAATGATGCATTAGTTATCCACACAGTTACAGTAGCAGATGATGTTATTAAATATGATAGATATGGACAAAATTTATTTACAGATACTACATCTAGTGATATTGTTATTGCAGATTACACTTTCCAACCTAGTGAAAGTGATTTTCCTCCATACTTCAAACAGACGCTGGTTTTCGAACTGGCGTCTTTATTTGCAGGAGCAATAGCAAGAAACGATCAATTATCAGAATTGTATCACAAGAGAGCAATAGCCCAACTTGCAATAGCAAAAGGACTAGATGCACAAGCACAAACTACAAGAAGAATGGAAGTGGAAAGATTTAGAAATACTAGAAATCATACAGCGTTGAGCGGAATCAGATAGGATGAACTATGGCAAGACAAAGGGTTCATCAAGCTAGTTTCTTAAGAGGAGAACTTGATCCAAAAATATTATCTCGTGTTGATCTAGCGGCTTATGGTCAAGGATTAAAAAAAGCAAGAAATGTAATACCAGTTAATCAGGGTGGTATTGAAAGAAGAAGTGGTAGTGTTTACAGAGCAGACTTAGGTGCTGTTTCGAGAATAGAACCATTTATTTTTAATGACTCACAAGAATATGTATTTGCTTTTCAAAACCAAGCATTAAAAATTTATTCTACTAATGGTACTTTAATAGCAACATTGTCCTCATGCCCTTGGGTTACTTCAGAGTTATTTGAAATGAACTATACTCAATCAGGAGATAACATGATTATAGTACATGAAAATTTTGTACCACAAGTTATTACTAGAGTAGGAGCAACTACATTTACAAGAACTGCATTTGGTTTTGAACAAAGTCAAAATGGAGCAGACACATTTCAACCATATTTTAAATTTGCAGATGATAGTATTACATTAGATATTAGTACAGCTACAGCAGGATCAGGTGTTACTGTTACTACATCTTCAGCATATTTTACTTCATCATATGTAGGCATGAAGTTAAGGTATCATGGATCAGAACTTACAATTACTGGATATACATCTTCTACACAAGTAACAGCTACATTAGAAAAAGATGTTGAAATAGTTTTAGATGAAGATCCATTTGCAACTTCACAAGGATCAGGAGTAGTAAATGTAACTCATGTACAACATGGATTTACTACAGGTGCTAGTATTGTTATAGCTGGAGCAGAAGATATATTTGATCCTGATGGTAATGGTTTATCAGCAGGTAATCTTAATGGTACAAGAACTATTACAGTTATAGATGATAATCATTATGAGTTTACAGCAGGTTCTAGTGATACTGCTAATGAATCTGTAGATGGTGGTGGTGTAAGAGTTACTATAGCAGGACATCCTCCTACTACACAATGGGATGAACAAGTATTTAGTGCAGTAAATGGCTTTCCAAGAACAGTTACATTTCATGAACAAAGATTATTTTTTGGTGGAGTAACAGCTTTACCTGATGGAATACAAGCTAGTAAAGTAGCAGACTTTTTTAATTTTGATGTTGGTACTGCTGAAGATGCAGACTCAGTACAAATACAAATAGCTTCAGATCAAGTTAATGAAATTAGACATTTAACATCTTCAAAGACATTAGAAATATTTACAAGTACAGGAGAATTTTTTTTAAAACCACAAGTATCAAAACCTATTACACCAACTGATATACAAATAATTAGACAATCAAGTTTAGGCATACAGGTAAAAGCTATGCCAAAAAGATTTGATGGTGCAACTATATTTATACAAAATAATGGAAAAACAGTAAGAGAGTTTTTCTTCAATAGTGGTGCAGAGGAATTTACTTCTAATAGTATTTCTTTGCTTAGCTCCCACCTGATAGATACACCTACTGATTCCGCAACTATTACATCTATAGGAGAAAGAACAGAACAGTTTTTTTTCTTAGTTAATAGTGATGGAACAATAGGTGTATTTACTTCTCAAAGAGCAGAGAAGATAGCAGGATGGGTTCTATGGAGTACAGATGGAACATATGAATCTGTTGCTTGTACAACAGGTAATATCTATGCAGTAGTAAAAAGAACTATAAATGGAAGTGATGTTTATAATTTAGAACAATTTTCTAATACATCCTTTGATGTACCTACAGATTGTACAGTAACTAAAACTATATCAGGAAGTTATCAACCACATGGAACACCATTAGTTAATGGTGCTATATCTTCTTCTACAACTTTTATAGCTGATGGATTTACAAATGCTCCAAGTCAAGGAGAAACATTTCAATTTGGAGGATCAGGTACAACCTATACGATACAGTCTGCAACTGCTACTGGTAATTCAGGAGAATACACTATCGTTATAAGTGCATCAGTATCTCAAGCAAATAATACAGCATTACAATTTGTTACTAGCAAAGTATTCTCAGGTTTAAATTCAACACCTAATCTTGTAGGAAAAACAGTTCATGCAACAGCAGGATCAACAGAGGGTGGTAATATATTCTATTATGGAGATGGCACAGTAGATTCAAATGGAAATGTATCTTTTACTACAGCTATTAGTGCTTGTGATATAGGATTATTATATAGCCCAACAATACATACTTTACCAATAGATGCGACTATTCAGGGTGGACAACTTACTGGTCATCCTAGAAAAATAGGTAAAGCTGTAGTAGAGTTATCTTCAACTTATAATATACAAATTAATTCTAATGATGTAATTCTAACAACAGTATCGTTAAATACATCTAGCGGTATAGAAAGTTTTACAGGTAAGAAAGAGGTATATGTGTTAGGTTATAGTTTAGAACCAAATTTAGAAATAAGTCAATCTGTTCCAGTACCTATGAGAATATTGGGATTAACAACTGAGGTATATTATTAATGTGTGATCCAGTAACAGCTACATATTTAACAATAGCGGCTACAGCAGGTACTACTCTAATGAGTATTCAAGCCCAAAAAGCATCTATGAAAATGCAACAGCAACAAGCTGAGTTTCAAAGAAAACAATTTAAAATGCAGGCAGATGCGGCTGAATTAGAAACAGTACAAGCAGAAAACACTAGGAAGAAAAAATATTTATCTAAGTTAAATGAAAATAGAGCATTGTTTAGTAAGATGAATATAACTACAGATTCTCCATCTTATCGTGCTTTCCTAAAAGCAAACAAAGAAATTATGAAAACAGATATACAAAGATTAAGGTTACAAGGTACAGAGAAAAGATTAGCCGCTATGTATGGTGTACAACAAGCAGACCTAACTGGTCGTATGGCTAAAGTACAATACAAACAAGGTGTAGCTACTACAGTAGGAAGATCATTGTTATCAGCTAATAAACTATATGGGGAATTATAATGGCTTTAAAAAAAGAAACAGAAGAAGTTACTTATTCAGATAGAATAGGAGTTAATAGAGGAGCTGGTTTTGATTTTGGAGCAAGAGTATTTCAACAACAAGCAAATGCTATAGATAATTTAACAAGTCAATTTGCAGATACAGCTTTATCATCTATACAAAAAGCAGGTAAAAAATTAGGAACTGAAGCGGCAGAAAATGCACAATTTTCTAAAAAAGAAATAGAATATATTGATGCAGATGGTAACACAAAAACACAATACATTGACGCACCTATACCAAAATTAAAAGGCCCAATTACTAAATCTATGCAAGAAGCATATGATAAAGAAATTTATACTAAATATAAAAATGAAGTACAATCAACAATAAGAAACATTATTGTAGAAGAAAGAGCAAACTCTATAGAAGCAAAAGGTAATCCTGAAGATTTTAATTCAATAGTAGAATCAAGAATAGCACCAATAATAAATTCACTTGATCCTAAATTTGCAACTGTCGTTAATACATATGCAGAAGAACAAAGACAATCTCATTGGTATCAAGTATGGGATGAACATAATAGACATTTAGAACAGATAGATAATATTAGTTATGATGAGGGTGTTAAATTAAAAACAGGAGAAATACAAAGTCTTATTATCAATAATGCAGATTCTAAAATACTAGAAGAAAAAGTAGAGGATTTAAAAGATCATATAGGTATTTATTCAGGTAAGAAAAATGAAAAAGCAATAGCTACTGGTACACAAGTTATTAAAAATATTACTGATGGTAAAGAAATATACAAAGCAATATCTTCAGTTAATGTAAAAGATTTAAGTATAGCAAAACCAAGTGAAGTAAAACAATCTATAGAAGATTTAAGATTATTAGACTCTGTATTATCAGGAGCATCAAAAAAAGTTACATTATCAAATGGTGTTATAGTTACACAAGATGGAATGAGAAATGCTACTAATAATAATCAAGGTGCTATTGATGCGGCTAAAATTAGAATTAATGGAATGATTACTGATCTTAGTGGATTTTATGAATTAAATAAAAAATCTACTACTATGATTTCATTAGCAGAAAATAATTATATGATTGGAGAATATGGTAGAGCATCTGTAAATGGTGGACAATCAGATAGTACATGGAGAGAATGGTTAAGTTCAGAAGAGGGTTTTGATTTTCTTGCAGGTAAATATAATGCTACTAATCCTGAACAACCTATTACAAATATTAACGATCCTAGATATACAAAACTAGCAATTAGATCACAAGGACACTTACCATTACCAGTATATGAAAAAATGGAAAATGCATTTGAAACAATGAATATGAATGACATACAAGATTTATATA
>Ga0208666_1001221_pt1 | contig 11620 bp, 6 predicted proteins | sample 5B_taG_FD_184078 | JGI IMG/M metagenome (GOLD analysis project Ga0208666, IMG submission 184078) | Marine viral communities from the Subarctic Pacific Ocean - 5B_ETSP_OMZ_AT15132_CsCl metaG (SPAdes) (version 2) | ecosystem: Environmental > Aquatic > Marine > Oceanic | place: Pacific Ocean...
GAGATTAACAAATTATGATATCTATGATACTAACGTCATAGAAGGTGATATTGCATATGTTAAGGTTGTTAGATCTGGTTATATTGAAGCATCTAGTTCGGTAACATACAAGACTGTAGATGGTAGTGCTAAACAAGGTTTAGATTACACAGAATCTAGTGGTATACTTGGATTTGGTAAGAATCAAACGGAAAGATATATTGAGGTTTCTACTATTAGAGATCAAGAGAATGATACACCAGAAGACTTTACAATAGAGATTGAATATGCTACTGGTATTGGTGAAGCAGAATTTTTAAAGAGAGAAGCAGTAGTAACTATTGGACTTGCACCTGTTCCAGAACCAACTGATCCGACTCCTTATACACCACCTTTCACTGGACCTGGTGGTACTCGTGTTGAGATAACACCTGTTACTGGTGGTACTCCAGATGACCCAAATCTAGATCCTGGTATCGATACTGGTGTAACACCACCTGTTACTGTGATTAATGATGAGTATAGTATAAACGTAACCACTGATAAGTTGCAGTACAAGGAAGGTGAGTTCATTACTTATAGTATAACCTCTAATGGTATTCCTAATGGTACATTGATGGGGTATACATTGTTTGGTCAAGACATTACTCAATCTGATATTGTAGGTGGTAATCTATATGGAACATTCGTTATAGAAGAAAACCAATCTGTAATTGTTATTGGTATTACAGATGATGCTGAAGTGGAGAAGACAGAGACTTTAACCTTTAGTGTTAATGGTACTGGTGCAGCAGCATTGGTTGATATATTATCACAGGAGGATAAATTCTCTTCACCCAAACCACCATACACAGATCCAGGATTTAAAGAACCTACACTTGGAGATCCTATTGTTGATAAAGGTGGAAAGATTATTGAGATACCTATTAATGATCCAGGTGATCCATATATACTACCACCTAAACTTGCTATTACAGGTCAAGGATGGGGTGCTATTGGTATACCATTGCTTGATGTTGAAGGTAGAGTATCAGAAATTCGTATCACACAGAGAGGAACTAACTACGTTACCAATCAACCAGAAACTGTTAATTGTGTATTAGATTCACTTACCCTAGTTAGACCAGGAATGCAGTACACAACACCACCAACTGTTTATATCAATGGTGATTCATCATTGGTAACAGCAAGAATAAATGGAAATGGATTTGTTAGTGGATTTGATGTGATAGATAGGACTTCTGTTTTTGATGAGTCACCAAAGGTTGAGATTGTTGGTGATGGATTTGGTGCTTTTGCAGTAGCAAGTTTGGTATGTCTTGACAGTGAGACTAGAGATCTGTTAGGATATGCGAAGGTAGGTACTGGTAGTTACGTGGATTGTCCAACATGAGTCAAACAGCACAATCAGCACAGACCACCAAGGATGGTCTAAACAATGGAGGTTTACCAACCTCTACCACCAGTCGAGGCACTGATAGTAATCCTGGTTCTGCTGTTGAAGAAGCAGTCATGGCTGCTGAAAGGTTATTTGGTTGTAAGATTTTAAGACAACAGAACCCAGAAGGTAGAGTTACATTCATTCTATGTACAGACAATGGTCAGAAGTTAGACTTTGATGAGAAGGGTAATGTATTCATAGGTGCTTCTAAGGTAGGAGAGGATGAAGACGGTGGTAATATGACTCTGAGATCTTGGGGTGATATGACTCTTAAGGTTGGTGGTAAACTTAACATTGAGATCGAAAACTTCTTAGATCAGGATAAACCAATATCAATTACGTCCTATGGCGATGTTAATGTAGAGTCTATTGATGGTAATGTAGCATTAGGTGGTAAGAATGTAACTGTATCTGCTACTAATGATTTAACCCTGAAAGGAAATAGTATAAAGTTACAAGCAGGTGAAGTAGATGCTACTGGTTCTTGTAGTGGTACTATTGAAAGAGCAGCAGGTAAGATTGCTACTAAATGCTCATTCTTGAGGAATGAGGTTAGTGGAGAGAAGAAAGATATAGTAAAGGGTCACTATACAATTGATATGAAGGATGATAAACGTTCTTTATTCTCGGTTGACTGTAACGGTCACATGAAACTGAAAGCATCATGTGATGTTAACTTTGATTTTGGTGGTAAATTTAAACATAAGATAGGTGGTAAACTATCAACACCTATGCCTACAGTTCAGGGTGATTCGTATCAATTGTCTGTAGATCTTGGTAACACATCATTTACTAGCACCAAAGGTAACCACACAGAGACCTTTACCAAAGGAAATCTATCAAGAACAATCACCAGTGGTAACGTTACCGATACTATTACTGATGGTAATGTAACTCGTACTATCGGTAAGGCATTGACTGATACTATCACTAAGGGATATACTCTAGCATATAAAGATCTAGTGGAAACTAATACAGGTAATGAGACAGTTACTGTTAGTGGATTTTCTACTCATAGTTCTACTGGAGTCAAGACAATTAGTTCTCAAGAAATATTATCCATCACATCTGCTAAGGTCATGACCCTAAGTGGTACTCAAATCTTCTTAAACTAATGGATGACGAAGAACTACTCGATGAGTTAAACGAACGGATAAAAGAAGGTCCGATTATCTTCACACCTGATGAGGATTGGTTAGAGAAGCTTAACACAGAATCCGATTGTTAAGAAACTGGCACAACCCCCCTTGACTCACCATCAATAAGATGGTATTATGTATAAATAGATTTACATAACTCAGGACTCGAAAGAATCGTACCCCTGTGATGTAAGCAGTACCCCATGTCGGGGGTGCTATCATCCGCAGGGTTTTTTAATGCCCATGCGAGAAACAAAAAACAAACATGTCTATTAAATCAACAATCGCTGCGGTAGCAGCATCTCCATTCCTCTTCGCTGGTGCAGCTTTTGCTGGTCCTTATGTGAATGTAGAAAGCAACCTTTCATATCCTGATGGAGACTATTCTTCAACTGGTACAGAAGTTCATCTTGGTTACGAGGGAACTGCTGGTGCTGAAGGTGGAATCGCTTACTACATCCAAGGTGGTCCTACATTGAACCATTCAGACGCTACTGACGACACAGAGACAGAATTCTCTGCTAAGGTTGGTGCTTCTGTTTCAGCTAGCGAAGATCTTGCTCTTTATGCTGAGCTTTCTGGTGCTACTAACGGTGAAGACGCTTCTGGCGACACAGTTCGTGACTACGGTGCTAAAATCGGTGCTAAGTTCGTATTCTAAATAGATACGTTCGAGATGGATCGGGAGAGGGGGTAACCCCTCTCTTTTTTTGTCTATATACACTAAGACGATTTAATGTGATGTCTTTTAAGGGATATAGAGTTGATATAAAGCATTGTTGGATGGATCAAAATCCAGTGAAGATGTACTTCATAGAAAATACACCATTTACTTACGATTTATTAACCAGAGACCAGCAACAAGATAGATGGATACTATTTGAGTGTGCATTGAACCCAGAGTTCACTAGTGAACAAGTCTTAAAAAATTCTGAGTATTTGTTGCAAGAAGAGATGCATCCGTTATTATTTGATGTACCTGTTATTACAGTTGAAACTATGCCTGATGAAAAACTTTGAAGAGTGCTTGGTAGGTCACTTTAGTAATCTACATCAAGCAATGAAGGATCCAAGTCGTTATGCTCATATTATAATATCACATATTAAATTAAAGGATGGGTTGTTTTATGGTGAGCAAGCATATAATTATGAACCTGCTAATCCTTATAGACAGTTTATTTTAAAGATAATACCAGAAAATGATTATATTATACAAAACTATGAGATATCAGATCCGAAACCATACGTAGGGTGTAGAAACCTAGAACAACTTGCTGATGCACCTCTAGAAAGACGCTTGGGATGTGATATTAGATTTACCTTAGATGGTATCATTTATCGTGGAAAGACTGCTTCTAATGAGTGTCTAGTGCCTTACAAAGGTAGACAGACATACTTACAGAACGAAATAGAACTTAGTGAAGATTCTTATTGGGTACTCGACAAGGGGTTTGATGTTGAAACCAATAAACAAGTATGGGGAGCACAGTGGGGACACTTGAAATTTTACCGAAGGCATGATATAATACAACCATCGCCATCATAGCACAGTGGTAGTGCAGGGCTTTTGTAAAGCCAAGGTCGGGGGTTCAAATCCCTCTGATGGCATCCTCTTCTGAGGATAGGTGACGACACCTACATTTTGGACAGGGGTTCGATTCCCCTCATCTCCATCATGGGGATGCACTGGATTCGACAAGGTATAAGGATCGGGACTGAAACCTGCTTGGATAAGCAAACAACATCTGCTAAAACAGATACACCTGCTGCGAATAACATCGTAGCATTCACTCGCATCGCTGAATTAGCGACTGTTTAAGTGATCGGGGTTAAGTTAGCCTTGTTACCCAAATGACTAATTGGGGGTGGAATTCCCCCTTTTTCATGAAAAAATTCTCTGGGAAAAAATGCTACATATAACCGATGACTTTTTAACTCAGTTAGAATATAAAAGAATGCTGGATACTTTCTTGTTTCAGCAGTTTCCTTGGTGTTATGATGAGTATAAGGTTGGTGGTGATGATCAAACATTAGAGAATTTTCAATTCATACATCAATTCTATCAAATATCAAGTCATTATGGTGGTGTGGTACATGAACAGTCTACATACTTTGAACACTTACTTCCTATTCTTTCTAGAGTTGAATATATTGGGTTGCATAGAATAAAAGCAAATCTTCAACCTTTATTTAAGGAAGCATATAAAAGTGACTTTCATGCTGATTATTCCGATGATACTGGGTTATGTTCTCATATGACCACTGGGATATATTACTTGAATAGTTGTAATGGATATACTGAGTTTGAAAATGGGCAAAAAGTGGATTGTCGTGCTAATAGATGGATAACATTTCCAGCAAATTGGCAGCATCGTGGTGTAAGTCAGACAGATATGAGATTAAAGTTGGTAATTAACTTTAATTTCTTTACACCACATCTAAATAACAGTAGGGAAGCAGAAAATAACTCTGATAAATAACCCAAGGACAGCTATAACAACCAATTGGTAATCCAAGGACTATGCCATTAACAAGATTAGATAACTTGATTTCCAGCAAAACTGGAAGATACTTGTACGTCTCACCAGACGATTTCAATGCTAGTGATGAACTAGACAATAGAGGTAATTCACCAAATCGCCCATTTGTAACAATTCAAAGGGCATTTATAGAGGTTGCGAGATATTCTTACGCACCTGGAATCGACAATGATCGATTTGATGAGTTCACCATCATGTTAATGCCTGGTGACCACTATATTGATAATAGACCTGGTTTAGCAACAGATTCTGGAACACCAGTTTTCAGTTTCGATCAATTTAGTAATGCTTGGACAGATTCTTCGGTTGTGGATCTTTCCAATCCTGATAATGTCCTTCACAAGTTTAATGATTCAAAAGGTGGTTGCATAGTCCCAAGAGGTTGTTCTTTAATTGGTTATGATCTTCGTAGAACTATCATACGTCCGTTATATGTCCCTGACCCTGCTGATAAAGAGTGTGAGAGAACATCTATCTTTAATGTAACTGGTGGTGCTTATATCTGGCAGTTTACTATCAAAGATGGAGATATTACTACTAAATCTCCTCTATATGATGCTAATGCTGGTGTTGGTAAGGTTTACTACCGTAAAGGTGATAACACAAACTTAGCAATACCTGAATATTCACACCACAAGATTACTGTATTCCAGTATGCTGAGAAACCTGAACTAGATCTATACTACACTAAGGTTGCTAAGTCATTTGCACAATATCAACCTACTATTGACGATCAGAATGAGTTTGGTTCTGATATACGTGAAAGTAGGATTGTTGGTCCTCTATCTGACTTGAGATCTATTGAGTCACTACAAGTAGTTGATTCATCTCCTGTTGGAACTGTTACCGTTAATGTAACAACTAAGATTGCTCATGGTTACATTAAGGATCAGTTCTTTGCTGTACAAAACAATGGACTAGATGATGCATTGAATGGTACATTCAGTGTTTCTAGTATCAACACTACTAATCGTAGAAGATTTAGTTTCCAATTGCCTGGTACTGTATCTGGTTTAGGATTACAAAATCAGCAGACATATAATACAGGTAACGGTCTTAATACAGGTGCTTATGTACAGGCAGAGGTTGACTCGGTTCAGTCTGCTTCACCATACATGTTCAACCTGTCTATCAGGTCTACATGGGGTATATGTGGTCTATTAGCAGATGGTAGCAAGGCAACAGGCTTTAAGTCTATGGTCTGTGCTCAGTATACTGGTGTATCTCTACAGAAAGACGATAGAGCATTCATTCGTTACGACAAATATACAAACACTTGGAACCAAGCATCTCTTTCTGATGCATTTGCAACAGTACCCTACCACACTAAGGGTGATGCATACTGGAAGGATGATTGGAGAAACTTCCATATCAGAGCAACTAACGACTCATTCATTCAGTGTGTTAGTATCTTCGCTGTTGGTTTTGCTGATCACTTCCTAATGGAAAGTGGTGGTGATATGAGTATCACCAACTCTAACAGTAACTTTGGTAATACATCACTACATGCTATCGGTCATAAGGGATATGCCTTTGCACAGGATAAGGGTGGTTATGTTGATTCAATTATTCCACCTAGGAAGATTGTTGAGTCTAGTGCTAACAATGAAAGAGTAGATTACTATACATTCGATGTACAAGCATCTAATCCTTCTGCTAATAATACTAAGTTGTATTTTGGTGGTACTGGTGTTACAGATCCACTTAGCAGACCTGCTGCTACCCTAGAAGGATACAGAATTGGTGCTAGAAGTAAGGAAAGTATATTCGTTGAGTTGGATCCTTATGCAATTGGTTCTGGTAAAGTAACACCAAGCAATTCAATATACGATGGTACTCTAGAACCATCTGGTTTTAAGACATATCCATCATCACTACAAATTCTTAACCCTACTACAGTAGTTGTAGATAATAAGAATCAAGATGCTGCTAATAGAATAGAAGATAATAAGGATCTTATTGCACAAGAGACTTATGGATACATCACTACAAAATATCCAGCACTTCTTAATAAGAACATTATCATTAGTAAGTGTCAAAGAGACGTTGGATTAGTTCTTGATGCTGTTATCTCTGACTTACGTCTTGGCGGTAACATCAATACTATTCAGGCTGCTGAGTCATACTTTAGTGCTGGTGAGTTAAATTATATTGATGGTGAAAAGTTTGAGACTATAGAAGGTTTTGAGTATGCTCGTGACCTTGCTATTGCTGCTGCTCGTAACTGGAGTTTCTTACAAACTGGATGCTCGGTAACTAGTGGATCTTCTACAGTAACAGTACCTTCTACAACAGGTCTTTCTATTGGTATGAAGGTAGAGGAATATTCAACTGTTACTGGTAACACAGGTGTTGATACTAGTTCATTAACTACATCTAACATTCCCTCAAACACATATATCAGAAACATTGTTAACGCAACAACAGTTGAACTTGGTAGTGTAGTTGGTGGTGCTAGAAGTTACCTATCAACAGGTACATCTAGAAATGCTACTGGAACTAATACTAGCACAAATCTTTTATTCAAGTTAGAAGATAACAATGGTGATCGCAAAGGTATTTGGGCTACAGATATAGGAACAGTAGATACAACTATTACACAGGATACAGTGTACCCTGCATGTAGTACAGTTGCTTCTGCTATATCCACATTGATGGATGGTCTCAAGACTATAATCAACCAAGGTATTAACCCAGTTGGTGATCGTTTTGCTGATGCACATGATCTATTACTTGCTAACAAGAACTACATCGCTGATGTAGCAGTCAAGGATATGTTGATTGAGTATCCTAGTCATACAGTTCCTGGTGGTAATGTTAACTGTTCTGATGATATTGTAGACATAGTTGAAGCTATTGCATACAACGTTAAGTTTGGTGCTAACAATCAAGTATGGGATGCTGCTAATTTATATGTTACAGGTGCTCACCTTGCTGGTGAAGAAGAACAGTCAATATATGCATTTAGAGTTGCTAAAGTTATATCACAGAAGGTAATACAGAACCAGAGTTATACTCCTAGAGCTGGTGTTACTACATCATACACACAAACAACTGATACTAGCATCACTACAGATCCTAATCCTAGTGGTGGTACATTCTGTGCTGATGTTATATCAGCAATGGATACTCTCTATCAGTTAGTTGAGTATGGTATTGATACTGCTGGTGCTAATCAACAACAGTTAGGACAATTCACTCCATCTAATGCAGTATACGATGCTGCTACTGGTGATTTGACCTTGACTATGGCTGCTCATGGACTGTCCTCAAGTAATAAGGTTGAAATTTCACAGGATGCACTAACATTTACTTGTGGAATGGATGCTAATAGTAGCAACCACACATATCCTCGTGTAGGAGATCCAGCATTTAAGAATAAACTTCTAAGTATCACTGATCTTACAACTGATACTGTTAAGGTTAATGTTGGTCCTTCACCTATAGTTGGTTATAACATTTCGGGTGCAACCTACACTGCTACAACAGGTGTTTTAGAACTCACAGTTGGTAGTAACAATCTTAACGTAGGTGATACAGTTAAGTTAGACAACAATGCATTAACATTCACTTGTGGAATGGATAACAATGCTTCGACACATAGTTATCCACGTCCTACTGATCCTAAGTTTAACACATCTATCGCTGTTGCTAGTGTAGGTCAGACATCTCATACTATTACTGATGCAACTTATACACCTTCTACTGGTGATTTAGTTGCTACCGTTAATAGTCATGGATTCCATGCACGTAGTCAACATACTGCTGGTAATGCAATCTATGATCCTTTTACTGGTAAGTTAACAATTACTGTTAGTAATCATACCTTCTCTAATGGTGATAGTGTAAGGATAGCAGACAACTCCATAACATTTGATGCTGCTAGAACAATTCCTACATCAACAGACCTTGCTTCAGGTAAGGATCTAGTAATATCTGGTGTAACACAGAATACATTTGATGTTAATATTGGAGTTTCTTCCGATAAGTCTACACATACATTCGCATCTGCTGGTACTAATGGTATTACTAGAGTTGGTACTCGTGTAAAATTAGATGATTCATCTATCACATTTACATGTGCTAAGGATGGTAATGCTACTAACCATGCATACCCAAGAGCAACTGATGATGCTAGTAGTGAGTGGTTAGAAATTACTGCTAAGGACACTAACACATTTACTATTAACATAGGACAATCTCCTGATACATCTGCTCATGCCTTTGTATCTGCCGTTGCAAGTGGTCTTAAAGCACAGACTGGTACGATTCAGTTAAATGTAGGAACAAGCCCTGCTGTAACGTATACACCTAGTGCTGCAATCTATAACCAGACAACTGGTGATATGACTCTGACTATTGGTACACATAGTCTTGTTGCTCAGACACAATTTACACCTGCTGCTGGTACAACATACGATCCTTCAACAGGTATCATGAGTATCAGACATGTAAGCCATGGACTAGTCATTGGCGACATGGTTAAGATTGATGATAATGCTGTAAGCTTTACATGTTTAGAAGATAGTAATAATACAACACATGCATATCCTAGAGCATCTGACCCTGCATCTGGTACTTCACTAGAAGTTCTTGCTGTAACTGCTGATACATTTGATGTACAGGTACTAGCAACAGTTCCTTCTACTAACATTACAGCACATACATTCGTATCTTCTGTTGCTAATAGTATTACTAAGGCAGGTCAAAGCGTTAGACTTGCTGCTGACTCACTTACATTTACTTGTACTAAAGACAGTAATGCAACTAACCACACATATCCACGTTCAACTGACCCTGCATACAACACAGCTCTTCCAATCTTAGCAGTTGGTAATAGTACAATAACAATTAATGTTGGTGCTGATGCTGACCCTGCTAACCATTATGATCATACATTCGTATCAGCAACTGCTGGTGCTGTAACTAGTGGTGGTGATTATGCACACACATTCTCTAGTGCTAAACCATTTGGTCTTAAGACTGGTGGTGATTATCCACATACATTTGTAACTGCTGCTACTAATGGTGTTACTGGATATGCTACAAACGCTGGCCAGTTTGCTGCTACAACTAAGACATCACCTTCACAGAATGTAGTTGCTAGAAACAATCCAAGTACATCTACTGATCAGTTTGCACAACGTGCTACTCTATTCACTATCGATGCTGGTGGTATCAACCCTCATAAGTTTGAGACTGGAACACCAGTTAGACTTGTTGCTCGTGCTAAGGTAGGTAAAACTCCAGATGAAAGAGATGTTCGTTTACCACAGGGATTCCAACCTAATAGAACATACTTTGTAATTGCTCCAGGTCGTAACACACAACCATTCAATTACAATGATGCTGCTGTATACAATGGTATCTTTGATGGTGGTGATCAGACTAAGTTGATGCTTGCTGAATCATTAGAGGCAGCTGCTGCTGGTATCTACATCTACTCACCTGAGACAGAAGCATTGGATGCTGATGTTGAGATATTAGTACAACAATTTACATTAGATACTACTTACGATCTACATGAGTACAAAGTTACATTCTCTGGAACCAGTAGTACAGTACTTAAGACAGATGTAGCACATATATTTGATAAACCAAGTAGTAGTTTTGCTGCTGATGATCTTCAGAAAGTCTTCTTTAGATCTAAAGGATCTGATGGTGGTACAGGAACATTACCTACTGGTGCAGGTTCTGGTGCTTCACAGATTCTATCTACTACAGAATACTATGTTAGATATGAAAGTGACGATACTTTCAAGATATTTGCAACTGCACAGGATGCTATTACAGGATCACCAGAGATTCAGTTAGCTAACAACCCATCAATATTCTGGTATGTACTTGCTAACAAGCGTACATCACCAATGAGGTTTGACCCAACCTATATTGATACTAGTGCATCAAGAGTTCCAGCAATACCTGATGGTTTATGGTATCTAAATCTTAAAGATGAGACTGCTGATGATAATAACATCTTATCCAGACTACATGTAACAGATTACAGTAGTAGTTCAGGTCGTTTACAAACTACAGACTCATACTACAATCGTACTAAGGATGATCGTAAGGCAGATGATAGAATATATCGTCTACGTTATGTACAACCTAAGCAGTTCCCTGGCTCTATAAGGAAACCTAACAATGGTTTCGTTATCAAACTACGTACTGATGATAAGCGTAATCTTATCCCACAGAACATTACATTAGAACCTGTTGGTGGTTCACCTACAAAGGCAGTCTTTAGGAACCCACAGTCACAAAATGCTTCTGAAGATCTTGGTATGTCCAAGACTGCATTTGATACTGCAGTACAACAGGGTACATTACAAGACAAGTACATCTACGATCCTGATAACAATCCTTGTGTTGTTAATACAGACAGTTACCTCAGATTTAGTATTAGATCTGCTAGGGAGATATCAGTTGCATCGAATACCTATCTACAGGTAACAGCATTTGATCATAGAGTTGACGATACTAACGCACCATCTCTTAAGAATACAGTATTCCATACTGTT
>Ga0208666_1001222_pt1 | contig 11617 bp, 25 predicted proteins | sample 5B_taG_FD_184078 | JGI IMG/M metagenome (GOLD analysis project Ga0208666, IMG submission 184078) | Marine viral communities from the Subarctic Pacific Ocean - 5B_ETSP_OMZ_AT15132_CsCl metaG (SPAdes) (version 2) | ecosystem: Environmental > Aquatic > Marine > Oceanic | place: Pacific Ocean...
TTTAATCAACCTGTTTAGCCTCTTCTATTGTGCTTTGTACTCCTGTATTTTCCTCAATATTTTGAGTCATAACCTCTATTCTATCTGTTCCGTCATAAACAAAACCAACAACTCTGTTTTTACCTGAAGACTCCTTGCTCTCTACAAAATCTTTAAGACCCTTTAAGTTTATATAATTACCTCCCTGAGCACTTCCAGAAGCCTTCATGTCTATACAAACTCTATATTTACTATTTTCATCTATAGTTTCTACTTTATTGTCTATTTTATCTAAACTATTCTTTGTCATTTTCTTTTTCTTTTTCTTTTTGATTTAATATATAGTTGTATTTATTTAAACAACTAGCGTGAACATGTTTACCGTCATTTGCTTTACGCCAACCACAAGGACATCCAGAAAGGACTACACCACACTGAGGACAATGAGGTTTATTGTTAGTGGAATCCTTAGACATTTTCTTCTTTTATTTTCTCTAATTCAAATTCTAAATGAGCTATAGCTTTAGTTAAGCAATCTACAGGTGTGTCGTGCTTATGGTATGCCCGTAATATGTATGTTGTTGCTGTAGCTAAGTGATATGGAAGTTCAAAGTTATCACAAACTTTACGAGCTTCATATCCATTTTTCCCTTTATAGTAATCTGGAACTCTATTATTTTTTATACCTAATTCCTCTTTAGACATTTTCATTTTTGGATTCACATTGTTTTTTATATTGTCAAGTGTGCTCGTTGGAGTCCATCCATTTCTACCTTCTTCATAGTAATATTTATTATGCTTAGTAGTTTGTTTCGCCATGTTGTCCTTTAATTATTATGTTTTTAACCTCAACTTCAATATCCTCCTCTCTCTTTTTTATTTGCCTAAATATACTTCTCTTAATGTATTCATATATCTCATTGTCATCTCTTGATAGTGCAAACGTATCTATTTTTCCTTTTTTTATTTGAGTTTTGCTATAGTTTCCTCTTCTTTTATTTCTATATTCAAAATCAACTATTACCCTGTATATCGGCTTGCCCATTTATATTATCTAATAATTGTTGAGGAGTATATATAGGAAGTTTATCATTATATACTTTGTAAATGCAAGTGAAATTTTCATCTTTAATTGAATCACCCTTCTCCCAAGTCCATAATGTATTTAAGTTTTGACTAATCTGTTTATTTAAAACCCATTTAATTGTCTTGTAATTTTTTTGTATATCCATAATTTATTTAGTATATATTATAACTGTTTCTACATTACAATCCTCATTAGGACAAGATAAATTACTAACAATACCCTCCTCTTCAATACCATAATCTTCATAATCATGGTCTCCTCCCCATATTAATTCTTCTTCACAATTTGGACATTTCATTTTTTTGTTTTTAGTTTTAATTTTAACGCATCTCTTCTTGACATCAACCTAGATTTAACCTCATCTGTTTTAGCTCTTTTTAATCTCTTATCTATATAGTTTATCTCATCAAGATAAGATATTTTTATTTTATTCCTTCCGTTCCTTTTGCTCATATTTATCTAAATTATTTAACAACTCTTCATTTTCACTGCCTTTATTGTTTATGTAGTTATTAAATGCTAACGCTATAATTATTGTTATAAAAACCGCAAGAACTGCACTCATTTATTTTTTACTTTATCCATTATTTTTTTCAACCTACTTTCTATAGCTCCATCTACACTTGAGTCATAAGTACCCCAATCTCCTGGCCAAACCTTAATACCCTTTAATCTTCTTTTTGTTTTGGCATTATCCTCTGCTCTACGTTTTTTGTAATCTTCATAAGATTCCCCTTCATTTCTTTTCATAATACAACAAATAATATATTAATTATTATGATTTATAGTATGGTTTTTTGAACATCCCTTTGTAAATAAGATTTATTATCTAATGGTTCTCCCAACTCACTATACCTACCATTTTGCAAATTATATTTAAACTGAGCTTCACCTAACTCCCCTATATGCCTAAATTTAACTTTCTGAACATAAACACTTGTCAATTCGTTTTTAAAATCCCTATAAACAGTTATACCGTTATCTACTTGATTGTAAAAATTAGCACTTCCTGCAACATCATATAGTGTTGGTATTTCATATTGCCCATTATCTTGTTTCTGCATTTTTCTTGGATGTGCTACCAGGAATATATGTATGTCATATTTCTGTTTAAATATAGTTAGCCTAGTTAAAAATTTATTTATGTAATTAGTTTCGTTTTCACCACTTATATTGGCATTTATTTTATTATAAGGGTCTATTATCAAAGCGTTAATACCATGCCTTCTGATTAATCCTTTAGCTGTTTCAAGTATTGAATCTATAGTATAAATATCCCCATCAGGTCTAATCCAATGATAGTGTTCTGAAATAAAATCTTTTGCACTTTTTAAATCTGTTTTACTCATCCTATTGTATCTTGTTATTTTCCTAAATGATTTGCCAATTAATTTCTCAGATAAAACAGAGAAGTGTAATTGCATAGGATAATGCTCAGGGCTAAACACTCCAAACTTCCATCCATGCTGACTAGATAACCTTAAAGCAATATGCTCTAAGAAATTACTTTTACCATGCGTAGGAACTCCTGTGACTACTGTTAGTTGAGATGTAGTAAAACTAAAAAGGTTGTCAAAGATATTGTGCCCTACAGTTAGTCCTCTTTGTAATCCATCTTCATATAGTTGGTCAATATCCATATTAAAGTCACGAACACTAATAACTCCTTCTAGTGGATAAACTTGAGCATCAGTTATACATTCTTTAACAACTCCTTTGTTGTGTTTTACTAACACATCATTTATATCCTTACACCCTTCAGGGTATAAAACTCTATAACATATATCTCTGCCTATTCTTCTTGACAATTCATCTTGAAGTTTTCTTCCTGGCTCATCATCATCAACAGCAAGATAGACTCTCTCTAAGTTATCAGGGAAATCTTTTAGATATTCCATTTTTAAATTACTAGCACCATTAGGAACTGAAACACAATTTTTAAATCCTGCCTCATAAAAAGCTAATTTATCCATCTCTCCCTCTACTACTATAACATCTTTTTTGCCAAGTAAATCATCCAATCCATACATTACTCTTTCAGCATCCTTTACTAATTTAAAATTCTTAGCCCCATCTCTATATTTTATATTAATTAACTGACTGTTTCTATAATATTTAAACTGAATTGTCGTTACCTCTTTATTTAATTGTGGCATATATTCTTTGCCTTCTCCAATCCTATTATCAATTATTGTTTGTTTAGATATACCTCTTCCTTTAAACCAAGAAATTAATTTTTCAGAATATTTATTGGTTTCAATTAATTTAGGTATAACATAATCTTTTTCTTTCATATAGTTGTTTTCTTTTTTTAGTCCTCCTGTCCAACCACAGTTGTGGCAATTCCATACTCCCTCATCTATATTTACAGATAAACAAGGGTCTGTTTTCTTTTTTCTATCATGAGAACATTTAGGGCATTTTGTTTTTACTTGCCCTGAATTTCTTTTAATTATTATGCCGTATTCGTGAAAACTCATTAAAATACCATTCCATCATATTTACCACCCTTTATCTTCCCATCATTTGAGGATTTTTGTGTGATTTCATCATCCCAACAACCTTGATTTAACCAAGTTCCTGGATGCTTCTTAAAACTTAAATCTGTTATAGAATCTGAATATTCTTTAGCGGCAACTACACATTTCTTACAAATATCTAAACTTAAATTCATGAATTTTTCAAGACATAACTTTCTGCTTTTCTTAAAGTTATATGCCTCCCAAAACTTTTCAAACAAAACCTCTTTTTCCTTCTTAACATTACTCTTATTGCTCTTTATATTCTTCTTTTTATTATTCTTCTTAGTATTATAGTAATCATTTTTGACTACCCCCCCTAACGATTTTTGATTAGGGGGTTTGATGTTTTTGACTGCCCCCATTTCTTTAATTCTAATTAATCTCCTTTCAACATTATTACCATCTCTAATCATTGTTATTTTTATAAAATTAAAGTTTAAAAGATTATTTATAGACCTGCTAATTGTTCCTTTAGACCTACCATATAAATTTGAAAAATAATGGTTAGTAGCCCAGCAATATCCTTTGTAATTTGTTAGGCAAGTAATTTCACCATACATCAGCTTGTCTAATGAAGCTAGTTCTTTTGAGTACCTTACGCTAGCTGGTATTACTGCGTAGTAGTTTGGGTTATCTGTACTAGTATGCTTCATAATTATCATCTTCATATTTATTTAATAATGATTCTAATTGTTTTGTTTTAGAGTCAAGTTCTTTTTCAAGGTATTTAATAGAATGGTAGTTTGAAGAAAACATCCACAAAGCACCAAACAAAGAACCTACACTAAAAGATATAAATATCATTGTTAAGTGATTTATTGACTCCATAGTTAGCATATTTTTGTATTGTTTAATTTATACTTACCAAAACTAACTTTCTCTCCAAACCTATTAAGACTGCTTATCATTTCTGAATCTATATCATAACCATCTTCTTTTAGATTAAAAATAACTGCCGCTAATCTCATTATACCATAATCTCTAAAGGCATCTAATGGCGTTATAGTGCCATATTGATTTAGATGTCTCATTACTTTTTGTTTTTGATTTAATTTCATTTTTTTTGTTTTAAGATTTATAAAAAAGGGAGGGGGGAATTGTAATTATCCACAAAGTATAACCGCTAAATTATTAATTATGATTACTAACCCCCCAACCTATATTGTTTAAGATGGCCAAATAACCACCATATTAAAATGGCAAGTCATCATCACCAGCTTTAGTCTTAGGTGCTGAGTTTTGTTTAGTAGGCTTCCATGGGTCTACATAAGCATAGTGTGTTACTCCTGCATCAGAAGGTTCTTTTCTTCTAGCTACCACTAAATTAACCCAACCGTTATCATCAAGTTCTTTTAGTTGTCTTGTTAGTTCTTCAACCCTTAAACTTACTTTAAGTTGAGACCCACCATTATCAAATGTTTTTTCTTTGATAATCATTCCGTTTACATACTGTTTTTCTGTCATTTTGTTATTGTTTTTGATTAATATTTAATTTTTGTTTTTCTTGTTCTTTTAATATGTCAAGCTGTATTTGAAACTGAATCATTTGTTCTTCTAATATTTGTATTTTAGCACCCCTGAACCCAACAATATATTCTTGTCTTATTTTTAAATACATTGTTCTGTAATCCTGGAAGTACCTGTAATTTTTATCATGGTCTTTAACATATTTCAATACAGAAGCATGATTCCTGCCTAACAATTTTCCTGCCCTGACGGCTGTGCTACCAACTTCAGTCCTTAACATATAACCCAAAATATATCTTGGTATTGCTATTCTAGTAACCCTACAATTGCCTCTAATCAATTCTCTACTTACATTAGAAACATCTTCTACTATTTTAGTTAGAGCTTCTTCTTGGCTATTCAAATATAATTCATTTTTATTTGTCATATATATCCCTTTCATCACTAAGTTTTTTTGCTTTAATTAATATATTTTTTTGATTTTCTTTGTCTAAATTTTCTGAAACATAATAAAGGGCAGCTAAAAATCTTTTCTTTTCTGTTTTATAATGTGAAAACATTGGTATATCGTTATCTAAAACCCTTGTAATTCCTAGGCCAACATCCTTAAAACATAATTCCAAATATTTAGTTCTTACAGTTGAGTAATGCACCCTTTCCCCTAATAAACCCAAGGCATCCCATTGGTTTTGTTCATAATAAAATATAGGCCTATCACTATATACCTCATTTGGTATTGCATTTAAAAATTGAATATAATGTTTTATAGATATGCCGTTTGAATCTATAGGTATTATAATATTTCTATATTTTTTTGTTAAGCTATATATCTTTCTTATTTTTTCTAACTCACTCAAAGACTCCTTTTTTCTGCATAATTTTATATTGTTCTTTAGGGTCTCTAGGGATGTTGTTCTCGTAGAGAATTTTGATAATTTTGTCCGCATCTTCATAAGTTAATTCATTAAAATTTAGGTTTTGATATAAATAATTAGCAGCAGATGTAATTAATAACCCTTCAATAGTTCCTATTTGCCAACCATTACAAGGTTCATCTTTAAGAATATCATCTATCCAATCATTATCGCTTGAAGTTATCACTCTCATCTTCACCGTAAATTCCTAATTCATACAGACCACTTAGCATAAGTACAATTCTACTTTTTGCTCTCTTCTCGGCCATAGCAACAGGATAAGCGTTTTTATTATTTTTAGGAGTAGCCTCTCCAAAAGTTTGAATTATTTTATCACCTCTCTTGCCTAATGCTTTTATTAAGCAATGAGAATGGTCTTCTGATAAATTTACTAATTCATACTGAATCTCAATTCCAGAGTTGGCCATAATCTTGTCTACGCCTTGTCTAGTTATGATGGTATAATGAGCATGCTTAAATACATCTTCTTTAACTAAGTTGTTTTCAGTGAACAATCTTCTTAGTGTTTCTTTTTGAGTCTCCCCACTACTTTGTTTTTCTGACATTTGTTTGTTTTTTAGTTTTATTATTTGTTTTATTTTGTGATGTTACAGTGTATAGTTCATGAAAAAGTTTCTCTGTACCCATGTACTCTGCTATCTTATACATTTCATGATAATACGTTTCAAAATCATTCTGCTCTTGTTGGTGTTGAGCAAACACTTCTTTCATTTTTCCCATTTAAAAAATTTTAGTTAATATTAATTTATCTATCATCTCTCATCATTTCTTGATGATTCTCTTTTTGTATTGCTTCATACTCATAATCCTCAATCTCATCACAAATCTCTCCACACTCTTGACAGCACATTTCATCTCTATCTGTGTGTTCTTTACATTCTCCGCATATATCAGTTTCTCCCCACATACTAGCACCACAACAGGTACTTACATCTCCTTCTCCAATCTCTGCTCCACAACAGGAACTCACCATATTATATCCAAACCCATCATCTATAGGATTACTTAATTTCCAATTATCGTAATTCATATATTAAAAGTTTACTGTTATTGTTTTAGTTTTTAAATCAACATATACACTTTGAGGACAAATCCCACCACCGAAACTCATTCCACTATCATCTGTATCAATGTGCCATCCCATATCATCAGAATCAATATCTATTCTGTCTTCATCTAAAACAGATTCATCATTTTTATATATAACTCCAGTAATTTTAGTGGCATGAACACCAATATCCTTAACACCCCATTCTCTCATTTCTGTATAGAACTCCCATTCTATACTAAAAGCCCCTTCCATATCTTCCCCTCCATACACAGAGACACTATATCCTGATAGTTTTGTAGTAAAATTCATATTGTTTTTTTTAGTTAAATCCATATTAATTATAGCAATATAACGACAAATATTTTAGACTACCAAATTATTTTTACTTTTTATTCCATAAGTTTCCACACTACATTAGATTTTATCCTTTATATTGTAGTTATGAATTGGTATAATATAAAAAATGTTGCCGAAAGTAATATTACTGAGGTAATGATATATGATGAGATTGGTATGTATGGGGTAGATGCCAAGTCTTTTATTGATGATGTTAAAAATCTACCTAACGACACATCTGTTCTGTTAAGGATAAATTCGCCTGGGGGTTCTGTTATAGATGGTTTGGCTATCTATGATGCTGTAAGCAGACTACCACAAAAGGTTACTTCTCGTATAGAGGGTATTGCTGCGTCTATGGCTAGTGTTATTGCACTTGCTGCTGATGAAGTAATTATGAGTGAAAACTCACTTTATATGATACACAATGTTTGGGGAGGAGAAGTAGGAGATTCAGATGATTTACGCAAGGCTGCTGACCTGATGGATAAAATGGGTGAGAGGCTAGTTAATATATATGTGTCAAAAAGTGGGCAAACTGAGGAGCAAATCCGTTCTTGGATGGATGAAGAAACTTGGTTTAATAGTTCTGAGGCAGTTGAAGCTGGTTTTGTAAACTTAGTTGAAGAACCTATTAAGATGGCTGCTAAATTTGACATTAACAAGTACGACTACAAGAACAAGAGTATTGTAGAAAATCTATTTAATAATAATAAAAAAGAAAATCAAATGGAAAAAGAATTTGAAAATTTAAAATCTTTTATTTCTGAAATGTTTAATAAAACAACAGAAGCAAAAGAAGTAAAAATTCTTGACAACGAAGAAGTGTCTGAGAAAATGAGTGCTATAGAAGAGTCTATTGAAGAGTCTAACAAAGCAATCGTTGAATTAAACGGTTCAATAGTTGAAAAGGATGGTTACATTGCAACACTAGAAGCAGAGATTGCTACTTATAAAGTTGCTAAAATGGAGGGAACTCCAAGTGATGTAGTGCCTAGCAAAGACCCTAACCCAACTCCAGAAGCTAAATCAGAATCTGCTTGGGATGTTTATGCTAATAACATTGCAAATGACAAGAAGATTTACTTCAGAAATTAATAATAATAATAAATAAAAAATAAAATAAAATGGCAAATGTAATTAATAGTGGTTTAACTTGGTCACAAGAAGATGCTCAAAAGTATTTCTTAGAACCTTTATTCTACGAAAACGACCACCTTAAAGGTATGGACGTTATAACAGATGTATCTGGAGGTTCTATTAAATTAGATAGATACACTTCAATTAAACAAATCACAAAATCAATAAACGAGGCATGTTTCTCTGCTGAAACTGACCAATCTGCAAACAGCAATATAACATTAACTTTAAGTAGATTAGAAGTTGAGCACGCACAACAAGCTCACGCTTTATTCTCTCATGTTAAATCTCAATTACTTAACAGAGGAATTAACAGAGCTGATATGACTGGTACTATATTTCAAGAAATTGTTTCTGAAATTGTAATGCAAGGAATAATGAGAGATTTCTCTACAATCTTATGGTTTGGAGATACTGCTAATGGTTCAGGGGGAACACCACAAAAACTTGCTAATGGAGTTTGGAAGACATTAGATTTAGCAAAAGCAGCAGGAGATTTACCAGCAGGTCAATGTTTATTGCAAGGAGGTACAGCGACTATCACTCACTTAGAGGCTATGTTAGCTGCTCGTTCTACTGAATTAGCTACTGCTGATAATCAAATCATTTACTGTTCAAGAGCTTTTGCTGATTCTTATGCAAAAGAATTAAGAGCAAGTAATGGTTCTCATACAGCAGCTTATGCTGATTTACAAAATGGAGTTGGTAGTTTAATGTTCAACGGAGTTAAATTAGAAGTTAAAAATTCTTGGGATGTTGATATTGCAACTTATCATGCTGATTTATCAAACATGGCAACAGGAAATGCTCCTAACAGTGCTGATGATACTAAATGTGCTATCTGGACTGCTGAAAACAACATTACTGTTGGAACTGATTTCCAAGCACAAGATGTTGATATGTGGTATAATAAAGACTGTAAAGAAAATAGATTCAGAATGTTATACTCTATGGGTGTTGGTGTAAAAGAGCCTGGAATGGTTGTTACATCTTTGAATGATTAATAACAATTAATATATCTTAGGGGGGTGTCAAAACCCCCTAAAGATTAACAAATAAAAAAATAAAATAAAATGGCTTTAACAAAAGGACACGCAATTGAATGTTGCGACAGAAACCGTAGAGGTGGATTAAAACGAATCTGGCTAATGGAGCAGGGTGGATTAGGAAGTGTAGACTATGCTGCTGCTGGTACAGGCCCTGGAACTGACGCTGCTGGAGGTGAATTTAAAGAGTTCGTTGGTTCAACATGGTATGAATTTGAATTTGACAGAGGGACTGCTGGTTTCACTGCAAATGCAACAAGAGAGAATGGTTCTACTCTTGTAAATGTAGAATTAGAATTTTATATTCCTAAAATTACTGAAGAAATTAATGGACAATTAAGACAATTAACTGAATCTTGTGGGGTTTACGCTATATGTGAATCTTATGCTGATGACTGTGATGCTACTGCTCCAGAAACTTACTTCTTTATATTAGGATATGACAAAGTATTTGAGAAGAAAGCATATTTAGAATTTGCTTCTGGTGAGCAATCAACAGGTAAGGGACTTCAAGAAGCTAATGGTACGCTTATTAAACTAGCTGGTATTCACGCTGAATACCCAAGAGAGGCTATCATTGTTATATCAGCCGCTAACACAGACCCAGGAAACACTGGTTACATTGATATGTATCAAGCAGTAACAGGTGTTACAAAGGCTTGGATAACGGCATAGTAATTAATTTTTTATAAGAAAAGGGGTGAGATATTCCCCTTTTCTTTTATCTTTACAAAAAAAACCATGAATTTTAAATTTAATAAAGAATATTTTTTGTCTAATGATGATGATTCTCATAAGCATGGAAGGCATACTATTCATGTCTCTTTTGACTCAAACTTTGGCAGAAAGGTTTTATCTATCTTATATAACGCAGGCAAACCTTATGTTACATTAGAAGATGATAATGTTGAACCAGCTAAAGAAGCTGTCAAGGTATCTAAACCAAAAACAAAATCAAAGAAAAAAGCTAAAATAGATGAGCCGAAAGAATCAGAACCAACAATTAAAGACACCGAATCAAACGAAGAAGAGTCCTAAGATATTAGGATATTCTTTTTCTAAAGATGTATCTAAAGAAGCACCAAAAGAACCTAACTTATCTACTACTTTAAGAGATGAGTGGATTCCTTTTGGGGTTAATAACTTATTTCCACAAGAATTATCTGAACTTTCAAGGTCAGCGTCTACTCATAGGGCAATACTTAGCACTAAGACAACATTTAGTATAGGGGAAGGTTTAACAACAAAAAACAAAGCTCTAGCTTCATTGCTTGAGGATGTTAATATTTATGGCGAGTCTATGGATGATGTTGCCAGAAAAGTTATATCAGATTACTGGAAGTTAGGTAATGGTTATATGGAGGTTGTTGTAGGGCAAGGCTACCTAAACTTCTTCCATCAAGACGGTACTACAGCTAGAATACACAAAAAAGGAAAACACATATTATTACATCCAGATTGGGAAAATGCAAGAAGATTTCCTGATGAAATGAGAAAAGTACCTATATATCCTGACTTTAAAAAAGAGGATAACGGTAATGTATATCGTACAATGATTCATTTCTCTGACTATGAGAGTACATATTATTATTATGGCATGCCTGATTACTGTGCTGCTTTAGACCATATAAAGATAGCAAATCAGATAGGAGTATACAATCTTACTCGCTTCAAAAATGGATTTATGCCTAGTGCAATCGTTGAATTGAACGCTGATATGGGTGAAGATGAAGCTCAAGACTTTATAGATGATGCTGTAGAAAAATTAACTGGAGCAGGAGATAACTCAAAAATATTATTCATTGCTAAGAATGGTGATGGAGAAGCAACAAATGTTAATGTAATTAACGATACAAGTGATGGTTCTTTTATGGAACTACAAAAAATCACAAATGATAATATAATATCAGCACACAGATGGAATCCTGCATTATCAGGGATTCAGGTGGCAGGACAGTTGGGGAATAATCAACAAATACTTACTGCTTATGATATAGCAATGAGTACAGTAATTAAAGAACCTCAAAATATGTTCTTAAAGATATTAAAAAAGA
>Ga0208666_1001224_pt1 | contig 11604 bp, 12 predicted proteins | sample 5B_taG_FD_184078 | JGI IMG/M metagenome (GOLD analysis project Ga0208666, IMG submission 184078) | Marine viral communities from the Subarctic Pacific Ocean - 5B_ETSP_OMZ_AT15132_CsCl metaG (SPAdes) (version 2) | ecosystem: Environmental > Aquatic > Marine > Oceanic | place: Pacific Ocean...
TAAAAGGAAGGTTCACATCAGACGATAGGCGAAAACACTTAGCTATAAAAAAACAACACCCTAACCTAGATATACGCTTTGTGTTTGAGAGCAGTAAGCGTAAGTTAAGTAAGGGTGCTAAGAGTACCTATGCCTCTTGGTGTGAACGACATAAATTTGTGTATGCAGACAGGGTTATTCCAGAAGAATGGTTGAAAGAAAAAGGTAAAGACAGTCACCCAGACTTTGTAGAGTTTCCTTATGAAAAAATAAAAAGGAGATGACATGGAAGAAGAACAAACCTTTATTAACTTTGACCCTAATGATTTCATTATAAGGATATCCCCTGTGGTGGAGAATGGGGAATGGTCAGGAGATATTAACGTAGGTCAGGTAACAACAGATGCAAATACATTATCGGATGATGACTATGGACATCTTAGTATCTTGACAGACATGTTGGTATGTGCTATTCCTTTAATAGAGGAAAGACCAGACATAAGAGATGAGCTATACAAACTAGCACAAGAACAATATGGTGATAGAAAACCTACGGTACAGGAACGTAAAGGAAATGTATTAACGGTAAATTTTAATTAGGAGGAGAACACGAATGGTACATATGGCAGATACAATTAACACACTTACATTAGGAGATACAACTATTACACTAGACGATCCTGTTAATAGTCCTAAACATTATAACCAAGCAGGTATTGAATGTATTGATGCCATTCGTGCTGCTACTGATGATGGTTTCGAGTACTATCTACAGGGTAACATTATGAAGTACCTATGGAGATACAAGTACAAGAATGGATCAGAGGACTTGAAGAAAGCCCAATGGTATTTGGATAAACTAATAGAGGTGGTTGATGATAGTTAAAGTATTTCTTACACTAGACATTGATGAAGAAGAATACAACGTTCCTGTGGACGGTTTCATTGACCCCGAAATAGAGGACGCACTAAAAGATTTCATTCACGATGTGGATGGTATTAAAATTAGAAACATGAAGATAATTACACAGGAGTAACCATGAGAGTTTTAAAAAGATTACCTGAGTTTCGTATGAGCCATTGGTTATTACGCTTACCTTTAATTGTTGTATTTGCACAACAGGGTTTGGATAAAATGCCAGTGGATGCAGAGACAGCAGCTTCCTTTGACCTGCCTTATTTGATATGGTGGGTTGTTGCATACGGAGAACTAGGTGCAGCTATAGGATTATTATTTGGTGGTCTTTTTTATATAAAGGATTTCACTGACTGGATAACTGAGATTGGAGACATACTAACTAGGTTTAGTGGCTTTACTATAGGCTGTATTATGACAGGGGTTATATGGATTGCACAACCCGAAAGTTTTTTAGATGTTATACTATACGATAACTTTCATGTAATGCTTTGGGTAGGTGGATTATATTTTGCATTGAGAGGAAACAGAACATGAACAATTATTTACCAACAGATTACCAAGCATTTATACACACCTCTCGTTACGCTAGGTGGTTAGAGAAAGAACAAAGACGAGAGAGTTGGGGAGAGACAGTAGAACGTTACATGGATAATGTTGTACGTAAGATTGCAGGAGATGACAGTTACATAAATCAGATACGTGACGCTATACTTAGCTTAGATGTAATGCCTAGCATGAGAGCTATGATGACAGCAGGAGCAGCAGCAGAGCGTGATAACATCTGTATGTACAACTGTTCATACCTTCACGTAGATCATCCCCATGCCTTTGATGAAGCAATGTTCGTGCTCTTGTGTGGCACTGGCGTAGGTTTCAGCGTAGAGCGTCAGTTCATTAGCAAGCTTCCCGAAGTGCCTGAACTGTTCGAGAGTGATACTACCATTGTGGTAAAGGACAGCAAGGAGGGGTGGGCTAAGTCTTATCGTCAATTGTTGGCTCTTCTATGGGCAGGTGAGATTCCACAGTGGGATGTAAGCAGGGTCAGACCTGCAGGTTCTAGGCTAAAGACATTCGGTGGTAGGGCTAGTGGACCTGCACCATTGATTGATCTGTTTAACTTTACAGTACAGACATTTAAAAATGCACAGGGTAGACAGCTTAGTTCACTTGAATGTCACGACATAATGTGCTTCATTGGGCAGATAGTTGTTGTCGGTGGTGTTAGACGTAGTGCTATGATATCTCTGAGCAACCTGAGTGATGATCGTATGCGTCATGCTAAATCAGGTCAGTGGTGGAACGAGGCCGCACATAGGGCGTTAGCGAACAACAGTGTGTCGTATACAGACAAGCCAGATTCAGAGACATTCATGCGTGAGTGGTTGGCACTAGTAGAAAGTAAGTCAGGTGAGAGGGGGATATTTAATCGTGAGGCATCTAAGAAACAAGCTGCTAAATATGGCAGACGTGATCCTAATTTTGAGTTCGGAACTAATCCTTGTAGTGAGATTATATTACGATCAGGTCAGGTATGCAATCTTACTGAAGTTGTGGTACGAGCCACAGATACGATTGAAGACTTGGAAAGAAAAGTCAAGTGTGCCACAATACTTGGGACGATCCAAAGCACGTACACAAAGTTCCCATATCTGCGAAAGGTGTGGCAGCGAAATACAGAAGAAGAGCGTCTGCTTGGTGTGTCACTCACAGGGGTAATGGACAACCCATTAATGACAACAAAGAACAAAGGATTGGAGAAGACACTTGAGCATCTACGTGAAGTTGCGGTGGCTACTAACGCTGAGTGGGCTAACCGTCTTGGTATTAATCCTAGTACAGCAATATCGTGCAACAAACCTAGCGGTACTGTCTCGCAACTCGTGGACTCAGCCAGTGGGATACATGCACGTCATAACGACTATTACGTTAGAACCGTTAGAGGAGATAACAATGATCCCCTTACTACCATGATGAAGGATCAGGGTATACCTGCTGAACCTTGTGTGTTTAATCCTGACACTACTACAGTGTTTAGCTTTCCAATGAAAGCACCACACAAAGCTGTTACTCGTAATGATCTGTCAGCAGTTGAGCAGCTAGAGACATGGCTAATGTATCAACGCCATTGGTGTGAGCATAAACCTAGCGTCACCTGTACTGTGCGTGATGATGAGTGGCTAGAGGTAGGGGCATTTGTGTACAAACACTTTGATGAAATGTCAGGTGTGTCATTTTTACCACACTCTGATCATACTTATCAGCAAGCACCATATCAGGATTGCACTAAGGAAGATTATCAGGCATTACTAAAGAAGATGCCGAAAGCAATTGACTGGTCATTACTCTCTGAGTATGAGAAAGAAGACGGTACAAGTTCGAGTCAAACGTTTGCCTGTACTGGTGACGTTTGTGAAGTAGTAGACATTGGAGCGTAAAGGAGAAACATATGTTAGAACCAATTAAAGGATCATATTATAGAAAGTTTCAACCACAGTCTTACAAAGAGAATGATAGTAAGGCTAAGATAGTAATAACAAACTACTTAGAGAATAACGGACACACTATTCTTGACACAGAGGAGGACTACTCTTTTGATATAAAGAGTGAGAAGAATGGTGATAGGTACTATAGTGAAGTAGAGATGAAGAACCAATGGACAGGTGATTGGAATCCTAGATGGACAGAGATACGAATACCATACCGAAAGTACAGGCTCATTAATAAATACAAACAGATGCAGGGTAACAAAACGTTCTGTAACTTTTACATTATACGTAGAGACTGTGAGAAAGCGTGGAGAATAAAAGACTACCAACTCACCAAAGAATGTGCAAAGGAGATATGGTTAGATAACGCTAAACGTTATGAGTATTTCTTTCACATACCATACCAAGAAGCTGAACTAGTAAACATAGCATAGGGAGATTAAGATGAAACAATTAACTCGCAAACAACGTGGTCTTGGCAAGTACGATGCACCGTTAAGATACCAACACGATAAAGGTTACAATGATTTTAAACATGGGCGTGTGTTTAATCCATTCCATGAGGACACTATGCAGCACAGGGAGTGGTTACGTGGGTTTAACAAAGCCTACTTTGAGCAACTTAAAAGGGTAAAGGTGTATGAATCTAAAGCAAGAAGCAGATCAATTTCTGGAGGAGAGGTACGGCATGTCTGATTTTAATTCCTATCAAAGGTCAGCATCAGGTACAGCAATCTATCCTGAGCAACACAGGATTACCTATCCTGCTTTGGGTATGGCAGGTGAGGCAGGTGAGGTAGCCAACAAGGTAAAGAAGCTTATACGAGATGGGCCAGAGAACAGACCTGAGACATGGCGAGAGGACATAGCCAGTGAGATAGGAGATGTACTGTGGTACTGTGCTGCACTGGCTAGTGATCTTAACTTATCGTTGGGTATGATAGCTGCACAGAATTTAATCAAGCTAGATAAACGTAAGGACAAGGGAACACTGGGTGGAAGTGGAGACACTAGGTAAAAAAAAAATGGGGAGCTAAATGCTCCCCTTTGTTTATCTTGACATAAGCCCTGTACTTTTCTTTTGATATATGCTTTGGTATTTCTTTGCCGTAGCCGTTAGTTTGTTTAATACATTTGGATCAGTTAAATCTGGTTCATCTCCATCATTCCTATCTATAAAGTCTACCATAGCAATACGTCTGTAGTCTTTACTAATCCTGTTAAACTCTGACAAAGACCTTGAGTACTTGTCTGACATTCCCTTTGATCCACTTTCTTTTAGAAAAGATTTAAACTGAGAAAGTTTGGTGGCTAGTAAAGGCTTCATCATAGTTTTTAGATAAGCTTCTTTGGTTGTCTTTTCTTTTCTAGCATCACTAAAGTTGTCATACTTTTTAGCAAAGTCCTCTTCTATCTTTAACATAGCGTCATGTAGTATGGGAACAAAGTCTTTTAGTTTTTCGTTTTCAAATGCAGCTACTGCGTCTATGTCAGAGTTACTACCTACTTTCCATTTAGGTACGCCATGTCTAATAAAATATTCTCCTGTATCAGAGTCTTTAGGACGTAGATTAATACCTAACGTAATCTTCCATGTAGGATCTGGTCTTTCAGCGTCCTCCTCAAACACAACAGATTTATCTTCCATCTGTCTCTCTTCATCCATATCTCTGAAACGGTTATTATATGTTTTTTCTATCTCACGTTGAGCAGTTTCAATTGCATCTTTAGGTGCAGGTTTTATATCCTGTTTATATGTATTGTCTCTAGCACCTAATGAACGTTGTAAATCTATCACCTGTCCAAAGCCTGTTAGATAGGAATTAAAATAATTAGACAGAGCTTTTGCAGTAGCTTCAGTTGCTTTTTTACCTGCCGATATATCCATACCGTCTGCTATCTGAGATATTTCTTCTATTATTATATTACCTGTGCCTGTTCTAAACGTAGTGCCTACAAATGTTTCTGCAAAATCTTTTGGATTCCAAAATACAGAACTAAACGTACCATCATTCATATGTTTTAAAGCTTCACCAATGTACAAGAACTGTCTCATAGGAAAGATAGGACTAGTATCTACAGAGTTTTCCCCTGCCCCAAATTTCTTATAGTCCTCTGGTGCATTTTCACTTGTTCTATATTGATATGCTGCACCTATTGCCGCAAGTCCTACAATATTTCTTTGTATTGCTTGTCTATCTTTTGGTGTCAGCTTGGTTAGCTTACTACCTGTAGGATTAACTATGTCCATCATTTTTTTAGTAAGGGGTATAGCACCCCCTGCACCATACTGTGCCATGATTTCCATACTGTTAAACATAAAACGTGGGAACTCAACAACAGTAGTTAATGGAATACCAAATATTCTACGTCCTGTCATAATGTTTGTTATGTCTCTAAACAATGCATTGTCAGGTTGTTTTGCGTAAGTCACAGAGAGAGATGACTCTATGGAGTCATTAACTAGTGCCACAAAAGAACGAGCACCGTCTGGTCTTACAGTAGACGCATCGTTTAATAGATCGGGAAGTTTACCTTCTTGTAGTGCATCAATTAAATCTATATTATATTCTTTTTTAGTTAGCCTACCTAGCTCACCAAAAAATGCACCACGTCTTACTAGATGTTCTTGCCACCTGTTAGCAAAGTTCATAAGCTCTACAGTATCTTCAAGTGGGTTTAGTAGTTTGTCAGATAGACCACCTTCACCTCTACCTGTAGAGATTCTAATTTCGTTTAAGTTATCAAACATACGAGATGCCTGTGCCTGAAACTCAGGTCTATTTAATATTAAATCAGAGTATCCTTTAGCTACATCAGGACGTGAGAATATGTACTTATGTGACGCAAAGCTATTCTTCCAATTGTCTTTATTAAATAATGCTTTAGTTCCACCTACGAAACCACCTTCACCATCAATCACACCACCTTTTATAGGTTTACCAAACTCATGCATGACCATATCAACCATATTACCAAGGCTTTCCATAGGCATACGTATTGCTGCACTCTCAAAGTTACGCATAGCTGTAGCAATCTGACTAACCATAGCCCCACGTCTGACGTTTTCTAAACGTGTACCTGCCTGTGATATTTTATTCTGTGCTTCAATAAGTTTCTTTTGTGCTACATCATCTATCTCACCTATAGACCTAGTACGTTTTATTTGAGAAGCTATATTAAGAACTTTACCTGCATCACTAAATGATCCTATCGTAGCAGATATAAATTGTTCAAACGCTAAACCATATTTACTGAGTGTAGTAAGTAGCTCTTCATCTGCCACTAACTCTTTGTCTAAAGTAATGTCAAGCAAAGATTCTATGACACCTTTGTTTTTATCTTTAAATGCTTTGTGATTTGGGTACTTCTTTTTAAAGGTTGCAACCACAGCAACAAGACTGTCTAATTGATCGGGGTTTAATACAGGAGATAGCAATCCTTCTTGAGAACCAATTAGCTTAGACATTTGATCTGCTACAACAACTTGATTGCCATCATCATCCACCTGAATGTCAAACAACTCACGTCTTGTTTTTTCACTTGCCTTACGTGCTAACTCATAGTCTACTGTTAAAGTACCATCTTTATTTTCTACGGATATTATTTTATCGGCATCAATTATCTTACCATCTTTATCACGAGCACCTGTATTAATTTCATGCTCTATAATTAACTTGTCTTTTATGTCACTATTTTGTTTGGCAATTTTTCGTGACTCTATACGTGCCTCTTCTCTCGCCTGTTGTGTAGCAAGTAAAGCACCACCATAATTATTACGTCTTGCTGTTTGTAATTGTTTGTCGTACTTTATACTTTCTTTTACTATTTTATTAAATTTGTTTGTGCCTTTAATAATACCACCTACAAAAGGTAGAGTTTCAGAAAATTCTAAAGCTCCTCCTGTTTTATCTGCTATGTTCTCTGCCATTTTTTCTGGGGTATCCCCTACATCAAACCTACCACCAAATGACAGTACTGTTTTTACTGTTTCAAAACCTATGCCTTTTCTTTCGGCTACCTCTAGTGCCTCTTGTACTGTATCTGTATATGCATCAGCAGTAAGTTGAACACCATTAGCTAAACCCATTAAAACATTATAACCTTTAAAACCTGTAAGATTTAAATAGTCTTGTAATATAGGAGAATCTTTTAATTCTTTACTTAAATCAGGCCCAATATATTCGTTATAATATCTACGTTCAGCCTCAAACTCAATAGCATTTTTTTGATCTACGTATTGTAAAAATTCATCTGCACGTAATTTACTTAACTCTTCTTGTGACCTACCCATAAAATCAACAGGAAGTTTTTTATCTTTTAGTATTTGATCTATAATACCAAGCTCTTCAATGTCAGTTTTAATCTGAGTTTTTCGTTCATCTAAATCTTCTAGTGTTGTTTTAGTACGAGAAAAGTTTTCTTCTGTTTGTTCTTCTACACTTTTTTCATAAGCCTTTACCTCAACACCATTATATGTATCTGGTGGAGGCCGCATACGTTTTTCATAATAGTCAGCATATATTGGATTATCTTCAGGTGCTACATTTAATGGCTCTTCTGATACAACTACATTGTTTTGTTTTTCTACAAGGCTCTCTGTGGCTATGGTTGTAGTGTCTAGTTCCTTAAACTCCTTCTCCATTTGTTCTTGTAATGAGGTGTCACTAGGTTTAGGTTCTGTTTGTGTTACACTTTGTGTAGGAACAGGTTTTTTAACAGTGTCTGTATTACCATTACCACCCTGTTGGAGTTCAAGAAACTCCTGTTCCATTTGTTCTTGTAATGTTGCCATTTAAAATACCTTAATTAATGGGTGGTACTATGGTGTCTGCAAGAATATATTTTTGATATTCATAACCCATATACACATACACATTTGTAACTTCTGTATTTTGTTGAGTTCGCATTACTTTAGTATACACATCTCCAGGGTTTAAATCAGACTCGTTAACAGGGTCATTAATACCATATACTTTAGATACTGTATTTGTGTTGTACGCTTTTTTACCAAAGTTTATTAAGTTTTGTTTTGTGTCCTTTTCTTCTCCCTGTAATTTTCCTAGTATGTATGGGTCTTGATTACCTATAATTGATTTCCAAGCATCTGCTGCTCTTTTTACTGCACCAAATAAAGCAACATAACCTTCTCCAACTCTACCTTCAAACTGCTGTTCTAAATCTTCATTAAAGTCTACAGGAAAACCCATAGACAACATACCTTGTTGCTTTTGTTTTATCATGTTAGTTTCAAAAGCATTTGCATCTGCTGTAGTTGAAACACCTTGAAAACCTCCATCTGGCTTTGGGTCTGCGGTTTGAGCGTTAGCTTTCTTTTTCATCTGAGCTAGTACTTTGTTACCTTCTTTTTCTAATTTATCATATCTAATTTTTGCATCACCTTCTAATGGTTTATCACCTGCTGCGTTCATTATATCTATTTGTTTTTTACTTACTGAGTCTAACATAACACTTAAAGTTTGTCCTTCGTCATCAGGTTCACCGTATATAGTTTTAATAGCGTCTGCGTTCCAATTAAATCCAGATGGACCTGCAGGTATGGGTGAAGCTCCTGTTAGTGTTTCGTCCATATCATCAAAAGAAGAACTCATTCTATATAATGTGCTAACTTCTGCACCTTGTTCAACTGCTTTTTGTGCTATAGTTCCTGCATGTAGTACAGCCTTATCCCCACCCCTTGCTATCTGTGCAGCAGCAGCCCTATCAAATCCAACTGTTAATAAAAAATCTACGTTTTCTTTTTGTTTTTGTCTATTCTCTCTACGTTCTGCCGATTTAGCTAAACGTTCTTTAGTGGCTGCTTCTGCATCCATTAGTTCTATCCTGTCCATTTGAAGTCTACCTTCTTCAATATTTTGTGACATTGCTCTACCTGCACCACCAAGTGCTGCCATTAAATTAAACCCCATCTGTGTTTCTCCTAGACATTAATCCTACACTAGGTTCTTCTAGTTCCATTTCCATTTGTTCTTCTTCTTCTTCTTCAGGTTTGTTTTTACGTTTAGTAATTTCTTTTTCAGCTAGAGCTAATGCATTAGCAACTGCAGCATTACTAGGTTTATCACTACCTATTTTTTTGTTTGTACCTGCTACATATTCAACACCAGACTCTTCAGCTAGGTAAGCCATTGTTTCCATAAGCACAGGCATAATTAATATTCCTACATCAAGGCTATGTTTACCTTCCATTACACCACTAGACTGTATAGCATTAGCAAGAGTTGTTAATGGTATTCCTGTTTCCATTACATTAAATAAATCGTCTAACATTTCTGGGTTCGTTAAACGAGGAACATAATACTGCAACGCTTCCTCTACCGTAGTATACTGAGGTGGTTGCTGCCAAGGTCTGTTACCTAACTCTGCAGTAAGAGACTGCCCTGCAATTGGGGCGTCTATCATTGGTTCTAATACATCAACCATTCTTTAATTCCATTCTATCTTTACGTATAATACTAACGTACTTTGCTATACGTTGATTAACATCTTGTTCTTTAGGTGCGTTATCTTTAGCAACACTACGTGATAGTAAACTAGTACCCATCTGTTTTTTTGGTTTGCTATCTTTTGGCAGAACCAAATTGTTCATTGTTTGAAATGCAACATTATACATTTAATATTCTCCTATTAACCGAATGTTGGGAAGAAACCAAAATCACCTAATACACTACCTGCTACAGATTTAGACAGATCAGATGTAAGAAGATCACCTATAAACCCACCAATACCTGCAGATGACTCTGCGTCAGCCTTAAACTCTGCAATAGACATTGATGCCTCTGCTTTCAACTGAGCAATGGCTTGAGCAGATATTCTTCCACGTTCATTCTCAGCAGATGTCCATGCCCATTCCATATTGTCAGCATAAAACTGCCACAAGTTATTGTATGCAGACTGTGAGTAACCTAACAATGCCTGTGCATTTATTTCATTAGCACGATTGACTGCTGCTGTATCTGCTGTAGCTATCTGCCTACGCCACTGAGCGTTAGCTTGATCAATAACTAATCTGTTGCTAGCATTAAACTGATCACGTTGATTGTTTATTTCAGCATTAAATCTTTCAATAACATTAACCTGACCTGCGTTAAACTGTGCCTGTGCATTTGCCTGTGACGCATTGAATTGTGCAGTATTAGTTTGTAATTGTGCAAAGAACTGATCTGTTTGATTTTGTGACGTTGCATTAAACTGTTGTGCAGCATTAAGTGCAGCTTGATCTGTGAATAAAGATTGTATACGCTGTTGAGCCTTAAACAATTCTGTAGACTGTTTATTATTTAGGTTAGTTAGATCAGCCTGTAAGAAGTTCTGTGCATTCTGTACCGCTGCCTGTTGTCTATTGTTTAAGTTAGACATGTCCATATTAGCCAGTGCAGCAGCTTCAGCCATTACCATTGCCTGTGAGTTAGACAGGTTAGATAGTTCCATTGTATTTGCAACACGTGAGTTCTCTAATGCTACCTGTTGTTCAGCGGTAAAGTTCATGTTAGCTATGTCACTAATCTTAGCTGCATTAGCTACACGTGCCTGAAAGCCTTGGTCAAACTCCATGCCCATAAACTGTGCTCGTTGCTGTGCTGCTAGTATAGCACGTTGCTGTCTGTTTGACAAGTTCTGTTGTTCAAATTGTGCAGTTACCTGTGCATCCATTTGAGCTATAGGTAGTGCAGCTTCCATAGCTGCCTGTATAATAGCCTGACCTGCCATGCTAGATGCACCAAGTCCACGTGCAGCCATTGTAGCTGTAGCGGTTCTCATTGATCCTGCTGCCCATGCAGGTGTATTACCACCTTCAAATTGAGCCATTAGACCTTCTAGCTGACCTGCTATTGTAGCTTGCTTAGTAGGTGTGGCAGTTGCAGCCTGTATCTCTTCATTAAACTTAGCTGCAGTTTCCGCATTAGCTACACCAGATATTAACTCACCTTGTTCTACCTGTCTTTGTACAGGATTGTTCATTAGTATACCTGTACCCTGTGCAGCCTCTACATTAGATACAGATGTACCAGTATTTTGTGCAGCATTTATCTGTGCTACCTGTTGTAGTTGTGCAGCTTGTGTTTGATTTGTTGCTGCAGTAACCGCACCTGAAGCCTCTACAGGTGACATCATTGCAGTCTGTGTTTGTGATGGTAAAAATGTTTGTTGTGTTGAGGCTAATGCTGTAGGCAATGCCAGTGACCCTGCCACCTGACC
>Ga0208666_1001226_pt1 | contig 11596 bp, 10 predicted proteins | sample 5B_taG_FD_184078 | JGI IMG/M metagenome (GOLD analysis project Ga0208666, IMG submission 184078) | Marine viral communities from the Subarctic Pacific Ocean - 5B_ETSP_OMZ_AT15132_CsCl metaG (SPAdes) (version 2) | ecosystem: Environmental > Aquatic > Marine > Oceanic | place: Pacific Ocean...
ACAGTCAACTGAAGAAAGCATCAACAAACTTATTGAGAATAAGTTTTACTCTTCAAAGAAATTTGCTGAAGAGATAGAGAAGATTGCGCATGAAAATAAAGACATGTCTTATATTGATGCCATTGTTTTCTTCTGTGAGAAAAATAGTGTGGACATTGAATCAATTCCTAAGTTGATGTCCAAACCTTTGAAAGAAAAATTGAAGTGTGAGGCAATGGAATTAAACCTCCTCAAAAAAACTAGTCATGCTAAACTACCATTATGATTCCTAAGGTGACACCCTTTGATGCTTATAAATCCTATCTTGGTTTAAAGAACCATTTTACAAAAGAAAAATATGATTACCATAGATATGGTGGTAAATCACGTGCTTCTTTGGAAAGTTTTTACAAAAGACGTGATAGATACTTTTTTGAAAAACTGAGTAGGCAAAAAGATGATGCAGAAGTAGTTGAGTTTTTTGTTAGTAATTTTGTCAGTTGTGATGATCCTCAATCTCTTTGGATTGGAGAAATTGTCAGAAATGGGGAACAAAACTATACAGACTGGAAAAAAAGATTACAATCTTTGAGTTATACATTTAAGTCTGAAGTTGAGAATGTTTTTTCAGGAAAAAATTTTGATGACATGTTTCATATTAAAGGCACAAAGCATCCTCAAATTGTGAAAGAGCACCTTGGTAAAAACATTTCTTTGGAGTCTCTTGTGCTTTTAAATAAAGTCATAGGATTTAAAAATAACTTTGATAAAAAATTAGATGATCCTGTATGGAAGTTTCTATCCATGAGATTGTCAAAATATGACTCTTTCCTACATATTGATGTCATCAAATATAGAAAAATACTTAAGAGTATAGTAGTATGAGTTTCTTCGATTCAGAATTTGTTCAGAAGGAGATGCAGGACATTACTGCACTTCAAGAAAAAATCTATGAAAGTGTATTCAAGTTTCACAACATGTCTAATGAAGACAAACTTGAACACATTAACATATTAGAAGAACTTCTACAGAAGCAGAAGATTCTTTACACCAGACTTAGTTTATCTGATGACCCTAAAGCAAAACTAATGAAAGAGAACATTATGAAGGAAGCAACAATGATTGGTTTTCCTGCAGATGTTGACCTGTCTACAGTGTTCTCTAATATGAATTCTATGATTGCTAACATGAGAAAAACTATTGAAAGGGAGGGTTGACTTCCCCACCTAAATATCCTATATTGAGGCTGCCTGATCCTCTACCAAGCTAAAGGACACAGACCAAATACAATTAATACGGAGAATACAATGTCTTTTAAAGACCTTAAAAAGCAGTCTTCCCTTGGATCGCTGACTAATAAGTTGGTGAAAGAAGTAGAGAAGATGAACAATACTGGTGGAGGTGCAGATGATCGCCTTTGGAAACCAGAAATGGACAAGTCAGGTAATGGGTATGCAGTAATTCGCTTCCTCCCTGCTCCTGAAGGAGAAGATCTTCCTTGGGTAAAACTCTTCTCTCATGCCTTCCAAGGACCTGGTGGATGGTATATTGAAAACTCCCTGACCACTGTGGGAGGAAAGGACCCTGTAGGAGAACTGAACAGGGAACTCTGGAACAGTGGTAATGAATCAGATAAGGATGTTGTGCGCAAGCAAAAGCGTAAACTGTCCTTCTATGCCAATATCTATGTGGTCAAAGATCCTGCTAACCCTCAGAATGAAGGAGGTGTATTCCTCTATAAGTTTGGTAAGAAGATCTTTGATAAGATTATGGGTGCAATGCAACCTGAGTTTGAAGATGAAACACCAATCAATCCTTTTGACTTCTGGCAAGGTGCTAACTTCAAACTGAAGTTGAAGAAGGTTGCTGGTTATTGGAACTATGACTCCTCTGAGTTTGATAGTCCTGGACCACTCCTGGATGACGATGATGCCCTTGAGGCACTTTGGAAGAAGCAGTATTCACTTGCTGCCTTCACTGCTGCAGATCAATTTAAATCCTATGATGATCTGAAGAAGCGTCTTGATTATGTTCTTGGAAATAAGTCAACACGTAGAGCACCAGTAGAGGAGGAAACAGAATATGATAACTATGCAGCAGCAGAACAGAAGTCAGTCACAGAAGAACAGGTCCTCAGAAAGCTTGAAGATTCTTACCAAGCATCAAAAGTTACTGAACCAGCACCCACTTCTAATGACGATGATGATGACGCTATGTCTTACTTCGCTAAACTTGCAGACTCATGAGGTGGACTTATGAGAGAGGGTGTCTCACCCTCCTTGTAATTGCTTCTTATTATAGTTTACTAAAATAAGTTTATGTTCTCTCCTTGAACTAAACTTCTAGATACAAATTGTGTGCTGCCTTCTTGATATTTCATCAACTTCTTAATATCTTTAATTACAGTTTGAATAAGGTCAGGTCTCAACAAGAATATATTTCTTTTATCATCTTGAAGTCTTGATTCATACTCATAATTAGTAACACCTAAATTTGTATTTGTGATGGTGCTTTCTTTTCCTAGAGCACCATCATAAAAAGTAATAGAATAATCAGAAGGGACTTCAAGTCCCTTTTTTAATACAGTAAAACTTTCACTAGAATCTTTTACTTCTATGGACTCATAGTGATGTATTCCATCATAATTTGTTACACCATATTTTTTGTTCATATACAATTCAAATGTCCTATTACTCATAGGCCATTCATCTTGTATGTTTATGATATTATTTGATAATAAGATAATCCAATCATAATTTGGAGTGCCATAAATTTTGTTTGAAACATTATCTGGCCTTTCATCACCAACAATCTGATACTTTGTAAAGTTAGTTAAATTTTGAAATAAATCATTATTCAGTTTAACTCTTTTAAAAAGATTTTTTACTTCTGTGTATGAGGATATACTCTGTTCACTAGGAATTCTATTAACATATTCAAAGTTTGGAAGATAGGAAAAGTAATTTGCCATTTTTAGTAACCCATATTTTGATGGTCGTTAAATCTACCTTCATCAGAACCATTTTCACCATCATATTCATCTGCATAAATTGGTTCTATCTCACCAAAACTCATCTGTAAGTCATAAGAAGTTAATGAACCAGTTTGATTATATGTCATGTATGTGCCATCAGGTGTATAATTGACATTCAAATTAGTCATTGCCATGGGTTTAAAAATATTTAAATATGGATGCTGCTCACCTGCATTTTCACCATTTGCATTATAAATGTACTCAACAGTAAAAATATTAGGTGTCAGGAGGAATAGATTTGAAGTAGACCTTTGAACTGCCATATTCTTTTTAAACACTCTAATTATTTTTTTGATTTCTTCTGATTCTTCTGCTGATCTTGGTGTAAATCTAAAGTTAAAAGCAAATGTGCGAAGATTGGGTCCTTTAAACAAGAGTTCTAGGTTAGGGTTTAAAGTAACACCAGCTGTTCTACCAAGAATGTTTGCATTAACTGCTTGACCTGCAAAGTATGCCACTAATGCTGGTCCACTTGCTGGATCACTCAACATTGCAGTCAAGTCATTTCCTATATCTTTAATGGCACCTTCCGCTGCTTCAACCATTTTTTCAAGATTACCAAAATTTCCTAATGTTTCTATCCCTCCCCTAGCAGCTGCACCAGCAATCATTTGAAGTGGATTTAAGTTATCACCACCCCAATTAACAGCATTAGATTCAGAGAAATTAGGTTGCATTGGAAGAATAATTGTTTCCAATGGTGTGTTATTGTCTAATAGTCTTTCTTTTGCACTTTTTCTATTACTTAATTTAAGAGATTCTCTTCCACCAGCAACATATTTGTATGCTGTAATTTTAATAAAGTCATATCCCAGATCTGGAATTGTCAGTGGATACCTTAACAACTTTTTTTGACTACTAGGAATTGATCTTGCTTCATATGCTACATTGCCTTGTCCTGTAACTGGGGGGGTTCCCTCAACTGTAATGGTTATGTCAGGTTCAACATCAGATGAATTTGCTTTAGATTTATATAATTCAGTATTGGCTAAAGTTTCATAACTGGCATTATCTAAATTTATTTTTGCATTAACTAATCCTTCTGTTGTTGCTAGATCTATTATTTTATCAAGTTGTAGAAGAGTGTGTGGTTGTGAGGGATCAAAAAACTGATTAAATCTTGCTGTATCAGGAATAACTAATGAACCATCTACTTTGAATGTAGATAGTAAAAAATCTGTATCATTAGATAGTTTATGATATACTTCTATGTCACCAGTAGTAATATTGACTCTTGTTTTTACACTTGTTTTTCTTTTAGTAGATGTATTTGCTGAGTCAGTATAATTATCAATTATTGATGTAGATTCATAAATTGTTTCGCCAAGAGGAGCACCCAGATATTCTGAAAAACTTGAGTTGTTACTGGTTGCTGCCATTGATCATCCTTGCATTTAATTATTTATTAGGAAATGTTGAAAAGGAATAGATCTTGCATCCCTTAACTCAAGTGGGTATATGACATGAAGATTGCCAATTACTTCATCCCAAGTGTAGTTTCTAAACTTACCCCAGTGATAATTAACACCTTTAAATCCCCATCTATCTACAGATACACAAGCAATTAAAGGATTTTGATCATATCTTATTCTTGGTGTCTTTGGTTGATATACAAAAGTGTAATATCTTCCTACATCAGGAATAACTTCAACTTCAGTGAGAACTTCAAGAAGTGCAATCATTCTATCATCAGCAGTTGTTTTATTGATGATATCATCTACAACATACTCTAATCTATTTTCTGCGCTTTCTAGATACTCCTCTTGCTCCATAGTTCTTCCTAGTATGATGTTTTTCTGGGAAGATTTGATTCTCCGTCATTATCTGAAACTCAATTCCATTATCTTTGGCAAACTCAGATGCTGCCTTCCACTTGGCTTTATTTATCTCAAAAGTTGCACATTCATACAAATATGACTTTGTTACCCTGCTCTTCTTTATAGGAGGTTTAGTTTGATGGTCAGGTTTTATCTCTATGATATATCTTTTACCATCACTTTTCTCAATTAGAAAGTCAGGATAGTATCTATGAACTCTACCATCAGCAGGAGATACATATGGAATTGAAAACTCTTCACTTGCCCACTTTACAACACCTGGATTAGTATCACATTCTTTACAAAATCTTCTTTCCCAAGAACTTCTACAAATAATATTGTTGGGATTGCCCATATATTTGTCAGGGTTGGTGGGTTTATATTTTGTTTTCAATGATTGTCCCACTTTTCTCCTACATAGTATGGTAATCAAATTTATTTATAAATGCCTACTGAATCTGGCGCAGGTATAAAAAAATTCACCACAGATGATTTGAAAAATAAGTTGATGCATTCAGCTACCACATCAAATTATTTTTTGTCTATTAATGTTCCTAATGGTGTAAAATCACATATTCAAAGAACAAAAGGTTTTGCTATAACTTCTAATCTTAGAGAGAGAATTAATATAGCTTGCACCAGTGCTACTCTTCCTGGTTCATCATTTGCAACCCATGATGTAACATCTGATTATATGGGTGTTACTGAAAAGATGGCATATAGAAGGATGTATGATGATCAAATGTCAGTGCAAATGATAGTTGATCCTGAATATAAAACTCTTCATTTCTTTGAAGGATGGATGGATTTCATTTCTGGAAAAAGTATAAATGATAGGGGAAGTAATGAGAATTATAAAAATTTTAGAAATGGATTTAGAATGAATTACCCTGATGGATCAACTATTGGTAATCGTGAATCAATTAATCAAGGTTATAGAGATAAAAATGTTATTGAATTATATAAATTTGAAAGAGATACTTCAGTAAATCAAAGTATTAAATATACTATGATTGAAGGGTATCCATTATCCATGAATGCAATGGATATCAACTATGGTGCAACTGATCTTCTTAGACTCACTGTGAACTTTACTTTTGTAAGATATGTAACTGAACCATATAGCACTGGAGCAACATCAACAGTTGGAACACCACCATCAATAGCGCCAGGCACTTCTCTAAATCTAAATTTCTTAAATCAATCTGGTGAACTCTCTTTACCATCTCAGAACACTGCCTAAATATTCACACTGACTTCATCATAGGACATCATGCCTTTACCAAAAATTGTAACACCAACATTTGAGTTGGACTTGCCTTCTTCAGGAAAAACAATTAAGTATAGACCCTTTCTAGTTAAGGAGGAAAAACTCTTAGTGATTGCACTTGAGTCTGAGGATTCTCAACAAATTACCTCAGCAATCAAGGCAGTTATCTCTGATTGTATTCTTAGTAAAGATGTAAAGATTGAAACACTACCTACCTTTGATATTGAATATCTCTTCCTTAATATTAGAGGTAAGTCTGTTGGTGAGGTTGTAGAAGTTAATATTGTTTGTCCAGATGATGGTCAAACTGAGGTGAAAGTTTCTATCAATCTTGATGAGATTCAAGTTATTAGAAATGAAGAGCATACTAAAACTGTAAAACTTGATGATACTTACTTTATGGATATGAAGTATCCTTCTCTTGAACAGTTTATTAGAAATAATTTTGAATTTGAAAATCCAGATATGGATCAATCATTTGAATTGATTGGATCTTGTATTGATAAAATTTATGATAATGAAGAGGTTTGGTCAACAAGTGACGTAAGTCCTCAAGAAGTGAAAGATTTTCTTGAGCAATTAAATTCAACACAATTCAAGGAGATTGAAAAGTTCTTTAGCACAATGCCTAAACTTTCTCATACCATTGATGTGAAGAATCCTAAGACTAAGAAGAAGAGTAAAGTAACTCTGGAGGGACTGTCAAGTTTTTTCGCATAGGTATGGCACACATGGATATGATGTCATACTATAAACTTAATTTTGCCTTGATGCAGTACCATAAATATTCATTAACTGAGATTGAAAACTTAATCCCTTGGGAGAGAGAAGTTTACACCATTCTACTTGAGCAACACCTTAAAGAAGAAGAGGAAAAGGCAAAGAGAAAGTAATGGCAACTGATACCCAAACTAACATAAACAAGGAAGTTGACCAGGGTATCTTGCGCAATTATCTTGGCATTAGTGATGGAAGTGATATTGATTTTGGCACATATAAAACTCTAATCAGAGAGAAAATTGCTGCTGCTAGGATGGGTGACAGCGATGCTGATAGTGGTGATATTGAAGTTCTTACAAAAGAATTTATTAGAATAAAGAAAATAAAGATACCTGAGGATCAGGAAAAATCTAAGATTGATGCAAAGAAATTTTTTGCTGAGCAAGAGAAAGCAGCAAAGAAAGTTGCAGAAGATTCTAATGAAGATGCTGAAAAAATATCATCACAGAAATTTTTTGATTCTGCAAATAAAATAAAAACAGATCAACAAAAAGTTAGTTCTACACTTTTAATTCCATCTTCCACTGAACCTCAAGAAGAGAAGAAAGATAGTGTTGATAATGAAGAAGTAAAAAAAGGTATTGATCAGGTATCACTTAAACTTACTGACCTTGAGGAGAATTTAAAAAGTATATTAGATACTCTTAAGAAGCAAGCAAAACTTGATAAGAAAGAAGAAAGGGAAGAGGATGCTTTAGAGATAAAAAATAAAAGAGCAAGTAGAGAAAAATTATTAGAAAGTAAAGGAAAGAAACCAGGTGATGATAAGAATTTAACAAAGAAAGTAGTGAAACCTGCAAAAGGAATCTTTGATATGTTGATGGATTTCTTTAAAAATATTTTGCTTGGTGGAGCACTTTTATTCTTATTAAAAGTTTTAAAGGACCCAAAGAAATTTTTACAACCATTGATTGATGCGTTTAATAAAGTATTAGAATTTTTCAATGGTATTATAAGAGGAGTTAATGGTTTTATAGATGGATTTAATAATTTCGTATTGAGTCCAATCAATGACTTTATTTTAAAACCAATTAATTCATCATTAAACTTTATTGAAGATAGAATTAATGATGTACTAGGTCTATTTGGTGCTGATCCATTGGAAAATATACCAGATGAACCTCCCTCATTGGAAATACCTAAGATTCCTGAGATTCCCCCATATGATCCATTTAAAGTATTGCCAGAGGGTGCTACAACAGCAACACCATCACCAGTACAACAGTCATATCAAGGTGGTGAAGTAATTCAAAACACTTATACTACAAACACATACAATCAAGGTGGCAATGTAAGTAATAATAGTGGTGTTAATATAAAAGGTGCTGGACCTGATACTCAATTGATTGCTGCTCAACCTGGTGAGATTGTCATGAGCAGAGGTGCTGTCAATAAGTTTGGTGCAGATAATCTACTTGCTATGAATGCTGCTGGTGGTGGTAACAATATACCTAGAATGAACACAAACATTCAGATGGCAAATGGCGGTGGAAGTGTAATCAATGCTCAAGGATTCTCTGGTGGTGGTCTAGTTGGTGGTACAGCAGGTGCCAACTCTCCTGATAGAGCAGGTGGAAAAGCAAAGAAAACAAAAGTATTCTTACACTGGACTGGGGGAAGTCATAACTCAAATGTTGGACCATATCATCAAGTCTTTAGTGGTAGTGGGAAACCAATGAGAACAGCACAATATGGTGTTGATAATGCAGATGGAACTGGTGGATATAATACAAACTCAATTGCTTTGGCAGCAGCTGCTATGGGTCATGGATCACCAACAAAACCATACAGTGATAGTAGAGGATGGCGAGAAAATCCACTGACAAATGCTCAGACCACTGCCATGGCAAAAGAAACAGCTGGTATATTAAAAGCATATGGTCAGACTGCTGCTGATGTTGATAAAAATGTAATGACTCATGGTGAAATTGAAAGACAAGGTGTTAAGAGTGGAAAGTTAAGTGGCGGTGTTCAAAGGTGGGATTTAGATTCTCTGAATCCTGGACCATATAAGCATCCAGATGGATTTTTCTCTACTAGACAAGTTAAATCCACTGGTGGTAACCAGATGAGATCTAAGATTAAGAGTTTTATGGGAGTAGATACCACTGAAGATACTTCAACAACACAAGGTATGATGCCCACAAATGTATTCTCTAGTGCAGAGGGAGTTAGTGCAACAAACTTTCAGTTGTTCACTATCATGGGTTCTGAATCAAGAAATAAAATCCTTATGAGCAAAGTGGGAGATAAAGTTGATGGTGTAACTGTCACTGAGAGTATGAGAAAAGAGGTTAAAACTTATAATCTTAAAAAATCTGATTTTGATAAGATGACTTTAGCAGCTACATCAAGTGTTAAAAATCCTGCTGAAACTGCTGGCACATCTGCACCTGCAACAATTTCATCCACTCAAACAAGAAAAGCACCTGGACCTAGAACAGTTAAAACCAATGTAATTATGTCCTCAAATCAAAATGGAAAGATTCCACAAGGTGCTACACCTACATCTCTTGCTGGTAATGCAAATGGAAATAGAGGAGTGCCCTCTTTCTCATCACAAGATTCAATGAATACTGAGACTCTTATTATTAAATCAATCTATAGTTTGGTAGGATAATATGGCTGCTTTTCTACTTCCTCTTGCTAAAGGTTTATTGAGTGCTGGTGCAAAAGCAGGTGCTAAAAAAGCTCTTTTAAATAAAGCAAAAAGTGTTGCTAAAGATAAAGCAAAAGATTTTATAAGAAATAGAAAGAAGAAAGTAAAAGATAAAGAAGTTTCTGGTGGTGGTAGTGTTAAAAAAGGTGGAGCTTTAGTAAGAGCACTTGAAGGCGGTGGTGTCAGTGCTATTGTTAAATCATCACCTATGATAGTTGAGGATCCAAAATTAAGCACAGAAGGTTCTAAAATTGGTTTTGAAAAAATTAGTACTCAACTTAATAATATTATTAAACTGTCTGGTTCTATTGATGATGCATTAAAGGGGCAATATCAGAGAGAAGTTAAAGAAAGAAAGAATAGAAAAGCAGCATTAGCAAGACTAAGAAAAAGAAAAAGGGAGCAACTTCTTGAGGGTGGAAAGAAAGCAGCAGGTATTGCCTCTGGTGTAATTTCTGGTATTGGAAAAGCATTTGATTTTATGGGATTCATCACCAATATATTACTTGGTGGTCTTCTCCTTTTTCTTGTAAAGAGTTTCAAAAAAATAATTGATGCATTTAATTTTGTAAGAGATAATCTTTACTTGGTATTTGCTTCTCTAAGAGCAATACTGCAAGCATTCAGATTAGCAGGTAGTGGACTTAAAACTTTTGTCATAGGTGCTATTAAGGCACCACTTAAATTTATTAAAGCAGGATTTAGTGGATTTTTTAAATTATTCTCATCAATATTAAGGAAAGGTGGTTCTTTAATTGGTGCAGGATTAAGAAGACTTGGTAATGCTCTATTTGATTTTGGTGCAGCAGCAATCAAAAGAATAAAAGACTTAGCAAATGTAGTAGGTAATGGAATTAAGAGTGGCATACAAGCAGCAAAAAATATAGCAAGGTTCTTAAAAGAAACAGCACCTCTCTCTAAACTAAAATCATTTGGTGGTAAACTATTTAAAAAAGCAGTAGCATCTCCAATAGGTCGTCTTGCTAGTAAAATATCAAAAACAAGACTTGGTAATAAAGCAGCTGAGTTAATCTTTGATACAAGACTTGGAATAAGGTCTGCTAAAAAAGCATTAGCACCAACTATAACAAAAGCAAAAGATCTTCTTAAATCTGGTGCTGCTGGGACAAGAAAATTATTGACTGAAGGGGGAGAGTTAGCAGCAAAAGGTTTAACTAAGGGAAGAGAGATTGCAGGTGCAGTTAAAGGTAAAGTAAGTCCCTTTCTTAAAAAAATTCTGGGTGGTAAGGGGGCACAAGAAATAGCAGGTGCTGCACCATTTCTTAAAAGATTAAAGGGTCCATTAAGTAAAATCAAGATTCCAATTATTGGACCACTCCTTGTACTTGGTATAAATTTACTTGACCCTGATGTTGGTGTAGAAGAATCAATCTTCAAGGCATTAGGAACAGCAGTTGGCGAGATTGTTGGTACATTGATTCCTGTTCCAATTCTTGGTACAATGATTGGAGGCATTCTTGGTGAATATGGAGGTTCTCTTCTCTATACTTTGTTTAGAGGTGGTGGTATTGAAGCAGTTGGAAAAAGAATACAAAAAGATTTTGCAGGAGCATTAGATGTTGGTGGCAAAGCAGTAAATTATATTAAAGAATCAATGGGAAGATTCTTTGAAGGGATTCCTAAATTTAAACTGCCTGGATTGAAAGGACCTGCAATGAATATTGTTGGTTTAGGTATTAATAGCATTCCTGAAAAACTTGTACCAGGTATTGGTCCAAAGATTCCTGGAATGAAAAAATTCAAAGAAATGTTAAAAGGATTTATATCATCAGATAAAGAACTTCCTAATCCTTTATTCTTTGGTAATCCATTGGATGTTGGAAAACTTTTAGTTTCATCATTCTTCCCTGAAGGATTCCAAATGCCTAATTTTAACCCTAATGATCCTAAACTTACTGGGGTTGATAGTGATGATTTGATGTCTGAACAAGAATATTATATTGCAAGAGTAGAGGATCACGGTTTACCTGACACATATCAAGAATATGTAAATCAAAAAATGGGTCGTGGTAATATGCTCACAAAAACCAGCACAC
>Ga0208666_1001227_pt1 | contig 11590 bp, 10 predicted proteins | sample 5B_taG_FD_184078 | JGI IMG/M metagenome (GOLD analysis project Ga0208666, IMG submission 184078) | Marine viral communities from the Subarctic Pacific Ocean - 5B_ETSP_OMZ_AT15132_CsCl metaG (SPAdes) (version 2) | ecosystem: Environmental > Aquatic > Marine > Oceanic | place: Pacific Ocean...
AGCCCAACTAATAACTATAGTGTAATAAATAGACTTGAAAACTCTGATTCTACTTTATCTGAAGGAAATTTAAAAATCGTAACTCCTACAAGCAGTGGTGATGATTTTGGTACAATAAAAGGAACTTTTGCTGTCAATTCAGGCAAGTGGTACTGGGAAGTATATATGGCTGCATATAGCGATAGTTCACACGGTTTTTTAACAGGAATAGCAACGCCAGAATTAGATGTAGATGCTACATTTTTAGGAAATGCTACAGGTGGAATAGGTTATTTTGGAAACGATGGAAATATTCGTGCAAATGGAGCAACTTCTGCTTCGTATGGTGATGCATATGCAGATACGGATATTATATCTGTGTTGTTAAATTTAGATGATGGGGAGATATCTTTTTCAAAGAATGGCACAGTTCAAAACTCTGGAACAGCCGCGGTTACAGGATTAACAGGTTTTTGGCATCCTGCTTTTAGTGATGGAAGTGCTAGTCAAAATGCAACTGCTATCTTTAATTTTGGTCAAGATGGTACATTTTTAGGAAATGTGACCGCAGGAAATAACTCAGATGGTAATGGTCATGGTAATTTTAAGTATGCAGTTCCTTCTGGATATCTTGCATTAAATACAGCCAACCTTCCCGAACCAAGCATCACACCTTTAGACGATGATATTCCAGAGGATTATTTTGAAACAAACCTTTGGACAGGAAATGGCTCAAGTCAAAGTATATCTAGTTATGAGTTTGCTCCAGATTGGGTTTGGATAAAAGAAAGAAACAGCACATCAAGTCATTATGTGGTGGATACAGTAAGAGGAGCAAGTCTGTTATTACAAACTAATTCTACTGTGGGAGACACTTCTAATACAGTAAATGTAACAAGTTTTGATAGCAATGGATTTAGTCTTGGTGATGGTAGCACAACAAATGAAAACAATAAAACTTATGTCGGTTGGTCATGGCTTGCAGGTACGGCTTTTACCAATGATGCTTCTTCAACAGGTGTAGGAACAATTGATAGCACTGGTCAAGTTAATACAGAAGCAGGATTTGCTATAATATCCCATACAGGAACAGGTTCAGCAGGAACAATCGCTCATGGTTTAGGTAAAAAACCTTGTTGGATTACGACTAAACTAAGAAGCGATAGTGGTGATGGTTGGTTAATTTATCATCATGGGTTAAATGGAGGAGTAACTCCAGAACAAAAGTACGTTGTAATGAGTTCTACCTCTGGAATACAAGATAATAGCATTATTTGGAATGATACTGCGCCTACAACAACAGTCTTTAGTGTTGGTACATCAAATGCTGTTAATGGTAACACAGAAACATATATTAGTTATGTTTTTGCAGAAATTGAAGGTTACTCTAAGTTTGGATTTTACACAGGCAACGGAAGTAATGATGGTCCATTTGTTTACACAGGGTTTAGGCCTTCTTGGATTATGACAAAAAGAACTAATTCAACTAGCGATTGGGTAATACAAGATAATAAACGACAAACTGTTAATCCAAGTGATGCTTGGCTTCGTGCTAACTTATCTAATGCTGAAGGTACTACAAGCCCAGACCTTGACCTAGACTTTGTAAGCAATGGATTTAAGATAAGGAACAATGGCACAAATAGTAATATTAATAGCAGTACATACATCTACATGGCATTTGCAGAAATGCCTAGTAAATATGCAAACGCAAGATAAGGGGATAAACAATGCCTTGGAAATTAGGTACAAAAACAATTAATTTTGGAAGAAGTTGGACTGATGCTAATGGCAATCAATATCCTACAAATTGGTTAGCCCTTACTACAGATGTTGAAAAAAAGGCGGTAGGTTTAAAGTGGGAAGATAATCCTACTTCTTACGATAACAGATTCTACTGGTCTGCTAGTAACCCTAAAGATGTAGCTGATTTAAAAACAAGTTGGATAGCTACAACTAAAAAAACAGCAGGGTTATTACTAGTTGATACAGATTGGTATGTAGTGCGTAAGGCAGAGGATGCCACAACAACTATTCCGACAGATATAGCAAACTATCGTGCGGCTGTACGGACAGCTTCTGGTACAATAGAGACTGCTATAACTAATGCTTCTGACCATGCGGCATTTATGGCATTGTTTGATACCCCTGTAGATAGTGAGGGTAATCCTACTGGTAATGCTCCTATAGATAACTGGCCAGACCCACTGGAGTAATAGATGGCATTTGCTAGTTCTGCATTTTCTGAAGTACCTTTTGGTGCATTAGTAGTAACAGCAACAGTTGAAACAGCTACAGCAAGCTCTGCTGGAACTTCTAGTGTATCTGGCTCTGCTACTTTAAAAGCAATTGGTGTTGCATCTTCTGCTGGAACTTCTAGTGTATCTGGCTCTGCTACTAGTAAACAAATTGCGATTGCATCATCAGCAGGTACATCATCTGTAGCAGGAAGTGCAACTAGTAAACAAGTTGCGATTGCATCATCGGCAGGTACTTCTAGTGTATCGGGTAACTCTACAATAAGAAAAGTAGGGGTAGGTAGTTCAGCAGGTACTTCATCTGTATCGGGTAGTTCTACTTTAAAAGGAATAGGAGTAGGAAGTTCAGCAGGTACTTCTAGTGTATCTGGTTCTGCTACAAGTAAACAGTTAGGGGTTGCTTCCTCATCAGGCACATCCTCTACAAGTGGCTCTGCTACAAGCAAACAGTTAGGGGTTGCATCATCAGCAGGTACATCATCTACAAGTGGTACGGTAAGTAAATTAAATAATGTTACGGGTGAATCAACTGGTTCATCATCTACATCAGGTAGTTCAAGTTTAGTACAAGTAGGACAAGGTACATCAACAGGCTCTGCTTCTTCGGTTGGTACAGGAGATAGATTAAGAAACGCTATAGCATCTTCTACAGGAACATCTAGCGTATTAAATATTTCTGTTTCATCTTTTAACTACTTTGATACCAGAGATAACTATAACCGAAAACGCACTGTTTATATAGAAAGAAAAACTACATCTAGTGACAGAACTGCTTTAGTCGCTGAAATCCCAAGAACTATAGTAACATCACCAAATGTTTCTAGTGTAAATCGAACGGTATATATACCACAACAAAATAGAACAATATTTGAATCACCTAATTCATCTAATTTTAATAGGGTAGTTTACGTGCCACAAGAAAATAGAACAGTGTTTATAGAAAAAAGAACAACTAGTTCAGATAGAAAAACTTTAGTTTCTACTGTGCCAAGAACAATATTTAATTCAGGTAATCCTTCTACATTAAATAGAGTAGTATATATACCACAAGAAAATAGAACCATTCGTATAGATAGGCAAACAACAAGTGCTGATAGAACAGTTAAAGTTGCGTAGGAGTTTAACATGTCATTAAGATTTCCAAATAAAGACCCAGATGAAACATTAGATTATAGTGTAGATTGGTCTAGGTTTTTAGGTAGTGCTACAATTAGTGGCAGTGCTGTTTGGGCTGTTAATAATGCTAGTAATGCTAAAACAACTTTATCTGCAACAGGTACTGTAAATGGTTTAACTAGTACTGCTCAAACAATTAGTACAGATTTACAGACAGCTACTATAAACTTATCTGCTGGAACTAACAACACAGATTATACTTTGTTTTGTACTGTTACGGATAGTAATGGTATTACAGCAGAGCGTTCTATCAAACTTAGAATAAGGCAAAAATAATGGCATATAATTATTTATCTCTTGTAAATCAAATAAATAGAAGATTGAATGAAGTAGAATTAACATCTTCTAATTTTTCTACAGCAACAGGATTTTACTCACAAGCTAAAGATGCGGTAAATTCTTCTGTGCGTTACATAAATCAAAGTGAATATAATTGGCCTTTTAATCATGTAACTCAAGAAGATATACTAACTGCAAATATTCTTAGATATGGTAATCCTGATGATGCTAAAGTAATAGATGTAAATACATTTAGAATAAAAGAAAGTTCTACTTTAGGAAATAGTACTCGTAAATTAAAAATACTTTCTTATGAAGAATATTTAGAAAAGTATATACATTTTGAATATGATGAAGACAATGGTTTATCTGGTGTTCCTGATTTTGTTTTTAGAACACCTTCACAAGAGTATGGTTTAATACCACCACCAGATAAAGCATATACAATAGTATATGAGTATTATCGTATTCCTGTTGATTTAGAAAATCACGATGATGTACCAGTTATTCCAGAAAGATTTGCTCATATAATTACAGACGGTGCAATGCATTATGCTTATTTATTTAGAGGTAATACTCAAGACGCACTTGTAGCAAAAGAAAAATTTGATGATGGTATTAAACATATGCGTAGTCTTCTTATTAACAGATATGATTATGTACGTTCTGGTTTAATTGTAAAAACAAATAGTCTAACAACAAGTTCTTCTTTCAACTAATACTTGACAAACAAAATAAATTAAGTATAACTATATTAAGAGTTTATAAATGGCTGATGCTTGGCAAACATATCCTGTAGAATTTAAAGGTGGCTTAGTAAGTAACCTTAGTCCTTTGCAACAAGGTGCTAATTTACCGGGTTCTGCTACAGTACTACAAAACTCTTTGAACCTTCTGTTGAGGGTGGTTACAGACGTATACTAGGTTTTGATAAATTTGACAGTAATACATTAAGTAATTCTGGTTTAATTCGTGGTGTATTTAGATTTGATAGTCAAGTTTATGCGGTTAGAGGCAATGATTTATTTAGGTCAACAGGAAATGGCTGGACACAACTAACTGAAAGTACAGCTTTTCCACCTTCTGTAGCAACAGCAAAAGTTAATGGCTCAACTAGTAGTACTACTTCTTTAGTAGTTGACAATAATAACAATACTATTATAGCTGGTATGGTAGTTACGGGAACGGGTATATCAGGAACAGTAACTGTATCAAGTTTATCTGACCAAAATAATTTAGTGTTATCTAGCACACAAAGTTTAACTGATAATGTAGACTTAACTTTTACTGAAAAAAGTTCTGTTCTTAGTTCAGATGCTACTAAAGTAAGATTTGCAAAATACAATTTTGATGGTACGGAAAAGTTTGTATTTGTTGATGGAGCAAGTAAACCGTTTATATTTAATAATACATCACTTAGAATATTATCAAATTTAAGTAGTGACTTTGGAGGTTGTACACACACAAAAATTTTCAAGAACCATATATTCTTTGCTAAATCTGATTTATTATTATTTTCTGCTCCATATTTAGATGGAGATAGTTCTACATCTACAACACAAACAGATGCATATAGTGTAGCCGCAGGTGGTGGTAGTATTAATGTAGGCGGTACTATTACAGATTTAATAGTATTTCGTGACCAACTAATTATATTTACAGAAACTAGTATTAAAAGATTAACTGGTAATACTATATCAGATTTTAGATTAGACCCGATAACAGAAGATGTGGGGGCTATTGATACAGACACTGCTCAAGAATTAGGTGGCGATATTATATTCTTAGCACCTGATGGGCTTAGATTGTTAAGTGCTACTGATAGATTAGGTGATTTTGGTTTAGGTGTTGTATCTAAAAAAATACAGAAAGAAACAACAAACTTTATTAATAACTCTATTACTTACGCTACAGTAACAATCAGACAAAAATCTCAGTATAGAATATATGGATTTAATTCTGGATTTTCAGATGATGCATCACAAGGTTTATTAGGTACGCAGTATTCTACTCAAGGTGGCTTAGATATAGCTTGGTCAGAATTAAAAGGAATGAATGCTTTTGTATCCCATAGTTCTTATGACAATGAAGATGAACATGCCTACTTTGCAAATGATGACGGATATGTTTATGAGTTAGAAAAAACTAATAGTTTTAATGGTGGAAATATTGAAGCAACTTTTAATTCACCGTTTCTTCCTATTAGTGACCCAAGACTAAGAAAAACTTTTTATAAACTATTTTTATACACCGACCCAGCAGGAAGTGTTGATGTAGATTTTTCTTTAAAGTTAGATTTTGATAGACAAGATACAGGCTTAATACAACCAGAACCTATAAATTTATCTAATTCTGCTGGTAGTGTTTTTATTTATGGTTCATCTAATTTTGCTCATGCAGGTTTAGTAAACAATGGAAGTGGTTTATCTATAGGAGCAACTAGTGTAGCAGTAGATACATTATCCGCAACTAGTGATACAGGTATTACTACAAACGATACATTTAAATTTGATGGAGTTGCTCAAATACACACATTAACTGCTGTGCCTACTGTATCAGGCAGTGCTGGTACTGCTACAACTACTTTAAATTTTACTCCTGCTTTAGCCGAAACAATAGCAGATAATACACAAATTATATTTACTAAAGTAGCTGGAGAAGATGAAGCATCTTATAGTGATGGTTCACTAGAATCACAGTTTGAAACACAATTAATAGGTTCAGGATTTACAGCTGCATTACGAATAGATTCTGATAATACAAGCCCAGCATTTACACTAGACGCAGCAACACTTGAATACGCGATTAATGGAAGAAGGTAATAACGATGGCAGGATATACTAGACAAGCATCGGGGAATATTCAAACTGGTAGCGTTATTAATGCTACGGATTTTAACAATGAATATAATTCTATATTAGCCGCATTTGATGCGTCAACAGGACACAATCACGATGGTTCTACAGGAGAAGGTGCTAGAATTTTAGAGATAGGACCTAGTTCTCAAAAGGTTACATTTGGTTCAACTGCTTTAACATTTACTGCTTCTTTAGACATTGGTTCTACGTCTGTACAAATAAATGATTTATTTATATCTGATGATAAAAAAATAAAGTTCGGTGCAGACCAAGATGCTAGTATAGAATATGATGAAGCATCAACAGATACTTTATTGTTTGAAGGTGCAAACATACGTATTGCTAATACCAATAACATTATAGAGTTTAGAGATGCAAATTTAAAAATACACTCTTCATCAGATGGTAAGTTAGATATTGATGCTGATACAGAGTTAGAAATAGTTGCACCTACTGTTGACATACAAGCATCAACAGCTATTACTTTAGTTTCTGATGCTATTACTTTTGGCGAAGCAGGTGACACAGACATTGTACTTACTTTTAATGCTAACACAAGTGATGGTGTTTTAACATGGAAAGAAGATGAGGATTACTTTGAGTTTAGTGATGACTTATTAATTGCAAGTACAGAAAAAATACAGTTCCGTGATACTGCATTGTTTATTAATTCCTCTACAGACGGTCAATTAGATATTGATGCTGATACAGAACTAGAATTAACATCTCCTATCGTAGACATCAATGCATCTACATCTGTAAATATTAGTAATGATTTAAAACTAGACAGTGATTCTGCTGTGCTAGGTTTTGGTGCAGATAATGATACTACACTAACACATACAGACGGCACAGGTTTAACTTTAAATAGCACAAACAAACTAACCTTTGGTGATGCGGCATCTTTTGTACAACAATCAAGTGATGGTGTACTAAGAATAGATGGTGAAGCTACAATAGATTTAAATGCATCTACTGCTGTTACAGTTAGCAATGATTTAAAATTAGATTCCGATAGTTCTGTATTAGGATTTGGTGCTGACAACGATACCACTTTAACTCACACAGATGGTACAGGTCTTACTTTAAATAGTACAAATAAATTAACATTTGGGGATGCGGCTACATTTATACATCAATCATCTGATGGTGTATTAACAGTTGCAGGTGAAGCAACCATTGACCTTAATGCTAGTACGGCTGTTTTAGTATCAAACGATTTAAAGTTAGACAGTGATGCATCTGTAATACACTTTGGAGCAAACAGTGAAGTAACATTAACTCACGTACACAATGAGGGTTTAACCTTAACTCACACAGGTACAGGTGATAACACTCCTATTATACTACAGTTAAAATCAGAAGAAAATGAAATAACTGCAAATGAAACAATTGCTTCTATAGAGTTTGCGGCAGGAGATGAAAGTGGCAGTGACGCGGCTTTAGTTTCGGCAGGTATACATGCAATAGCTGAAGCAGAGTTTACATCTAGTGTTAATGCAACTAAACTTGTATTTACTACAGGTTCTTCTGAAGCGGCAGATGCTAGTGCTACTGCTAAAATGACACTTAGTTCAGCAGGATTGCTTACTATAGCAGATGACTTAGTAATTAAAGACGGTGGTACAATAGGTGTTGCAAGTGATGCTGATTCTATTACAATAGCCTCTAGTGGAGTAGCTACTTTTTCCCAGAAAGATATACACAGTGCTGGTATCTCTGTAAAAAATGGTGCAACATCTGCTGGATTTATAGAGTTTTTTGAAGATAGTGACAATGGTACTAATAAAGTAACGTTAATAGGACCTGCGTCTACAGCAGATATTACTCTTACTTTACCATCTAGTGCAGGAACTATAGCTCTTACTACTGACATTGCTACTGCTGGTATATCATCAGGTAATGTAGCTACATTTGGTAGTGGTGTAGCAGATAATGACTTTTTAAAAATAGATGGAACTACTGTTGAAGGTAGAAGTGCCGCAGAAGTATTATCAGATATAGGTGCTATTACAGCTAGTAGCTCAGATACTTTAACAAATAAAATCTTAACAACCCCAATTGCAAATGCAGGAATACAGCTTAAAAACGGTGCAACTAGTGCAGGTTTTCTAGAATTTTTTGAGGATAGTGACAATGGTACAAACAAGGTAACTCTTATAGGTCCAGCATCTACAGCAGACGTTACTGTTACACTACCTAGCACTGCAACAACATTAGCAGGATTAGCTGTACCACAAGAGTTTACTGCATCTCAAAATTTTGATGAACAAGCTCTTAGTGATGGAGCTAATATAGATTGGAATTTGCAGACACAACAAGTGGCAACTGTAACTTTAGGTGGTAATAGAACTTTCAATGCTCCTAGTAATCATGTAGCAGGTTTAGTTTGCGTTCTAACAATTGTGCAGGATGGTTCAGGTTCTCGCACAGCAACTTTTAACTCTGTGTTTAAGTTCACAGGAGGTTCTGCTCCAACGCTAACAACCACTGCCTCAGCTAGAGACATACTTGTATTTATAAGTGACGGAACAAATCTTCGTGAAATTGGACGTTCATTAAACCCAAGCTAGGATAGATTATGGAAATAGACCCAATGTTATTTTGGAACATTGTTCTTACAATGATAATTGCTCCAGTATTCTGGGCATTTCGTCAAATGTTTACTGAAGTAAAACGATTACAAATATTATTAAATAAAACTCGCGAAGACTACGCAACTAAGATGGAAGTGCGAGATGATATGGACAGGGTAATGGAAGCATTACACAGAGTAGAAGATAAATTAGACAGGGCATTGGATAGGAAATAAGCATGGCTATGTTCAAAGCATTTAAACCTAGTGGCATGGAAAAGATAGCACGTTCTATGGGTTATCAAGGCAACATGCAGGGCTTTCAAGATTATATGACACAAGACCCAATGCGTCAGCAACGTATGCAACAGTTTACTAATCAAGCAATACAGATGGCACGTGGTGGTGTAGTTAAGATGCAAGAGGGTGGCACTACTGAACCAGCACCTGTAGAAGAAGCACCTGCTGTAGAAACAACATCAAAGTCACCAAGCATAGGTGACATCACTGTAGATAGAATGTCAACAGGCGCATTACCTGTAGGCGGTGTAACAAAAGTAGAAAAAACACCTATATCAGGCGACCAGCTACTTAGCACAGGTACTGGTACACTTGAACCAATAGAAAGTATATCTACTGCTGTAGCTGATACAACACAAGCAGATGCTGTTCAAGAAAAACAAGCAAACAAAATGGAAGCATCTCAATCTGCTGATGGTATACAAACAGCACTAGATGCTACACAAGCGGCACAAGGAACTGTTGACCCAAGAGCAGAAGTAATAGCCGCACAACAAACAGTATCATCTGTAGGTAATTTAGATGCCGCACAAGGTAATGCTATACTTATGAATAATCCTGTACAACGTGAGATACAGGATGGTGAACTTATTAGTGGTGTAGCTAACGCAGAAAAAGCCGCTAAGTTCACCGAAGAAATACAAGCCGCACAAGCGACCCCATCAAAACAAGCTACTGTGCAAGGTCAATTAGAAGGATTAATGCAAAACTTTGAAGGTGGTAATACACCTGCATGGGCATCAGGAGCAATGAGGGCGGCACAAGGTATGTTAGCTTCTCGTGGTTTAGGTGCATCTTCTGTTGCTGGACAGGCTATTGTACAAGCGGCAATGGAATCAGCACTACCTATAGCACAAGCTGATGCATCTACTGTAGCACAGTTTGAATCACAGAACTTGACAAACAGACAGCAACGTGCTATGCTTGCGGCACAGCAACGTGCTACATTTATGGGCATGGAGTTTGACCAAGCATTTCAAGCTAGAGTACAAAATGCAGGACGTATAGCTGACGTAGCTAATATGAACTTTACTGCTGAACAAAATATTGCTCTTGAAAACAGTCGTATTGCTAATACAATGAACTTAGCTAACTTGTCTAACTCACAAGCAATGGTTATGGCAGAAGCTGCGGCATTGTCTAATTTAGATATGGCTAACTTAAACAACAGGCAACAAGCCGCAGTACAGAATGCACAGAACTTTATGCAGATGGATATGCAGAATCTTTCTAATAGACAACAAACAGAAATGTTTAAGGCACAATCTCGTATCCAATCTTTGTTTACAGACCAAGCGGCAGAGAATGCTTCAAGACAGTTTAATGCTACATCACAGAACCAAACAGACCAGTTCTTTGCTAATTTAACATCTGCTGTAAATCAATTTAACTCTTCACAAGCTAATGCACAGTCACAGTTTAATGCAGGTCAGGTGAATACGGTTGAAAGATTTAACCAAGAGATTGCTAATCAACGTGACCAGTTTAATGCACAAAATCAATTGGTGATAGCACAAGCTAATGCACAATGGCGTAGACAAATAGCTACAGCAGATACTGCCGCAGTTAATCGTGCTAATGAAGTTAATGCTCAAGCAGTGCTTGAAATATCTAGTGAAGCATATAATAATCTGTGGCAACATTATGCCGATACTATGGAGTGGGCATGGACATCTACTGAAGGTGAATTAGATAGAAGAAACAAACTAGCTGAACAACAGTTAGAAAATGATGGTGTAATAAAGCAGAGCGAAATAAATAAAGCGTCAGCTTCAGGTCAAGCAATGGGAAGTTTATTTTCTGAACTAGGCAGTGCATTTATAACAAGTAGATTTGGTGGTTAATATGCAAACAAATAACGCAGAACTTTTATATAAACAAGCTGAACGTGCTTCAAGTATGCTTAAAAATAAACAATCAACTACACCTAACACAGGTTTGTTATCACCTATGAGAAGTAGAAATCAAAACAATGACAGTGTAAAAGATAATCCTGCATATAGGGCAATAGAAATATTTAATACATTGAATGCAAAACGTATGGAGATAAAGAATGGCTGAACCTATGTTTGATGCACCAATTCCGGGACAGTCTCTTACAGCAGAACTTGGGGCTAGACCTTGGCAAAGTCCACCACAGTTTACTACAGTAGATGAGGCACTAG
>Ga0208666_1001234_pt1 | contig 11545 bp, 26 predicted proteins | sample 5B_taG_FD_184078 | JGI IMG/M metagenome (GOLD analysis project Ga0208666, IMG submission 184078) | Marine viral communities from the Subarctic Pacific Ocean - 5B_ETSP_OMZ_AT15132_CsCl metaG (SPAdes) (version 2) | ecosystem: Environmental > Aquatic > Marine > Oceanic | place: Pacific Ocean...
TGGTGGCCTGACCACAACTGGTTTCCATTCAAGGGGAAGGACAAGTGCAGAACGATCAGGAAGATCGAACACCCAACCCGAGCGATCGCTGTCCAGATGGCGAAAGAAGTCTGTGCTGAGATGGACATGAAGCGCACGAAGCACGAGCGGGAAGCAGACGTTCGTTATGAGTGGACGTTCTTGCAGGAAGGAGAATGACATGAGAGGCAACCGAGACCGACAGTTCAACGATGGGCGTACGCTGATCCGTCAGCACTTCTCCGTCCCGAACAATTGCTGGTTCGTCTGGCGAGATGACAGCGGGCATGTTTCAAAGCAGATGCTCACGACCCACCAGACAAAGGCGGAGGCAGATCAGGAGTTTGCCAGGCGTTGCAGGTTTCTCGAAGCCTGCAACAGCAAATCAAATCGAAAGGAAGACTGATGATAGACCATGACCGAATCAGGATAATAGTGGAGCGCGATTTCTTCAGGCGAATGAACCAACTTGGGGGAACGCTCTATATGTACAGCATTCAAGGCACACAGCCCTATGAGGATCTCGTCATCGAGGTTCACAATGAACTGACGGATCAGCAGATCGACGATGGTGCCGAGATCATGCAGTGGTGGCTTGTCTCCGACGCGATTGGAGAGCGAATGAAGGACACTGGGTTTCTCGTTATGGAAACCGTAGACGGTTGGTTCTACGGTCGAACCACTGCGGGGACCGGACTGGAGGATGATGTCCAGCGGTTGCTGCTGAAGGAGGCTTCGATGGCAGCATCGAAAGCACGGTGGGGGTTGCAGAAAAAGGGGCAGGAAGCTCAATCGGAGTCCGCGTATCCAGACCGATACCCAGATGGGGGCAGCCACGAAGATCCTCTCCACGACGAAACGATGGGCGGCTCCGAATGCTGAACAGTCACAAGGAACTCAACATCTGGCGTGCAGAAGTCAGAGAACGAATCGCCAGGTTGAAGCAATTGCAACGAGAATCAAAGGAGCTGACGATGAAGCTGGAGAAAGCTGTCAGTAAGCGATACATTGAACAGCTTCACGCATTGGACTCAAGACTTCAAGAAAGGAAAGAAGAATGTTGAGAGGCAAGAAGCCGGAAAAGGAATCGAAGCGTTTGAAGATGCTGGTCTTTGGCGAGTCCGGAATTGGAAAGACGACCTTGGCGACAGGGTTTCCAAAGCCGTACATCATCGACACTGAGAGAGGATCCGTCAACGATCAGTATGTTGACATGATCAACCAAAGAGGTGGAGTTGTTTTCCACACGACTTCATTCGACGAGATCGTGCAAGAGGTTCGATCCCTGATCTCAGACGTTCACGGCTTCAGGACTCTTGTGATCGACCCGATCACAGTGGTCTACGAGGACATGCTTACGCACTGGTCTCGGAAGGTCGGAGAGGATTACGGCAGGCACTACGCCGCAGCGAAGAAGGAATGGCGTCGGCTCACAGCCCTGCTCTCGCGCTTGGACATGAACGTGATTCTGACTGCTCACCAAAAGCTACAGTACGCAGATGACGGCTCCTTCAAAGTCACAGGCGCAACCTACGACGGTGCGAAGGGGACCGACTACTGGGTTGACCTTTCGGTCGAATGCTTCCGTGAGGGAGTAGATCGATACTTCCGTCCGATCAAGTCCAGGATTGCAGGCTTGGAGGAAGGCGGGGCTCTACCTCTTGAGTTTGATTCGATCGCATCGGTGTACGGGGGAAACCTCAACGGCCTAGCCGCACCAAAACCATTTGCGACGGAGACCGATCTGGAAACGATGAAGATGATGCTGGATGATCGCGCAGACGGTGAAGCTTTGCGAACCAAGTGGTTGCGAGCCGCTGGGGTCGAGGAACTCGAGGACATGGACGAATCCAAAGTCAGGAGGTGTCTGGAATGGATGCAGTCGTAGAAGAAAAGCCGTCAATGATCTGGATCAAAGACGTTCCGCTGATAGTCGAGAAGGTGCTTGGTAGACCGATCTCGATGTGGACGGTTCGATCGTGGTGCCGAAAGGGCCAGCTCAAATCTGTCAAGGTGCAGGGACGAAGGTACGTCCTCACCAGTTCACTTCACAAACTCCTGAAGGGAGAAAACCATGATTCCGCACAAGCCTGAGGCGATGCCTGAGAACACGAAAGAAATGCAGGACGCACCGGAAGGGCGTCATCGAATGAAGCTCAACCGAGTCAAGGAAGATGTGAACTCGCCTCGCTGGACTGGCGATGTCTGGGAGTTCGTCGGCGGCGGGTATCAGATCAGCGAGTTTGTTGATGCGAAGACCGTGTGGAAGTATTCGCGCTTGGCAAAAGCAATCGGCGGTCAAGCTCTCAAGTCTTACCAAGACACCGATGCGGATGGAAACTCACTCTTTGATCCGCTGCACTACTTGGGCAGCGAGGTCTCGATCTTGGTCGAGGAAACGGTTCGGAATGGTGAGATCAAGACCAGGATCAAGAAGATCGATCCGGTAGAGAACCCGAACGACTGGGATACGGGAGAGGTTCCGCCCGACCTGACTGCTAACGATGACCCGACGCAAGAAGACGAAAAGCTCCCTGCGAAGCCAGACGATGACATTCCCTTTTGATCAGACGGCGAGGTCAGAATGTTTCCGACAATGTACGAAGACGCGAATGACCGGAGCAACGAGCTGTCTGCAAAGCAGAGGCTTGAAAAGGCTTGGGGCATCAAGATCCGAAAGCTGCCAGCCACGCATCCGATTGACTTCGTTGGAATCCAAGGGAAGCGCATCATCGCGTGGATTGAATACAAGAAGAGGTCTTTCGCTTGGGGTGATTACCCTACGGTCATCATTTCTGTCCGCAAGGTCTCGAGTTTGAAGAAGTTTTCTGAGGTTGCCGGTCGCCCCTACTTTGTGGTTGAAGACAAGCATGGGGAAATGCGCGCCGCCAGCCTGGCGGCTGACGAACGATTCGACAGCAGTGCGCAAATCGGCGGTCAAACGGTGACCACTAGAGACCCCACTGATATCGAGCCGGTTGTGATGTTGCCGCTCGAACGCTTTCGTCTGGTTGACGAGTCAAGTCGAACCGAATAGGTTCGCAGACGGCGGGGACTGGAAAGCGCATCCAGTCAGGGCGGAGGGGGACCATCTCCTCCGCCTCCCCGTCATTCCATGAAAGGAAGGAAAAATGTGGATCAGATTCTCAGCGTCTGCACCGGAATCGGGGGACTTGACCTCGGACTCCACGATGGGCTCAGAAGAGTGGGGATCGAAGCTAGAACCGTGTGCATGGTGGAGGGGGAAGCCTTCCCCGTCGCGGTCTTGGGCAAAGCGATTCGAGAAGGGTGGATGGACGAAGCTCCTATCTGGCTCGGAGATCTGCGAGAGCTACCCCTCGACGAACTACCGGACATCGACTGGTACACGGGAGGATATCCCTGCCAGCCTTGGTCACAAGCGGGCAAGCGATTGGGAGAAGACGACCCTCGTCATCTGTGGCCCATCATCCTCGAACAACTCAAGTCTCTTCGACCAAGAGGTGTCTTCTTCGAGAACGTCGGAGGTCATCTCTCACTCGGCATCGATCGCGTCCTTCAAGACTTGGCGGGATGCGGTTTCAGCTGTGCGTTCGGATTGTTTACGGCGGCGGAAGTCGGCGCACCCCACCGACGAGAACGGGTCTTCATTCTTGGCTTGGCCGACAGCCACGGCAGGGGACTCGAAGGCATCGGGCAGGAAGACGACGACGACAGGGGTGATGAACGACGGAACGACCTTGACGGATGCGGCGAGGATGTGGCCGACCGCAACGGCGAGGGACTGGAAGGACGGAGACGGTTCTGCGAACGTACCCACCAATGGCCTTCTGGGCAGGGCTGCCCCCAGAGACCCCACGAGCCGGCCAGGTGTGTTGAATCCGGACTGGGTCGAACTTCTGATGGGCTTCCCGACAGGGTGGACAGACTGCGAGCATTAGGAAACGGCGTGCTCCCGCAGCAGGCGGCTCACGCATTTGCAACTCTTTACAAGGAACTGGAAGCATGAGACAGCCAAGACTCGACATGGAAGATCACCACACGCGGGAGATGAATGACCGTGCTGATCTGCGGAGGTACGGCCCCATCAACGTGGATGAGGCACGGGAGGCCGACCTCGAGCGGACGGCTCGCTACAACGCGATGATGGAGAAGAAAGAGGAGGAAGGGGATGCTTGACGGGGCCTTCACCTCCCCAAAGCTCAGAAGGTTGGCGGCAATCCTTGACGTGCCGTGGCCTCATGCCATAGGGCTGGCAGGGCTCCTGTGGCGATTCACGGCGAAGCACGCTCCGTCAGGGGAGATCGGGCGTCATGACGACGAGGAGATCGCTGCGGCTCTTGAATGGCCCTACGAGACCGATGTTCTGATCGAAGCCTTGGTCAGGTGTCGTCTCCTCGACCGAATAAACGGTGGAGCTAGGCTCCTGACCCACGACTGGCCCGACCATGCCCCTCGCTACGTTCTCGCCACACTGAAGCGTCGAGGTCAGGACTACAGCCCTCACTACATGGAGACTGTAGACAAGACTACAGATGAGCCAGCAGTCAAGACTACCTCTTCCTCCTCCTCTGCCTCTACCTCTACCTCTGCCATCACCTCTGCCTCTCCCCCTGCCTTGTCTGCTGCAAGGGAGATGTCTGGCTTCTGTGAACACATCTGGGATCTGTGGGTTCCAGGCCGCAAGACGGGAAAAAAGGAGGCGTTCAAAGCGATCGAGAAATCGATCCGCACCATTGCAAGGGAGTTCGATGTGGAACTGGGAGAGGCTGCTCTTGAGATCGCGGAAAGGACTAGGAGAGACGCCACCAGATATGTGGATCAGCTCAGGACGAAACAAACGGAACTCAAGTTCATCCCGCAGGGGGTGACATACTTCAGGAAGGAACGATGGCTTGATGACGACATCGAAGAAGATCCAACGCCAACCACAGCAGACATTGCTGACCAAGACCTCCAGCGAATCCGAACCAGCTAGTTGGGAAGCCAACTATCGAATGCTTCGCGGTCTGTTCCCCAAATGGGAGCCAACGGACGAACAGCTCAAAGAGGTGTGGTTCAAGTGCTTCGACAAGCCTGATGGTTTGGGCCGAGACCAAGTCAGTCAGCTTTTGCTCAGGGAGGCAATCGTCGAAGCTAGGCAAGTCCATTCATACAAGGATCCTGACTTCGATCGGATCTCACGCATCTACCGAACCAAGCGCACGGAATCGCTGATTGAAAGAGACAAGATCGCCACCAAGACGGAGACGCAAATCGAGATGGCTGCGCTTGAACGAGAACACAAGTCAAGGATTCAGCGGATTGATCGGTGGAGCCAGCCGCGAAAAGAAGCCGCTATTGCTCGAGCAAAGCACAGGGTTCCGTCCTTGAGGAAACAAACGGAGAAGGACCACCATGAGTGGTCTTCATTCTGCACGGGCATGGTGATCGCAGCAGATGAGGAGATCTTCCTTGAGAAGTAAGACGAAAAGGATCAGCGGAGCCAAGTACGAGCCCACGATCTTTCTTGTGCGCGGAGCTCCAGGTTCTGGCAAGAGTCGCCTAGCTTGGATGATCGCTCCTTCAGCTTGCTACTCAGCAGATGACTATTTTGAACTGAAGGCGAAAGAACTGTCATCTACCTATGAAGATGTTTGGAGTCGTGATCTGCTTGCCAAAGCGCATGAACACTGCTTCGGCAAGGTCGGCGGGGCGATCGCCGCAAGGTGCGAGAGGATTGCAGTCCATAACACCTTCACGACAATCAAGGAACTCGAGCGGTATCGAGAACTGGCCCGAACAAACGGATACGTTTGCAACGTGATCCGCATGGAGAACGATTTCGGCAACGTGCATGGCGTGCCTCGCGGCAAGGTCATTGCAATGCGCGACAGAATGGAGGCGTGCTGATGGAACCTGCTCTCAATGGATTGCGAGGTGGGCGAATGGATGTCCAAGTTTTGAAGGGTAGGGATGGGGGTCCATCTGAAGCCAGAGTCTCAGGCAAGTGCGTCGTAACTGGACAGTTCTGGTCAGTTCGCTGCGAGGCTGTTCCTCTGGTTGTATATATGAAGAAGATCGCAGAGGACGACGCGCCAAAGATTCAGGATGTTTTTCCTAACATGCCAGCCGACGCGAGAGAATGGCTCCTCTCAGGTATTTCACCAGAGGGCTGGAAACGGATGTTCCGATGACCAATAGCAGAGAGAAGGGGAAAAGGGGTGAGAGGGAGTTCGCGGAGGTCTTGAGAGGTATGGGCATATCCGCTAGGCGATCGCAGCAGTACGCAGGGAACGAAGGAACGGCAGATCTCAAGACTGATGTTCCTGGTCTGCATGTGGAAGTGAAGAGGAGGACTCGCATCGGTGCAGTCCGCTTCATGGAGCAGGCAGAACGCGACTGTCTCTCTGATGATCTTCCCATCGTCGCGCTCCGAGAGGACAGAGGGGAATGGCTGATCCTCGTCCGCGCCAAGGAAATCCCGAAGCTGATCGAGAAGCTCGGAGACGCTCAAGAGATGTGAATGACTGTCTCGGCTACTTGTACGAATTGGTCGCCAAGTATCGAAAACAAACGGGGTTAGACAAGTTTGAGTTCGAGGAAGTTCTCTCTGTCGCATACATAGAAGCGGAGCAGTTGCTCCGCGAAAAGTACGATCCGGAAAAGGCGACTGTCACCACATTCCTGTCGTCATTCTTGTATGGCCGAGTTTCATACCGGCTGTTGAGAAGCACGGGGATGAGGAAAAGGCTGGACGGCTGGAAAAAACCCAGCCAAATCACCCCCCCGCAAAGCATCCCATACGCGGAGCATCCCCTCGAAGCTGTCCAGCTTGAGGATCTCATCAACTCGCTGCCTGAGAAGCTCCAGGAAACGGCTAGGAGAGTCGCCCAAGGCGACGACTTGGGGCATGTCGTCACTGGATATGACGAGGCATCTTTCGAGTCTGTAAATGACGGATGGATTCTTGAGGTACTCGTTGATGAGGTTCGCGAGGAGTTCGTCCAAGCACTGAAGCCACGAACACAATGAACCAGAACAAACAACAAACGGTCGGCATGGCCCTTCAGGCCGCGCAGCTGATCACTCTCCTGATTGGTGTCGCCAGCATTTTCTTGATGGTGGGCAGAAAAGACCAGAGGCTTGACCAGAACACGCTCGAGATCGGCGAGCTTCGGGACATTGCGCAGGACTTGGTCAGGACTTCTGTTGAGTCCACATCAACGAATCGAGACCAAGACAGGCAGCTCAATGATCTCCGTGCAAGGCTCATGAACTTGGAGGCACAGCGATGAAAGACCTTTTTCTCAAGAACCGAAAAGCCGCGATCCTGATCTCGGTAGCGGTGGGGTTCATGCTGATCACCTCGATCCTCTCGGCTTGCCAAGTCGAGGATCTGATCAAGGTCGATGTCCCCAAATCCGTGGCAGAAGCCATACAAACGGAGGAGAGGGTCTCTGTGTCTGACTCGTCAGAGGTCTGGAGCGAATGGATCGCTTGGGTCGATCGGCAGAGTGCGAGACTGGAGGCCGAGATAGGCCAAGCTCAGGAGCGAGCTGCGGTCATCAGATCCCTGACCGAGATGGGGATCTCCGTGGGCCAAGATGCCGCCAGCACCCTTCCAGGCGGGGCATTGATCTCAACCGGCTTGGCCCTCATGGGTGGCCTGTTCCTCAAGCGTCCAGGCGACAGGAAGCGTGAGCAGCTCGAAAAGGAAGCGAGCTACAACGCTGGCTTGGATCAGGGCCGTCAGATCGCTTCTGCTGTCCGTGCTGGCTTGGAGGCGATGAGAGCCCAAGATGACGACACAAACGGCTGAGGCTCGCCCTGAGCGTCTCTCGGCGATGCCCTACCGTCAATTGATCGGAGGTTGATCGGTGAAGCAACGCTGGCAAGTCTCACAGACCTCTACCGGATGCTACCGCGTGGACCTCAATGCAAGTGGTCCCCAGTGGCGGCAGTCCTTCCTCCTCAGCTCAGATCGGCACCACGACAACGCTCACAGTGACTGGAACCTCGAGGCTGTTCACCTCGAGCAGGCTAGGGAGCGAGCGGCTGGAATCATCGACATCGGTGACCTCGCGTGTGCCATGCAGGGCAAGTGGGATCGGCGGGCTGACCTCAGCCAATGCAGGCCAGAGCATCAACAGGGGAGATACCTCGACAGCTTGGTGGAAACGGCTGCGGAGTTCTATGAGCCGTGGTCAGACCTCTTTGTCCTCATGTCGCCAGGAAACCATGAGAAGTCAATCCTGAAGAGGCATGAGACTGACCTGACTGACAGGCTGGCTGAGCGATTCAGGGTGATGGGCTCGCAAGTGGTGACTGGTGCCTATGGCGGGTTCATCAGGTTCTCGGTCGCTCTACCCTGCGGGAAGTCCTTGTCTCGGGTCATGTACTACCACCACGGTCATGGCGGTGGAGGGTTGATGACCCACGGCGTACTCAACACTCGACGCAAGCAGTCATACCTTCCGAACGCTGACATTGTCTGGTCGGGTCACACTCATGACTCATGGCAGGTCAGGCTTGTGAAGATGGGGTTGACCAGCGGTGGGGCCATCAGGCTTGATGATGTCCATCACGTTTCGACTCCAGGCTACAAGGATGAAATGACTTGTATGGATGGGTGGCATGTCGAGAGGGGAGGGCCACCCAAGCCGCTGGGGGCGGCGTGGCTTCATCTGTCGCTCGAGGACCGGCAGAAGCCCAACAGGCACCGACGCATTCGGATCGACATTGAGGAGGCCAGATGAGTCGTGAGGTGCCTAGGGATGTGGCGATCGCCATGCGCGACTCGGTCGCCCAGCTCGTCGAAAACGGTGGAGCGGAGGCTGTGCTGATCTGCTTCACCCGCCACAAGCGAGGGCAGACCGAAACCTTTGCTGTCCCCTATGGGAACCTGCATTGTGTTCGTGGTCTGGCTGAATATGCCTATGGCAAGATGTGCGAAGGCATTGACGAGGAAGAGCTAGATGATGATGATGACGGCGATGATGATGATGACAGCCAAGAAGGTGATCCAGAATGAGTGAAGACGAATACAACCGAAGCGAGCTTGGTAGGTTCGGGGCTGGAAACAAGGGCGGTCCTGGTCGCAAGTTAGGAACCAAGGTTCCCAGCATGAAGGCCGCACTTGAGCGGGCCATCATCGACACACTGCGAGAGGAGGGGGAAGATGCCAGATCTGTCTTGGACGCCTTGGCACAAACGGCTCTCCACCTTGCTAGAGAGGGTGACTTCAAGTTCTGGAAAGAGATCATGGATCGGATCGATGGGCCAGTGACGCAGAAGGTCGAGCAGGACCAGACGATCAAGGTCGAGCGAGTTCCAACGCGAGCCCTCGAAGAGGACCACGAAGATGGACAGGATTAGCAGCTTGACGAATAGCCGTGTGCCACTGAACTGCGATTTGAATGCGCATGACCCTCGCGAGATTCTCAATGCGGTCAAAGGCTCCGCTGTTGGCATCCAGTTGGTTTGTGCCAACAAGCTCAGCAAGATTGATGAGCATGACCTGAATTGCTTTCTGAGCAAGATTCACGATCTATCAACCAACCTTGTGGAACGATTGGAGGCTCGAGATGGCAATCAATAGGTTCCCAAAGTCCACGACAGTCTCAGGCTTCTATACCGGCCAGATCGAGACGGTGTCTGACAAGGTGTATACCGTCGATCCCTCGACTGATCACGCTCTGACCATCACTTCGGTATTTGCCAAGACTGGGAGCGGAACGGTTGCTTGGCTGCTCAAGCAGGGCAGCAGCAATGTCGCGGTCATGTCGCTGAGTTCTAGTACGGGGGTCTATGGGTCGGCGATTTCAAACGCATCGGTGGCAGCAGGCGAAACGATCACGATGACCACGTCGAGCAACTCGTCAGGCACAGATTTGGTTTTCCGTATCGGATACGAGTACGAGGTTGATCTGGATGAGTAGGTGGAACTTCCTGCCTGCGCCTGTCGCAACCGACACGATCACTTGGACGCTGGTCCTGGGAACAGATCGCGGCAACAGATTTGTTCCTTCTTCCTATTCAGAAGATGGGACTGGGGCAGGAGACTGGACTGAATACCCGCACGGGTCAATCCGAACGAACGGCGCGGACACCTATATCGAGTTCCTCGTCAGGATCGACACAGGCGGCACCTACTCCAACAACGGCGACTTCACGACCAACGCCACGATCTCGGACAGCCGGTTCCTCCATGAATCGACTGAGATGAGTTACTCGTCGCTCACGATCGTGGAGGCCGGAGGAGCGTCCGGAACCATCCTTCGGTTCCGATTCAACGCTTCGGATACGTCCTCGTTTTATGACGCCTTCGCAACGGGCGACACCCTCACCATCGGATTGACTTACTCATGAGCAACCTAGACACGCTGGCGTTCTACGCCGCCATCGCCAAGCATCTCTCTGGAATCTCGAGCAACATCACGGCCCTCGCTGATGTGTACAAGAACCTGTCTCCTAGGTCATCCCTAGACGAAGACCTGATTGATGTCTTGGCGTCTAAGGCTGACGAGATGAAGGCCGCTGCTCTTGCCCTGAAGTCGGTCGAATACGACCCTGAAGATACGGAGTCACCATGATCAAATACCTCTCCGCTCTGCTTGTCTCGACGATCGTCCTAGCTGATGATCCTTGCAGTCCTCGCTTGGTTCCGATGGTCACCACGCGGATTCCTGTCTTTGATTCCGAAGGCGAGCCGACCGAGACACTTCAGACCATCTCAATCGCAGAAACGGACACAAGGAGCCTGATCGTTGACTACCTGACGCCGCAGGACACAAGCGTGGCTGGTCAGTTTTCAATGGTCGGCCAGATTGAGGCGGCCAACCTCTCAAGCGTGGCGAGGCGGATCAAATACAGGCAATCAATCAGGATTGACGAGGGCATGATGCCTATCTTCCAAGAGGGGTCTAGCCTGTGCTGGGATCCGGAAAAAAGGACGATCATCGCGGACTACCAGATGCCTGTCGGTCCAGGCGAAAACGTCACGCAAGAAATCACATGGACTGTCAACCTTCGCCTTGAAGGGCTGCTTTCGGATATCAATGGGGACGGATGGGTCGATGCGATTGACCAAGGGATTCTTCTCGGCGACTGGGGAAGTAGCAACCCGCGATCAGATCTCAACTTTGACGGGGTGGTCAACGGGGAGGACTTGGGAATCCTGTTCAGCCAGTGGTCTGAATCTTCTGACGATGAGGAGTCATGAATGGAACCGTCGATCCTGCCCCTGCTCGAGAACAACGTGACCCCCTTGATTGTGTGGGTCTTGGTTTACTTCACGATGGTGAAGGGGATCAGGCGTGATCTTCAAGAGATCAAAGACAAGCTCAAAGACCTTGAGTGACCCATGAACATACAAGTTGCTCCTATCGAGGAGGCTCTGCATACGGGCCAGCTTCGTGTTCTTGGCGAGTCAGCTAGGTTCAACGTCTTGGAGTGTGGCCGTCGATTCGGCAAGACGCACCTCGGCGTCCAGCTCGCTATGGAGAAGGCGATCGACGGCGATGAGGTTGGCTGGTTCGCTCCAAGCTATCGATACTTAGCGGATCCT
>Ga0208666_1001236_pt1 | contig 11517 bp, 13 predicted proteins | sample 5B_taG_FD_184078 | JGI IMG/M metagenome (GOLD analysis project Ga0208666, IMG submission 184078) | Marine viral communities from the Subarctic Pacific Ocean - 5B_ETSP_OMZ_AT15132_CsCl metaG (SPAdes) (version 2) | ecosystem: Environmental > Aquatic > Marine > Oceanic | place: Pacific Ocean...
TCTTTTTTGTAATCCAGCCAGGTCGAGTAATATCATCAAATTCAACATGTTTTATATCATTATCTAATTTGTATTTATTATCTCCACCTACAATGATTATTTCATAATGATCTAGTGGTATGTTATTTGCACGTATTGATTTAACGATTTGTGGTATATAATCATTTGAATCATATTCATGTGTTTGATTTTGTTTTGATGTTATTATGCCAAAGGTAAATTTCATTATAAAATATCTATTAAATTATTACAAATATCTATTAGTTCATTTTTTCTATTAGCTACTCTAATAGCTTCACATGATATTAAGATATCTAATGTTTTTTTATCAATATCTAAATTAGAAATATATTCATTATAACATTGTTCATATAATTCATAATTTAGATCATAATATAAAATACTAAATAAATGTTTAGCTGTATCTATAACATAAGATTGAAATATATCATCTTTCATTATAGGATCAATTAAATATAGTTTTCCATCACTTTCAATCATATTAGTAGTTGAAAAATCTCCATGATTAAAGGTGTTAGGTATATTTACTTTATTTAATAAATTAATTAATTTTTCCTTTCCAATAATTGCTGTATTATTTTCACAATGTGATTTTATTCTTTGTATATAAGTTCCAAAGCCTATTTTATTACTTGAAGGCGTAATTTGAAACTTTTTTAACACTTCTAAAAATAAATTCACATTATTACATGACTTTCCATCAATAAATTTTGTAGTAATAGTATCATTATCATAACTAAATATTTCAGGTATGTTAATATCTAAATTTAATGCTGTATCATACCACTCAACTTCATTTATACTCGAACTACTTTTTTTAACTACAAAGTCATTAACTCTTCTTACTTTATTGTTGGTAAATTTTGAATCTAGTTTATCATAGTAAATAGTATCTTTTATATTTATACCTCTATCATCTATATAAACATCTGCATATTCTTTATAAAATGATAATTCATGATATTTTATATTATGATCTTCTAACCATTTAGTTATAATCTTAAAATATTTATCATATCTTTCATCAAAACTATTACAAGATTTACATCCTCTAGCGGTAACTATTTTTATAGTATTACCATCTTTATATAACGAATTTATTAAAGATACTAATTTTAAATTAGGTATCATTGTAGTTATATCCTTAGTATCTCCTAAAGCTAAAGTTCCATCAAAATCTATTACTGTAACCATAAATTATCTATATATGAATTAATATCACCTAAATTTGTATGATTTTTTGAATAAACAACATTTACATTTTTACACTGATTATAATAATCTAACATACTTTCTTTATCTGCCCATTCAAGGTATTTAATATAATTTTTAACATTAACACAATAAGCTCCTATTGCAATATGACCAGTTTCCATCTCTTTTTCATTTCCATTCAAATAATTAAAATCAGTATCTAAATTAACAAACCCATATTTAAGTCCATCTTGTTTGTAATTTGTTATAGCTAAACTATTATCATATAAATTATTTAGAACTTGAGATTCTATTATAGTATCGCAATCATGAATGATAACTGAATCATATTTGTTAAATACTGGAAAACATTGTTTTAATGTTTCAATCCTAGTAGTAGTTTGTTCACAATTAATTAACTTAATATTCTTCAAATTAAAATTTAAATTTATTTCTTTTCGTACTGCCACATAAACATCATCAGATATTGATAATGCATTTTTAACAATAGAATCAATAATCCTAACATTGTTATAAAATAATTCATATTTAGGTTGTTTAAAAAATTTACCTAATCTTAAATTATTTCCATTCGCTTGAATTAAGACACACCTTTTCATTTTTTTCTTTTAGGAATTTTAATTTGTTTTTTATCCCAATCTTCTTCAGACCAATATACAAATGGATCTTTCTTTTTAATTCTTTTCATCTTTTCTTCAAATTTTTCATTTCTAGAAAAAATGCTTCTTAAATAAAATATTATTTGTTTTATCATATTCTTTCAATTAATATATTAACGTCTCTAAAATATAAATAGTCAATGTTAGTTCCTAAAAAACAATTTATCGCATGTTCGGGTGTTTCTACTATTGGTTCTCTATCATTAAAACTTGTATTTAATACGATAGGAACTCCTGTTTTTTGTTTAAACTTACTAATAAAACTATGATACCATTTGTTATCATTTTTTGTTACGGTTTGTAATCTAGCAGAACCATCGAAATGTACTACAGCCGGAACTTTATCTCTTTTTTCTTTTTTAAATTTTATTACTGTAGTCATATAAGGGCTATTAATATCATATTCAAACCATTCTTTAACATCTTCTTTTAAAATAGATGGAGCAAATGGTCGGAACCATTGTCTATGTTTTACCTTTTCATTAATAATATCTTTCATTTTATCATTTCTTGGATCAGCGAGTATACTTCTATTTCCTAAAGCTCTTCTGCCCGATTCTGACCCGCCTCCGAATACAGATATAACATTATTATCTTTTGACAATAAGTCTGCAACAAAATTATCATCAACTTTTTTGTAACGTATTTTATCTTTATTTTTTTCTAATTCTTCATTGATAGAATCTTCATGATATGTATAACCTAAATAAGTAGGACTATTATCATTCCATTTTATTCTAGGCTGATTCATGAATCTTTCATCATGCCATAATATTTGACAAACTCCTATCGATAAGCCGGCGTCATATGGAACTGGTGGAACACATATATTTTCTACTATTCCATCATACCATTCATATAATTTACCAATTAATACTGAGTTTAATGAGACGCCACCAGCTAGACATAAATTTTTTGGTTTATGTAGTTTAATATAGTAATCAATTTGTTCTTTAATTTTCTGTTCAGTTGCTTTTTGTATTGCAGCTGCTATATCAAATTTATCTTGTTCATTTCCATTTTTTACTATTTGTCTAAATTTAGTTGTATCAATATTTTTAGTATGTATTGTATCTTTAAAGTCATTAAAATATTTATCGCCATCTCCCATACAGGCCATGGCCATAACCGTACCAGCTTGATTTCCATATGGATATCCTGTTGATAACCCAAAAATTTCTTCTAAACATTTATTCCAAGTAGCACCTATATTAAATTCATTTATATCTTTAATATGTAGTCTTTCTATTTTAGTACCTTTACCTAATGAAATAGTGAATGTTGTCGGCATTATATCTTTATCTGTATAATCAAAGTACGATCTAGGATTATGTTCTTTAAAATCCCATCCGCCAGCATCTATTGTAATTATTAATGCTTCATCAAAGTTACTTGAATAAAATGCATTTGCAGCATGTGTCTGATGATGTCCAAAATAATAAAAATTTCCTTTATTATTTTTAGCTATATCAAACATACGTTTAGCCGTATCCGGATATCTTTTAATAAATCCTCCTTTCCAATTATCTATCACCTGACTAAAATATTTAACATCTTCCCATTCATCATTACTCTGAAATAAAAACTCTAATGCATCTCCTAGATGTTCTTTTTTCCTAGAAAATCTTTCAAGTTCATTATGAGTAACTGGAATTCCATTTTTGAATATACAGTAAGAACAGTCGTGACCTGAATGAAATCCTATAATTTTTTTTGTTTTTTTCATACTATTTTCTTTTTATTAATATATTAATTTTATTTCATAAAACCAAAAGTTTTCATAAAAATTAATTAACTAAAGGTAAAATTACATCATTTGTAAATTTTTTATGAGCGATATAAGATGGATGTAAATCATCCTGATACCAATCTTTTTGATCTAAATTATACTGAGACCATTCTGTAATACCGCCATATTGTATTTTTTTATTTTCAAAAAACCACCATTGATCCCAATCAATTAAGTTCCAATATTCTGTAATACCAAATGGCGATGTAGCTCTTCCATGAGAATTATTTTGATGAGCAGTACAACTAATAAATTTATCTTTGAGTAATTGATTGTTTATATTTTCATATCTATCATGTTTACTAAATATATTCTTATCAGTTGAATCTGTAAATAAATCCCATCCAGAAAACATTTTATATTTTATGTTATTCAACTTTAAATAATTTTGCACCATAAAAATATTTTCTAACAAATTAAAAAAATGTAGTTCATCTGAATGAATATTTTTCCAATATGTTTTCCAAAAATCGATATTATTTGAAAAGCCCTCATTCAATGGCATGAACCAAGAACTCCATGACGATTTTAAAAAATTTTGAGCCGGTGGCGACATTTCCCAATAACCATTATTAATCATAAATTTACGTTCCATTGTAGTAAGTTGAATAAATATATTTTCAACTTGATGACCTTCCTTTAAAAGTTCATCAACACATGTAATAACACCACGTAAAATAATATCATTTGAATTTCCTTTGAAACCTATATTGAGTATTGTAGTGTCACTATCTTTAAAATGTTCTTCAAGATAGTCTGACCACGTTGTTCCAAAATTTGTAAAACTACAACCAGTTGTTATTATATACTTCATATTTTATAAATGTTTTTTAAAAATATTTGTTCTTCTTGTGATAAATATTTTGGCTCTAAACCCTCTGTTGAATAATTCCAATCTGATCTTAATCCTCCATGTTTAAGTAGATGAGTATAATCTAATGCTGATGGTTCCGTTCCTATTATTCGCCAGCCATCATTAATTGATCTTTGTGATGCATTTACTTCCCAATCCCATAAATTTGTACATGTTGGTAAATACTTTAAAAAATATTCTTTATTAAAAATAGAATATACAATTGATAATTTGTATGGAACTCCTTCATGATTTTCAAATATTCTTACATCTCTATTATTTATATTTACTACATCTATAGTCGAATTTGATCGTTTAGCATTTGATAAAGTTATACTACAACGTCCTATATCACTATTCATTTTAAAAACTTCTTCCAAATAATTTATCATCTCTTGATCGACCCTAGATACTAACGGCTGATCATCTACTCCTATTATAAAATGTTCATCTTCTATTTTATTAAAATAATCATACAATTGTTGACAAACAACATCTGTACCTATATCCTTGCCTAACGAATCAAATTTTGCAAAAGAAGATTGATATTTAGGTTGTTTATATCCTAATACAGTAAGATCACATTCTGGCCAATATTTAGGAAAGAAATAGTCTACCATTTTTATTGTTTCATTAACTAACTTATCACATGTACAAATATATGTTTTCATAATTTATTTTTAAATTTTTCATATTCATATGTATACATTTGTCCGCCAAATTTAAATAAATTTGCATTCCAAAAATTAACAGAAGCTGATGGCAAACTTAATACTTCTTTTGAAGCTATAACATATACATCTTTTCCTAACATTGGCGGAATATATGTATGACTTCTAAAATCGCCTTCTGTTGTAAATATACACTTGTCAGCCAAAAGTATTAAACAAGCTTGTTCATTAAAATTTGAACATGTATATGTTGAATATTTACTATCAAAATTTGATGCACTATCCCAATATCTACCAGTATCAAAGTTTAAAAATAAAAATGGTATATCAATATCATTGTTATATATTATATTATGATCAATTTTAACTTTAGATTTTCTAGTATATCCCCTTCCTGCTCTATATCCAGTTTGGCATAATATAAATGGCGAATCTAAATCAATATCAACATTTTTTTGAATATTTGATTTAATTTTATTTAAATTATTTATTTCAATTTTTTTATATTTATTGTTATTTAAAAATTGTCCATTTGAATAAATACTTCCGCCGCCCGGTCCGCCATGGCCAAAATATAAACCATCCATTTCTTCATATGAATGACTCCATAGCCATTTATCTACTTTTGATATTGTCTTATATACAAGTTCTTTAATATCAAATTTAATTTGTTCTACTAATTTATCATACTTAGGTCCACTGCCTATAACTAACCAATCATCTAATGGTACATTTTCTTTTTCTTCCCAGACATATCCACGATAACAATCTGCAATTGTATTATTATATGATTCTACTTGAGATATATTAATATAATAATCTGCAAATTCATAAATAGATTCTAATCCAGCTCTACTACAAACAATAATTTTATCTCCAGGCTTTTTATTTTCTATACACCATTTACGTACTACGCCTTGCCAATTAAAAAGTTCATATCCAAACTCTCCTGTAAATACAAATGCATATGTCATGCCGTAACTCCTTCAAATGTTGATATTATCTTATGCCAATGTTTTAATAAATTTTCAACTGTATAAGATTTCTTAACAAGTTGTCTTGCATTGTTAGTTATTTCTTTACATTTAATTGGATTTGATTTCACCCATTCTATTTTTTCTATTAAGTCAGACCAATCTAATGCACATGGAATATATGTTTCATATGGAACATATATATTTGGATGAGTAATTACTTGACTCATATCTGGTTTAATCATAACACTACCATATTGAATTATTTCAAAATCTCTAAAACAAAGTTCACCCATACCAAATGGAGATATTGTACATTTACTCTTTCTCATTATATCTGCAAATTCATTGAAAGGTCTTTTATCTTTTTCATATGATATACCTTTTGAATTTTCTAACTTCTTCCATGCACTAGTTCTGTGATTTGTATACATTAAATCATTCCGTGTTCCATGATCATCATTTTCTTTATGATATCCTTGATATATAGCACATACGTCTATTGTACGATCTAAGTCTGTGTTATCAAAATTTAAATAGTTTGGATTATAATATCCAAAGTTCCATCCAGTTAATTTTATACGATCATACATATCATCTGAAATATCATATGCTAGATCTAAATCACTTCCATTTCCAAAAAACCATTTGTTAAATGCTGTTGGCTTTGTATATTGTGATTGAGTTGCTTTTGCTGTTTTAAATAAATACTTTGCATTTGATTTTTCAAACACTTCATATGCAGCCATTAATGATGTTGAATCAGATCCATCAAATAAAAAATATTCTCCTGATTTTTTTGATAAATAATTTAAACCATAATCTATACTCTCTTGTAATGAAATTCGTTTATTCAAAAAATCTTCCATTCCAATAAATTCAAAATCATAACTCCCATCTTCAACAAATTGAATACCAATATCGTAGAAATGCCTTCCGTATATTAATAACGGACGAAATGTAGGCTCATTTCTACCCTTTTTCCAATTTGTCAATTTTATCTTAATCATATTGTATCATAAAAAGCATTTTGCTTTTCTTGTCTTCCAATATCTTTTGGATGATATAATGCGAACTTCTCTTCAGCTGGAAGATTTGCGAATTTAGTATAACCTTTCAATTGTTCATGAACTGGCTTTATCCAATATATTTCTTCTTTATTTCTATATATTCTCATTTGCCAATCAGGAAAGTTTATCCAGCCATCTTCATTCAATTTCCAACCCCATTTAGCAACATGGTTATCTGTAATACCTGCTACTGTATTTACTCTTGGCACCCAAAATGCTTCTGTATCTTCATTAGCCTCTAAAATAAAAGGAAGTGCTTCAATTAAATATTCATTTGGTATTTCATCAGCGTCTATTTGAAATATCCAGTTACCATTGCAAGCTTTATTCAAATTGTTTTTATATGCTGCAAAATTTTTATTTAATTCAAATTGATTTAATGTATATTCATCATGCGGTTTTGATTCCCATTTTTCACATTCATTTATAACTTCTGGAGTTGCATTCATATCCATTTGAACTACAACTTGATCTTCTTGTCTTTTGTGTTCAAATAAAAATGTTAATAACTTCTCTATTTCTTTATGCTCATTGCATACTGTTATTGCGTAACTTATTTTCATTGTCATATGCCTCTTTAATGTTTAAAAAAAATTCATCTAATGCCTTTTTAAAGTCTAATTTATCATATGTATTAGCATTATCTACATCTAAACGTGTTGTATGATATTCGCCTTCTTTTCCAGGAATTGGATATTTTAAGCGTTCTTCTCCTAGGATAGGAACAACCTTTGCAACTTGATATTTTAAAGATTCTGGCGAATTGCCTATACAATATAACATTGTACTTGATACACTCATAAATGCCGGATACCATATTAGATTACGTTCTGTATCAATAAATTTAGCATCTTTCATTAATCCAGTAAGTTTTGATTCGAAGTTTTTAACTACATCGCTATCTATTGTCATTGAATCAGTAGTTGTATATCCTGATTCCATACACATATAAGATTGAATATTAGTTTTAGGATCTGCTTCAACTACGACACATTTATTATCAGTGATTGGCGAAACTTCATCGAAATTTATATCTTTTATATCTTTTATATCTTTTTTTATATCTGTCATGCTTCAACTTTTTTTAATTTAGGTAATTTTAATTTTGGCATTTGATTATTTTCAGATGCCTTTTTTAATTTAGGTAATTTTAATCCAACTTGTTGTGGAACTTTTTTAAGACCTTTATCTATATATTCACAAAACAATTCATTCATTTTATTCAAATTAAATTCTGTCTTACTTAAATGTCCTTGTTTTCTAGAACGTTCTAGATATTTTTTATAATTTTTCATACAATCGACTAATATTTTTGATGCATATGAATAATTAACTGTAAACCATTTTGATCCTTCTAAAATAAATCTATCAGTAGCTGATTTATCAACTATAGTCATTTCTCCTGGTAATAATACAGAATAATCTTTATTTAAAAAGTCAACTTGTCCAGACCATGATGATGCTATAACTGGTTTTCCAGTTACAGAAAATTCTAGTAATGGTCTTCCAAATCCTTCTCCTTTTGTAAATGATACCATTGCTTTTACTTTTGGATGATTATATAATGAATTCATTTCAGAATCTGATAAATCTCCATGTATTAAGTATATATTTGGAACATCATTACCATATGGAGCAATTACTTCTTGTATCTTTTTAGTTATTTGGTCTCTGTCAATTATACTAAATCCCGCATGCGATGTTTTTAAAATTAATCCAGGACGATTATGTGACGATTTACGTTTAAATGTTTCACAAAATGTTTTGATCATCATTCCAACATCTTTTCGATCTTGGCCTAGGCCTCCTTGTAGCCAATGTCCAACAAATAAAAAGCAAAAATCGTCTTTTATATCTGATAGTTCTAGTTCAACACTTTCATGAATCTTATCAATTTTTTTATATACATCTAAATCAATTCCTTCAAATAGTACTTCAATCGGTGTTTCTAATTTTAATTCACCTATTTTTTGTTTAGTTTTTTCATCCATTTTATCATATGAAGTACTTGTAAATCCAGCTTTAGAATGATTTGATGTTGTTAATACTAAATCCATTCTATTACATCCTTCAATAAATTCATGAGATACTACAGTAGTTTCAATCCCTGCAGTTACTCCTATATTAAATTTTCCGGGCTTAACTGGTGTTTTGCCATCTGGTGCTAAACAAAATTCATTTGGGACTGACACTTGTATAAATATATCAGGCTGTCTTGTTATTTGTGCCCTAGCTATTCTTTTTGCAATTTCTTGATGATTCTTATTATTAGCTTCTAATGCATTCATAGGGGTCGATCCCCATGGTAATGATATAATCTGTATATCATATTTATCTGCTTTAATTAATGCTGTAACTAAATCTCTTGTATGATTTCCATATCCTGACCTCGTTGCAACAGGTCCTTGTACTACTATAAATGGTTTCATTATGCTATAACTCCTGGTTTTTCAATTTTCTTTTTTTGTCCTATTTTATACATTGTAAACTTTTTTCTTGGTGTCCATTTTTCTAAACAACTATCTATACATTCAATAAATCGTTCTGACATTCTTCTTGCGGACATATTTGATTCATTTCCACAAACCCATTCATGTCCTGCCATTCCTGCTTCTTCTCTTTGTTCTTCTGACATATTATACCAATACTTAATTGCTTTTGCAACATCTCTAAAATCACATCTATCATCAAATATGTATGGTGTTAATGGAGACCCTTGTAATGATCTATTAGTTGGAAATACTGGCTTTGACCATTTAGCATGTTTCTTATATGTTCCATCATGATTACTTGGAAAATCTGTTGTAAATTCTATCCAATCTCCATTATCATCTTCAAATCTACAACCGTCTTGCAATCCACCTGTTACATTATTGATAATTGGAGTTCCGGTCATTAATGATTCTGCATGAGATAATCCAAAACCTTCATTTGATGCTATGTTAATAGTTACATCAGCCATATTATAATAAAAATTCATATGTTTTTTATCAACTGAATTATTTGAAAATATAATTTTGTAATCAGGACAAATTGCACTTTTTACAGCATTTAAATCTGTTCCATTAGGATCAGATATCTGTGTATGCATAAATAAACAACATTTGTCAGCTTCTTCTTTTGTTAATGTGTCACAAAAAGTTTTATAAGATAATATTACATCTCCTGGTTGTTTTCTTCTTATATTTCTATTTGTCCAAAATAAAATAAAATCTACATTATGAGTTTGTTTAAAATCACGATTAAATTTTTTATATTCATCCCAATTTGCATGTAGTTCTGTTATAGGAAAATAATCTTTTTCATTAATACCATGAGGAACCCATTGTACTGCCCAATCTGGTTTCGGATGTTTTTGTAAAACATTTTTTACAATATTATTTGTTTGTCTTGATATGTTCATTAACAAATCACATGATTCATAAAATGGTTCATTCCAATGTGGATATGGAAGGTCATCCCAGATATTGTAATACATTAATGGCATTTGTTGTCGAACTTCATGTTCTATATTATATAACCAGCCCCAAAATCTTGGATCTGTAAAATGTAATATAGCATCTGGATTTTCTAGATGTAAAATTTCTTGTAATATTCTAAAATTACCATATCCATCTATTGGATATATTTTTAAATATGCATCTTGTATTCCTGTTTCTTCTCGAACTTGTTGATTCATATCTATTATTTTTCCATGATCTGGATGTTTCACTGCTCCACCTAATTGAACCCATTCATACTTATGTAATGTCCCCATCACAAATTCTTTTGACATCGTACCTATACCAGAATGCATTCGCAAATCATCTGATAGTAATAAGATTTTTTTCTTCTTTCTTTTTTTAGGTTGTAATGTATTAATTTTTTTTAACTTTGGTAACTCATTCATTATGTAAATCTCCGTATAACTTTATTATAAATATGCTTTTGGTTGTTTAAACCTATCTTTTTTCATCCTTTTTATGTTATAAATTCCATATAAATTTATAGAAATGATAACTGCACTTAAAACTAAATGACTGAAATTAGCAATATAAAAATCATATGTTATCCACCCCACATCTCCTACTATCCATGTAATCATTGCTAGTGTATATTTTCCTTTTGAGTTAAATACGAATCCTAATAATACTAATGCCGTACTCAGCCATCCTAATAATTCTATCATGCGTCTTTTTGATTAACTTTTAAATACTTTTTTCCTATTTGTCTAATTTCATATCTAAAACCTTGATTGGTATTGATATTCATTATTTCTAAAAATT
>Ga0208666_1001238_pt1 | contig 11513 bp, 19 predicted proteins | sample 5B_taG_FD_184078 | JGI IMG/M metagenome (GOLD analysis project Ga0208666, IMG submission 184078) | Marine viral communities from the Subarctic Pacific Ocean - 5B_ETSP_OMZ_AT15132_CsCl metaG (SPAdes) (version 2) | ecosystem: Environmental > Aquatic > Marine > Oceanic | place: Pacific Ocean...
TAATCCAGGCGGCAAACCTACAAACGTTAGAACATTTGCTAGCGAAGGTGGTTACATTGGTCCAGCAATTAATTCTACATACGCAGGTAAGAAATTAAATAACTCATCGTATTCAAAATATTATAAAGGAATGTTAGATTAATGAGAAAAGACTTTGCAAAAGGTACTCCCATTCCTAGAACTAAAAAGAACTACAGATCTACAAAATCTGGAGCAGGCATGACTAAGAAGGGTGTCGCTGCCTATAGAAGAGCAAACCCTGGAAGTAAATTAAAAACAGCTGTGACAGGAAAAGTGAAGCCTGGATCGAAAGCTGCTAATCGCAGAAAATCATACTGCGCTAGATCACTAGGACAATTAAAAAGGTCATCAGCAAAAACAAGAAACGATCCTAACTCACGTATCCGTCAAGCAAGAAGGAGATGGAAATGTTAAAAAACAATGGTAAGAAAAAAATAAAAAAAGTGATTAAAGGATTGGGCAAAGCAGTAAAAGCTCACACTAAACAAAAGAAAATGTTACAAGGAGCTTTACGTGGATCAAAAACTAAACGCACTTAAAAAAAGATACGAAGCACAAATAGCTGAATCATTAGCTATATTAAACGTATATGTTAAAGATTCCGTAGGTATAGGTGAACATCCACAGCATTTAGATGAAATGGATAAGTTAATACAGGTCATGGTAGATGCAGAAGAAAAATTAAAAATGATAGAAAGGTATGTTAAATAATGCACGATATAGAGTTAATAACTAAAATACAAAGACAGTTAAAAGATCTCTACCAAAACATTGGTGACTCAATGGTTAGTGGAGGAGTTGACAATATGGAAAAATACAAGTATATGCTAGGACAGGCACATGCCTACCAGTATATTTCTCAGGAAATCTCTAACCTGCTAAACAATAAGGAGCAAAAAGATGAGCAAGGAACAGTTATCGACCTCGACAAAAGAGGTCCCAAAGCATAAAAACGCTTTGGAAGAAAAGTATAAAGAACAACAAGTTGAGTCTGTAGAAGAAGCAAAAAGAGTAGACGAAACTAATGTATCAGACATTAAAGATGAATTACCACAACCATCTGGTTGGAGGCTTTTAGTTTTACCTTTTACACCAAAAGAAAAAACTAAAGGTGGTATTATCATTGCACAAGAATCTTTAGACAAAGCACGGATCGCAACAAACTGTGGTTATGTTGTAAAGATGGGACCAATGGCTTATGGAGATAAAGAAAAATTTCCAACAGGCGCTTGGTGCAAACAAGGAGATTGGGTGATTTTTGCAAGATATGCAGGATCACGTTTACCAATAGAAGGTGGAGAAGTCCGTCTTCTTAACGACGATGAGGTTTTGGGTACAATTAAGGATCCAGAATCTGTATTGCATTACATTTAACATAGGAGGAAACTATGCAAGAAGAAAATAAAAATGACGTGCCTATGGTTGATATTGATACCTCTGGAGAGGATACTGAAGTTATTCTTGAGAATCCAAAATCAGAAGTTGAAGTAGAAACCAAAGAAGAATCTAGCCCCGCGCCACAAGCTGAAGAACCTAAAGAAGAGAAGGTAGAAGCGAGTGACGAGAAGCCAGAAGCTACTCAGGAAGAAAAACCTGAAGAGAAGAAAGAAGAATTAGAAACGTATTCAAAAGACGTTCAAAGAAGAATATCTAAACTTACGAAGAAATGGAGAGAAGCACAAAGACAAGCTGATGAAGCTTTAGCTTTTGCTAAAAACCAAAAAGAACAAAAAGAAAAACTTCAAAAGAAATATTCTTCAGTTGAGCAAGCAGGTGTTAAAGACAGAGAAGAGAGAATCAAAGCTGGCTTACAAGCATCAGCAGCTAAACTAGCAGCAGCGAAAGAAGCAGGAGATCTTGCAGCGGAAGTTGAAGCTAGTAAAGAGATTGCTAGACTTGGATATGAAGAAGGAAGACTTAACGAAGCAAAAGCAGCATATGAAGATATGGCTAAAGCTGAACCAAAACAGAGAGAAATACCTAGAGTATCTCCTCAACAAACACAACAAGCAGACCCTAAAGCAGAAGATTGGGGATCTAAAAACAAGTGGTTTGGTACAGATACAGCTATGACATACACTGCATTTGATCTACACAAAAAACTAGTGGATGAAGAAGGATTTGACCCTCAGACGGACGAATATTATACGGAAATAGATAAAAGAATAAGACTTGAATTTCCGCATAAATTTGATACAACTGATGGTAAGGTTCAAAATGATACGGCCAAACCGACACAAATAGTAGCTTCAGCGAAGCGAAGTGTAAACAGATCTGGTCGCAAAACCGTGAGACTCACACCTTCTCAGGTTGCTATCGCTAAAAAATTAGGAGTGCCATTAGAAGATTATGCAAAACAATTAAAAATCACGAAGGAGGTATAGCATATGGAAAATGATAAAATGAAGACCCCGCGTGCGAGCCAGTCAAGAGAAAAAGATACAAGACCTCAGACTTGGACTCCACCATCTAGCTTAGATGCACCACCTGCGCCAGACGGATTCAGGCACAGATGGATAAGAACTGAAGTTTTAGGTTTCGACGATACCAAAAACATGTCAGGAAAAATGAGATCAGGTTGGGAGTTAGTGAGAGCTGATGAATACCCTGATTTTTCTTATCCACAACTGAAAGACGGAAAATACGCAGGAGTCATAGGAGTTGGAGGCCTAGTGTTGGCTAGGATACCAGAGGAGATCGCCAAATCTCGAGAAGCTTATTTTGCTAAGCAAACTAAGGATAGAGACGAAGCAGTAAACAACGATCTTATGAAGGAGCAACATTCAAGTATGCCGATCAATAGTGAGAGGCAAACTCGTGTAACTTTTGGTGGTACGAAGAAATAATTTCTTTGTGATATCAGAAACACATTAATGTTAACCCGCGAAACTACGGATAGTAGTTTTGCAAAAGGAGATAAATATGGCAAACAAAGACGCTGCTTTCGGACTGAAAGCAATCGGAAAAGTTGGTCAGAACAGAGATAACCAAGGGTTATCCGAATACGATATCGCAGCAAGTGCTTCAGCGATTTACCAAAACGACCCTGTCGAAATGGCAGCAACTGGTACAATCACTGTAGCGGCAGCAACAGATACTCTATTAGGATCACTTAACGGTGTTTTCTTTACTGATGCAACTACAAGTAAGCCTACATATGCTAATCACCTTAACGCTTCTAACGCTGCAACAGACATCGTTGGTTTCGTAAGTGATGACCCTTATGAAAGGTTTGAAATCCAATCTGATGGTGCTTTAACAGCAGCAGAAGTTGGTATGAACGCTGATATAGTATACGCAGCTGGCTCTTCGCCAAACTACGTGTCTAAAGTGGAATTAGATCATTCTGATCTTAAAACTGCAACAGCTCAACTAAGAGTGATCGGGATCTCAAAAGATCCAGCTAATAACGAAGCGGGCGCAGCAGATGTGAACGCAGTAGTTATTATCAACGAACACTTCTTGAAAGGAACGGTAGGAGTATAATTATGGCTATAAGTAGAGGACAACTAGTTAAAGAACTAGAACCAGGCCTGAATGCACTATTCGGACTGGAATATAAAAGATATGAAAATCAGCATGCTGAAATTTTCGACACAGAAAACAGTGACAGAGCTTTTGAAGAAGAAGTAATGTTATCTGGTTTCGCGCAGGCTCAAGTAAAACCAGAAGGATCTGGCGTAACTTTTGACAACGCACAAGAAACTTTCACAGCGAGATATTCGCACGAAACAATTGCTTTAGCATTTGCTATCACGGAAGAAGCTATCGAAGACAATCTTTACGATAGACTAGCTTCTAGATACACAAAAGCTTTGGCAAGATCGATGGCAAACACTAAGCAAGTAAAAGCTGCGAATGTATTAAACAATGCATTTAACGCAAACTTTGCTGGTGGTGACTCTAAAGAGTTATGTGCTACTGATCACCCAACAATAGCTGGAACTTTCTCAAATGAGTTAGCGACATCAGCTGATCTTAACGAAACATCGTTAGAGCAGTCTTTAATTGATATCGCGGCATTCACTGATGAGAGAGGTCTTAAAGTTGCAGCAAGAGGAGTAAAAATGATTATTCCTTCTGAGCTACAATTTACTGCTGAAAGATTGATGAAATCTGCAGGTAGAACTGGAACAGCTGACAACGATGTAAACGCAATAGCGTCTATGGGAATGATCCCACAAGGTTATGTAGTGAACAACTACTTAACTGACACTGATGCGTTCTTCATCAAGACAGATGTACCTAACGGATTAAAAATGTTCGTTAGATCGCCTATCAAAACAGCTATGGAAGGTGACTTCGATACTGGTAATGTTAGATACAAAGCTAGAGAGAGATATTCTTTCGGATTCTCAGACCCTAGAGGTATCTTCGGTTCACCTGGTGCGTAATCACTAGATTAACTGAATAATTAAGGGCGGCTCTTGTAGCCGCCCTTTTTTTATGGTAGAAAGATAAAACCCAATGAAAACTTTCCTAATACAAATCAGAGCATACGGCTATCATGCGCGTTTTGAGATGGATTCTCAAGATGAGGATAAAGCCTTTGAAGATGCACTAGTTGACAAACTAGGACAAAAAGATATAGTATGGGAAAAAGATGGATTTACAAGTAAGTCCAAATTGTGGTTAACCTATGAGGAGGTTATAAATGACAAACGTTCAGAGCCTTTACACGGAAAAAAGGAGTCTAGAACTGAAGTGGTCGCAGCACTATAATCAAGAGAAAAGATATACTCTTGATATGGTAAGGATTGATGACAAGATTAGACAAGTTATCAGTCATATCAAATTAGCTGAAGCACAAGTTGCTCACCAGACTAATAAGATAGAAGACGCTGCCCCCAACGTTTCTGTAGCTACGTAACATAAAAAACGCTACATCGCTGAAATCGCACTTTCTATTAAGGCTCTCTTGCACTTCTCACAAAACTAAGCTATAAAATATACACTATACATTTAATTAGAACATAGACGCGTATAGTCGACGGCCTAGAGACTATGTTCGGAAAACTAGGAGGATATAAACATGGCACAAACACTATTTAGAGGACCAGTTCTGCAAGGTAAATTCAACGAAGCAGGTTTAACTGGATTCAATCTAGAAAACAAAGAAGCTAACTACACAGTAGCAAATGGAGATTCTGGTAAATGTTTTACATCATCAACTGATGGCGTAGTATTTACTTTACCTGCAATTTCTATCGGAAGAGTATTTACTTTTGTAAATACAGGAACTGATGGAACTAATACATTAACTATTAGTCCTAATGCTAGTGATGGTATTTTGTATGCTGGATCTTTAACAGACGACAAAGATCTTATTAATACAAAATCAACATCAAAAGTTGGTGACTTTGTAGTATGTGCATCTTTGAACTCAACAGCGCATTGGACAGTTGTTGATGTACAAGGTGTATTTGCTAAGGAAGCATAATAAATAATTTGTGTGGGGCTTCGGCCCCATACTTAAAATTAATTAGGAGATAAATATGGCATCATCGGATCAACGATTTACAAGGATAACAGCTACTGGCCAAGTTCAAACTATTGGCGGTGGTTCTACTGCTATTGGACCTGCAAGAATAACTTACATTCAAGCCAAGGGACATGCTAGTGGACAACTTGAATTGAGAGATAGCGCAGACAACTCAGGAGCACTTTTATTTATTGCACACTTTGGAACAGAAGGTTTAGATATTTATGTTCCAGGCAATGGTATTAGATTCTCGACTACAGTTCATGCAACTATATCTGGTACAGGTTCTGTTACACTTGGATATACTGGCTAAGGAGTTTAAATGGCAAATACCACTTCAGGAACTACTACGTTCGACAAAACTTTTGCTATTGATGAGATAATAGAAGAAGCTTACGAACGAATAGGAATGCAAGGCGTATCTGGTAATCAGTTACGTATGGCAAGACGTTCGCTTAATATAATGTTTCAAGAGTGGGGTAATAGAGGACTTCATTATTGGGAAGTAGCTAATAATTCATTTACCTTAGTTGATGGTCAAGCTGTTTATACAATGTTTAGATCAACAGGTGATGGCACTTCTGATGCTACTGCTGTATATGGTGTTGATGATGTATTAGAAGCTGTATATAGAAATGCTTCAAATGTTGATTCACCCTTAACAAAAGTTAACAGATCTACATATCAAGGTCTTTCAAATAAAACTTCTGAAGGAACTCCAACACAATATTTTGTTCAAAGATTTATTGATAAAGTTACAGTCACTTTATATTTAACTCCAGGAAGTTCTCAAGCTGGACATAAAGTTAATTACTACTATGTAAAAAGAATTCAAGATGTAGGAGACTACACAAATGCTACTGATGTACCTTATAGATTTGTACCTTGTATGGCATCAGGATTAGCTTATTATTTATCACAAAAATTCAAACCTGAATTAACTCAAAACATGAAGTTAATGTATGAAGATGAATTACAAAGAGCATTAGCTGAAGATGGTTCTTCTTCTAGTTCATTTATAACACCTAAAACTTATTATCCGGGTACGTAATGACAAACTTTTCAAAAGGTAAATATGCCCAGTTCATATCAGATAGATCAGGGATGGCTTTTCCTTACAAAGAAATGGTTGTTGAATGGAATGGTGCAAGAGTTCATATTTCAGAATACGAACCTAAACAACCTCAACTACAACCCAAACCGGTAGGAGCTGATCCACAAGGTTTACCACAAGCTAGACCTGCAAGAACAGAGTTTCCAACAACGGATTTTTTACCTGATAACCCATTTACCACAGCTGCAAATACAACATTAAAAATTAATTTTCCAGATGGTGATCTTTCTGTAAATGATTTTGTAAGATTTAAAAATGTAAAAGAACCAGTAGGTGGTTTAGCTATAACAACTTTACAACTTTCTACTACATTAAATGGAGCTATAAATGATTCAGTAACTTCTATTGATTTAGCTGATGCCTCACAGTTTCCAACAAGTGGTTTTATTATGATTGAAAAAGTAAATGCTACATCTGGATTATTTGTAAATGAAGTTATTGAATATACAGGTAAATCTACAAATCAATTAACAGGCTGTACTAGAGGAACTAGCGCGCCTTTTAGAGGAGCTTCTCCAACAAAAACAACAGCCACTAGCCACTCGAATGGAGCTAAAGTTTTTGGAGCATTTAAAGTAGTTTCTTTAAATCAAACATCAGTTCCAAGTTCAGGCCAGCCATCGACAACTACAAGATTTGATGGTATAAATATTACACTAACGAACGCAGCTTCTACTAGTGAATCAGGGGGTGGTTTCCAGTGTACAATTGGACCAATAAATGATAGAGCTTAATTATGGCAGGATTTACATACGCAACATTAACAACAGCAATTCAAAACTATACTGAAGTAGATACTAATGTATTAACATCTACTATTACTGATCAATTTATTGATAATGCTGAAATGAGAATTTTAAGAGATATACCTCTTGATGCATACAAAAAACAATCAACAGGTAATTTAGTTACCGGTCAAAATACAATTAACGTACCAGCAAAAACTTTATTTGTTAAAGGTGTACAAGTGTATACTTCAACATCTGCTGCTACAGGTGCAAACACTTGGTTAGAGAAAAAAGATGAATCTTTTTTACAAGAATATGTGCCTTCTACAGAATCTGCTAAAAGAGGAACACCCAAATACTATGCAATGTTTGGTGGAGCAACAGGTGTAACAGATACGACTTCTGGAAGATTATTTTTAGCTCCTGCTCCTGATTCAACATATGTATTTAAAATTCATTATGAAGCTATTCCAACAGGATTATCTGGATCAAACACTACAACTTATGTAAGCCAATACTTTGGAAATGGGTTATTATATGCATGTTTATGTGAAGCATATGGGTATTTAAAAGGCCCTTTAGATATGTTGACACTATACGAAAATAAGTATAAACAAGAACTAGACAAGTTTGGTATGGAACAACTTGGCAGACGTAAACGAGATGATTATACGGATGGCACAGTTAGAATAACTATACCTTCAACGTCACCTTAATAGGAGATTAAATTATGGCAATATCATCAGCAATATGTTCAAGTTTTAAACAAGAACTTTTACAAGGTAAACACGATTTCGATTCATCAGGTGGTGACACTTTTAAAATTGCATTATATGATTCAGATGCAAGTTTAGGAGCAGCAACAACTGACTATTCTTCATCTGAAGAAATTACAAACACAGCGGGATCTGCTTATACAGCAGGTGGTGCTGCATTAACAAACTCAGGTGTTTCTTTATCTTCAACAACAGCTTTCACAGATTTTTCTGATGTGTCTTACACATCAGCTTCTTTCACAGCTAACGGCGCATTAATTTACAACACAACAACAGACGGTGGTTCAAGCACTACTGATGCTGTTGCTGTAATTGCTTTTGGCTCTGATAAAACAGCTACAAACGGAACTTTCACAATTCAGTTTCCAACAGCAGACGCATCGAACGCGATCATAAGATTAGCATAGGAGTAAAGAATGGCTGGATGGGGTAGATTTACCTGGGGCCAAGCTTACTGGGGCGAGGATGAATTACTTGCAACCGGTTGGGGTGCTAAATCTTGGGGTTCTGGTGAGTGGGGAAATCTTGCAGATGAAACTGTAACTCTTACAGGTCAATCAATATCTTCAAGTGTTGGATCATTAACTTTATCAGGAACAGCTTCTATTTCTTTAACAGGAGTCTCTTCAACATTTAATGTTGGTTCAATTACAAATGTTATTAGTGCAGAGTTTGATGTTGCAGGTTCACAATTTACAGCTCAACCAGGTTCATTAACAATTGATATTGCTGTTACACCAGATATTTCTGGTCAATCTATTACATCAGCAATTGGTGTTATAGATCCTTCTGATCAAATCGTAGGATTAACAGGTCAAGCAATTACATCAACACAAGGTACAGCAGTTGCACCAAACGAAGATGTAAGTCCAACAGGTATATCTATGAGTGCTACATTAGGTACTCCAATAGCTTTTGTTGGAACATTAGTTTTACCTACGGGTTTAGAAATTACATCATCTCAAGGCACAGCAGTTGCACCAAATGAAGATGTAACTTTAGGTGGATTAGAAGCAGAATTTGCTTTAGGTCAAATAGAAGGAACAGGTTCAGTAGCTGTTCCGTTAACAGGTGTATCTTCTACCATGACTGCTGGATCAATAGATCCTTCAGATCAAGTTATGGGATTATCAGGAGTATCTTTTAGTGCTTCTGTTGGAACTATAGATCCTAAAGATCAAGTAGTTGGTTTAACTGGTTTATCAATAACTTCTACACTAGGACCACCTTTTATTATTCATTATCAAGATGTTGACACAGGCAGTAATACGAATTATAGTAATGTTTCAACGGGCTCAAATACTAGCTATTCGAGTGTTGCAACTGGATCAAATACAAGTTATAACGACGTAGAGGCAGCATAGGAAAATTATGGCATCAACATATACACCACTTGGTATAGAAAAAATGGCTACTGGCGAAAATGCCGGTACATGGGGAACAAAAACAAACGCTAACTTAGATCTTATCGAACAGGTTCTTGGTGGATATAAGGCAGTATCAATTGCAGGCGGAGCACAAACTACAGCTTTAACAGTTGCAGATGGTGCATTAACTGGAACAGCTCAAGCTAGAATGATTGAGTTCACAGGTTCTATTACAGGAAATCAAATTGTTACAATACCTTTAGATATAGAAAACTTTTACATTTTAAAAAATACAACATCAGGAGCTTACACAGTTCAATTTAAATATGCATCAGGATCTGGTGATACATTTACTTTTGCAACAACTAATAAAGGAACAGCGATTCTTTTTGCAACAGCAAATGATGGAACGAATCCTGACATTATTCAAATTCAAACAGGTGGAGATGTTGTAGATGATACATCACCTCAACTTGGTGGTAACTTAGATACAAACGATAATCAAATTATTACAGTTTCAAACAGAGATTTAAATTTATATCCAAACGGTACAGGTGCTGTTGAAGTAGGTGGTAACACAAATCCTGGTACAGTTATTTTAAATTGTGAATCAAACTCACATGGTATTAAATTACAATCTCCACCACATTCAGCTGGTCAATCATACACATTAAAATTTCCAACAGGAAACGTTACAGCAGATAGATTTTTAAAAGTTGCATCAGTTTCTGGTTCAGGAACAACGGGTGTTGGTCAATTATCTTTTGCTGAAGTATCAGGCGGTACATCATACCAAGCGGTTAAAACTTCAGGCTTTACTGCAGCAGCAGGAGAAGGATATTTTTGTAATACATCGTCAGCAGCTTTCACAGCAACTTTACCTTCTTCACCAACTTTAGGTGATGAAGTTACATTCATTGATTATGCTGGAACATTCGATACTAATAATTTAACGGTAGGAAGAAATTCGCAACCTATCATGGGAACAGCCGCGGACTTAACTGTAAGCATAGAAAGAGCTGGTTTAACTCTAGTATATACTGATGGTACACAAGGTTGGCTGCTAAAGGATAAATAATCCGATGGCTAATCTAAAAACATTCAGTGGTTTTCCAATACAAAACCTAACATCAGATCCCGTACCTTTTGCACAAGCAAAAACAAATGATCCTTATGTAGGATCTTGGTCATCTGGTGGAGCAATGAATACTGCAAGAGAGTATTTAGCAGGAACAGGTATTCAAACTTCTGCTTTAGCAGTCGGTGGTTCTCCCGGAGACAAAGGCGAAACAGAATATTACAATGGTTCTTCGTGGACAGAATTAGGTGATTTAAACACAAGTAGAAGAGCTTTAGCTGCTTCAGGAACTAGTTACACAGCAGCATTAGCTTTTGGAGGATTTACTTCACCTCCTACAGTAGATAAAAATGAAACAGAAACTTTTAATGGTTCGTCTTGGACAGAAGTTGCAAATTTAGCTACAGCAAGACATGGTCTTGCAGGAACAGGAACAAACACGGCAGCATTAGCTATTGGCGGTTACACAACTTCACCAGCTGCAGCTTCCGCTTTAAATGAATCATGGAATGGTTCAGCGTGGACTGAGACAGGTGATTTAAATGATGCTAGAAATTATTTAGGAGCAGCTGGAACTACCACAGCAGCGTTAGTTGCGGGTGGAAATGAAACTCTTACAGCGAATACTGAGTCTTGGAATGGATCAAGCTGGACTGAAGTATCAGATTTAAATACAGCTAGATTTGGATACGGTATGAATGGAACAAGCACATCTGCTTTAGCATATGCTGGATTAAGTCCTCCATTGGGACCCCCTAATTATCAAACAAAAACAGAGTCTTGGAATGGTAGCGCTTGGACTGAAGTAAACGATTTATCGGCTGTTAAAGGTTATCTAGGTGGAGCAGGTTTAAATAATACTTCTGCCTTAGCTTTTGGTGGAATAAACCCATCAAGTTCTTTAGCAACAACCGAAGAATGGGCTTTCTCTGGCATCCCGCCAACTG
>Ga0208666_1001240_pt1 | contig 11508 bp, 26 predicted proteins | sample 5B_taG_FD_184078 | JGI IMG/M metagenome (GOLD analysis project Ga0208666, IMG submission 184078) | Marine viral communities from the Subarctic Pacific Ocean - 5B_ETSP_OMZ_AT15132_CsCl metaG (SPAdes) (version 2) | ecosystem: Environmental > Aquatic > Marine > Oceanic | place: Pacific Ocean...
TAAGCCAACAAAGGCAGGAGACAATTATGAAGATTACGAAGGCAAGATTGAAGGAAATAATCAAGGAAGAACTTGAGAATCTAGACGAAAGCCTAACCGGCACTATGGATGCAGAACGCAGGTTGGCTATGGACCAAGGTCCCCGCGCATCAATGGCTAGAAAGAGCCAAGGCGCAGAGCTAAAAAAGCTAGCTAGAAGCAAAGGAGAAGAGTCTCCCGAAGTTGCAGCCGCTAGACAACAATTGGTAGACAAGGGACTCCTAAATCCCGGTAAAGGTGACCCATTAATGCGCGGCAAGTACATACCCGACGTAGAAAAAGCCCTTAAGGCTATGGAAGCCGACAAAGCTACTATAAACACTATCATACGCAAGCTAGACGCCTTCTACAAGTAGTGTAAAAAAAATAAATAGCATACTTACCGCATGCCAAGAATTCCATCATCCCCGCTCCGTTACAAGGTCGGGGATTTGGTTTGTCTATCGTATGACGAGTTTAAGTTGTATGGCTACGGCATAGTGATGGAAGGTCTGCCGAATAGCCTCTATAGAGTCTACTGGTTTAAAGAAAAATCCACCGAAATAGAGACGACCTTCGACATTCTGCCCGCTGAGTTGCCGGAAGGCTGGCAATAGGTTATACTATGGGTATAACTGGAGAGAAAAGATGACTAAGTCTGTCTCAGCATTGCTGGCAATTGCTGCCCTATCCGCCTGCGCGCGTGAGGGGACGCACGGAAACGAACAATCTGCCGTTGAACCAAACGAATTGTGGTTATGTGACCACGTAGAATCCCAGTATTCGGGGTATGTCGTTGCTGAAACCATTACTTCTGAGGAATGGGCGGCTATTGAGTTTGTTGTTTATGATAATGATCAGTTCCATACACTGGAAATGTTTTATCATGGTAGTGATTTGTGGCGTGTAGAGGCAAATTTGCTTGAGCTTGATTGCAACTCCGATGACCTTGGGGGAGATTTTATTTATTGGCAATAGAGCCTATTTTAGCCACACTGTGAAAGAATGCGCTTGTAGTGTGGGTTTTCGTGCTTTCTGTGCTGGAAACTTTTACCGCAAGAAAAAACGGCGGAAAATGGGCGGCAAAGCAAGATAAATTTTTTGCGCGTTTTGGTTATGGGCATAGGGGTTTGCGGACTATTTAAGTGTGCGCTCCTGTCGTTACGTGTTCTGGGAGTCAATAAAGGAACTCTCACAACATGTTTAAACTAAAATCTATTTTATTCGCTCTCGTTTTTGCCTTGGGTGGTGGCGCTTATGCTAAAGACGCCAACTCTGGACCGCTCACTAACCAGACTGTGTCCATAATCGTATCCGACGCAAGCATGTCCATGACTGAACGCAAGGTTCGTGATGCGGCTGTTCGTGTGTTTACTGCGGGGGGCGGGCATGGTTCTGGCTCTTACATCAAGCATAAGGACTTTTATTTTGTTTTGACGGCTCAGCACGTAGCAGATGGTGCTCTTTATTCTGATTACAGAGTGAAGAAGGGCTCAGAAATCAAGAAGGCAATCCTTGTTTGGTCTGATAAAACAGCCGACATCGCTGTTCTTGCTCTAACAAGCGAGTTTGAGACCATTTCTCCAATGGCTTTCAAGACAACATCTGACATTCCTGAGGTAGGAACGGAGATTTCTTACTCTGGTTACCCCTCAAGACACCAATTGATGTCTATTCGTGGTAGAGTTGCTGGTTATGAGCAGAAAATTGGGGCGGGGACGCAGATAATGCTTCACACCTACGGGTGGTTTGGCTGCTCTGGTTCTGTGATCTACAATAAAAAAGAAGAAATCATTGGAGTTTTGTGGGGAGTTGATGTAGAATACTACCCTGGCATGGCTGTTGTCGAAGAGATGGTCTGGGTTATCCCAGTTCAGAAACTAAAAGTAGACGAAGTTGTGGAAAACACATGCAAAATAAAAGGAATGAAGCAACAATTGTCCCGCTTCTGTAGGAAGTGAATTGAAGCTACTAATTGAAAATTGGAGAAAGTTTGTCAACGAAGGCATGAATTCTAATTTCACTGTCTCGATGGACCCTCAGGACTTTTTGACCCTAACTTATCAGGACGATGCCGACATTGAAGGCAGATCCGACTACATTCTTGGAATGCCGGGTGGATTTGATAAGACAAAAGCCGGCAAATTGTCTCTTGTTATCAAGAAATGCTGGGATGATGGCGTAGATAAGGTTATTTCCCACGCTGGACGTGCTCGCTCTATGGCTGCTATGAAGTCTGGGGTGAAGCAGATGCCAGTAATCTTGACTTTTGTTAACTGCGACGAGAAGCCCGTGCGCGGAATGCCAAGTCTGAATTTTATTTCTGATAGATTGGAAGGTCAATTTGATAATTCTTCTATCTCAGTAGATAAGATAGGCAAATACGAATCCCAAAGGGCTCTTGAACTTGGCACAAGAACAGAAATGTCAGCAGGAGAACTGTTAAAAACCCTACGAATCACTTTTCTAGAGAAAGCTACAAATGATTATAGAATGGCTGATTTTGTTTCGGACCTAAATAAAGAATATAATTTTATGCTCTCAGGCGAACCCGAACAGGTGAAGGTTATGGTAAAAGATGGACTGCGCTTTCCGGGGTTTGAGTCGGATCCTCCCGAAGATTCCAATGTAAAGGTGTTAAATAAAGAATAACAATGAAACTGCTGCTTGAAAATTGGCGCGCTTATCTGGATGAAGAGCAGATAAACGAAAAAATGATGCTGAAACCCGGTCCACAGGGCTGGGATCTCTACGCACAGTTGGTTGGCGATGCCTATTTGGCTGCTCCCAAGTTTGAACAGAGGGCAGTCCCGCATTTTCAAGCTATGACACCCTTTCTGGAAAAAATGTTTAAGAGGATCTCAAGCAGAGTAGACATAGAATTCGTTGATTACCACCCCTATAACACAGCAGCAGAGCTAAGAGATGCAGTAAACAGCACTGGAAAGATGAAAGTTGCTACAATTGACGCCGAACATGATGTGTTTGACGAAATTACGAACGCAAAATTCAGAGCGGTTCACGATTACATGTCTCACATTCAGGCAATCGGCTCACGAGGAACCGAATTTGATTTGAGAGGGGAGCTTGCCTCCTATAATGCTCACCTCAAGACTATGCCACAGGAGTCTATTCCTGCCTTATTCACCGAGATTGTCGGACAGACTTGTGCCTATCACGCTGGTGGTGGCGCTTTCGCAGAACAGAAGATCTGCCTATTAGATGGCTTTGATTACATCAATCTTGGCGTTGTCGAAGGCTACGACATAGTTAATAAGGAATTGGTAAAGAAATGAAACTACTACTTGAAAATTGGCGAACGTTCTTAGCTGAAAATGAGGCAGCTTACTTCCCTTGGCTAGAAGAATTAGAAGCGCAAGGTGGAGAAGCCCTTATGGGTCCTGATTTTCAACAAGCAGGCTCAGGAGCATTCCGTGTTGTCTTCAAGCCAAAAGGAGATGAGGACCATGTCATCAAGCTATCGAAAGATCCTCGCAACAATTGGATGAACAAGATAGAGTCCGAAACAGCCAATTCTTACCCTGATTTGTTTCCAAAGACATTTGCTCATGCTGATGATTGGGAATGGATTGTCCAAGAGGCTGTCGAAGTGCTGACCCGAAGAAACGAGCAGCAAATGCGTGTTATGTTGCAGAAGACTTTTCCAAACATCTATGTTGTCTTCAAGGGTGCAACTCTAAAAGATAATGAGCTTTCTGGCTTATGGAGCGACATTGTTGATGCAGCAAGGGGTCCTTACGCAACAAAAGACCAGAAGATTTTTGATTTTGGAATAAAGAACGAAAAAGCCTTCATCCAGCTTGCTTCAGCTATCTCTAAATTTAAGATAGACAGCGAAGATCTGGGTTATGGCAACATAGGAATAAATGAACAAGGACAATTAAGGATCTTAGATGCCTCTGTGCTTCTCAGACCAAAGGAATAATTATGAAACTACTACTTGAAAATTGGCGTCAATTTATGAATGAGGATGTGCGAGTCACATTTAAAAAAGCAATTGATTTGGTCTGCCCTCCAGCAACACAGGACTTGGAACTTAACACGAAGAACCGTGATTCCGCAATTCATGCTGAACACATTCAGTACGGTCCTCTGAATGTCGGAATGCCCGGTGACTACTGGGAAGAAATCGCCGACTACTGGAACACAACTGAAGAGGCAGCCGAAGCTTCTAACTGTGGGGTTTGCACTGCTTTTGACATTTCTCCTAGAATGTTGGAATGCATGCCCGGCGAAACATCCGATGAAGACGGTGTTCTCGGCTATTGCTGGATGCATCACTTCAAGTGTCACTCTGCGCGTGCTTGTAGAACTTGGGCAAAGGGTGGACCCATAGAGGAAGATTCAGTTTCTGCTGATTGGCAGGAGCGCTCAAACATAGGTAAAGAGAATGAAACTACTGATTGAAAACTGGCAGCAGTATCTTGAAGAAGAAGAGATGCTAATGGAAAAGTGTTGGGCGGGCTATGAAAAGAAGGGTATGAAGAAAATGTTTGGAAAAATGTATCCAAACTGCGTCAAAAAGAAAAAGAAGCGTAAAAATAGAAAGAAAAACGAAGAAGTAGAATTAAGTGAAGAGCAAGGTCAACACATCGGCACTATTGACGATGTGGGCTCTGACCTTTACCGCATCTCCAAGCGCTATGGAGACAAGGGCGACAATTATGAACGATTTCAGAAGGGAACCAAGGTCATAAGGTCCCGTAACACGTCCGCAGATGACCAGCAGCCCTATCTAAATTCTGATGGAGACCCAGAGCATAGGATTTATTTTTTCGGCTCTGGAGACGACGCTAAGGCTGCTATGATGTCCGACACACAAGAGTTGGAAGCAATCGTCGGCGACTTTTCTGACGCAGACAAGGAAAAAGGCATCAATGAGAATTTGTTGTTAGTCCGCATTTCGATGAACCAAGTTCCAAAAGAGGTTGAATTTTTCACCGATTACGAGTTGGAAGGAACTCCCTACGATGCTATTTATGGCGCGTACCCAGATGGTCGGGCTTGGACTCTCGCCCCCAAATCAAACGACATTCAGTTAGCGACCGATCTACTTAACTATGAAGAGGACGATTACTATGAAGATTACTAAAGCAAGACTAAGGCAGCTAATCATGGAAGAGCTTAAAAATGTTGTTGGTGAAGCCAACGACCTCGACCCAATTACTGGATTAGTCCAACACCATGCCCAAAAAGGAATTACAGTAATTGACAGCGGTAACGCGAAAGACGATGATCCAGAGCATTTAAAGGTACTTCGTGAAGTGCTTGAAAATATCTTAGAATACGATAAAAATGAAATGGTAGATTATCTTAACGATTACGCAAAGTACATCAAGACACCTGTCCTAAGACGGCAGTTAACAACCATCGCATTGATTTTTAAAAATTCATAAGGAGAAGCAATAATGAAGATTACCAAAACAAGACTAAAGCAGATCATAAAGGAAGAGTTTGAGAACGTAGTGGAGGCACGACAGCCAAGGCACAAAATCAAGGCTTCTGATGTTAAGAGAGCGCGCAACATTCTCAAGGACGCTGGGCATGGATTTGCTCTTAACGATGAAGGTGAACTACAAGCAGACGAAAAGTCAGTTAAGCTGCTTACTCTCGATGGCATTGGTGTCCAGAGTGTGGAGGAAAAATTGAATGAAGAACTCACCCGTCAAGACAAAACCGATGTAAAGAAGATGGTCCAAGACGAACTTGGCAAGCTCCTTAAGAAGAAAGATGCCAAGGACCAAGTGGGCGAGATCGTAAAGAAGATTATGAAGAAGCTTTACAAGGATCTGTCACTAGAGCACCCCTACATCATTGACAGGATTAAGATCTGAGGTTAAATTAAGGCTGTGAGAGAGGACAACATCGATCCCTTCGCAGCCCAGTTTCCACAGGCAACTGTTGATGAGTGGGTTTATTATCCTAAAACCAAATTATGTGGACTAGTTATTGGTGTTGACAACCAAACTGGTTTCATGCAGGTTCATTGTTTCGAAACTATGGATCTAAGATGGCTAACCATTTATAATTTTGGTCAATATTTGGTTTTATGAATGAAGGTGATCTAGTTAGACTCAAAACACGGTATCCAATTTGGTTATATTCTTATGGTCTCTCTGACGGAGACTTCGGAATTATAACCAAAATTGGCGAAGAAGAGGTGGTGGTCTACTGGCTAAAAATCAGAAGACTGTGTTCTGTAAAACCAAATCTCATTGAAGTTGTTCAATAGGAGAACATAATGAAAGACAAATTTATTATTGGATTGTTTATGGTGAGTGCCTGCTTGACAGCGCTCTCGCTCCACTACAGGCTTAACTCAATCAACACAGAAGTGAAAAGAGTTCACGTAGAATCAATTGTTTCTTCTGGAAAGGCAATTTATTTGCCTGGAAGCGTGTGCGTGTTAAAAGCCACTTCTGAGATCGATGTGAGCAAAATGCGCGAATTTGCGGCTGCCTGCATCAACTCACATCAAGAATGGTTGCTAATCAACAACGGCAAAACTAATTACAGTGATGCCACTGAGAAAACACAGCCCTAGTGATTTAAAAGCTGGAATTTTAATCCAAGATATCCAAACAGGAGATCTCGCCCTGTTAATCAAAAGGGTTGACTTATTTGAGTTTGTCGAAGACGAACAGCCTTTGTGGATTTGGGAAATAACTTGGACAGGTCCAGCCACAGATTCCTATAATCGACACATGCCTTTTATTGAAGAGGCGGTGCTGGGTCTCCTAGACGGTGGTGTCTGGGAAATAAAAGGCGATGACGGACATTAGTGACTTGCGTGATGCCGCTTCACATGTTATCTTACGTGTGGGTGACATGATTTATGATGTCCGCACTAAATCACGAGGGTTTCTACGCAAACGAGAAAGAAGAATAGACATCGTGGAAGATGACATCTTCATTTGGTGGATCACTTGGTTTTCTCAGGACCAAGACACCGGGTTCAACAACGTTGAATACATTGAAGAAGAGGGTCTCAAGATGTCGATTATAATAGGACTCGTAGAAATCAATAGCATCAAACAAGGAGAATAAGATGCCCAACTGGAATGTTTACAAGGTGTTTGCTAGCGGCAAAAGGGCTAAAAGTCCTTACACAACTTTCGAAGCTGACAAGGCTCAGCATTTTTTTGAAAACATTCTTCCCACGCTCACACCAAAGCTGAAGAAGTCTAGCTGGGTCATTCTTGATGTAGAGGCATCACAGGAGCGCCCAGAAGGTGGCACGATGACCGAAGAGGACTTGGTTACAAAAAAGCGTAATCGCTTTCTAACTGGCATCGCCGTAGAAAAATTCCCAGACATCGCTGATAAGGGCGTCTCCACCTGTCTTATGATGAATGAGGGGACAGATTGGAAATGGGCTTGGTGCTTGGCTGAAGGGGCTACCCATAAGTTTATTGGCTTCTTGTCTGAAAAGTTTGACACTAGAAAGGAGGCTGTTGCGTGGATAGAGGAGGTTGGCACTTAGCCCACAAAATAGGAGACCTAATAAAAGTGGTGGAAAGGTCTACAATAAACCTTCATAATGTAACCACAGAAATTGGTGATTTGGGAGTTGTTGTAAGTTGCCCAAAAGAAACAAGAGGAATCTTGTTTGTTGAAGTCTACATGATTAGGACAGGCACAGTGCGATGGTTCTCGCCACAAGAAATAGATATAATTTCCAACATAGACGAGTAGCTCTCTATTTACTATAGAGGGTTCATGCAATGAAGCAGACCAATAGTTTTGTCGATACCATGTCACTGACGTGTGTGTTGATAAACATTGGTCTGTTTTTGTTTGCTATGTGGACAGCAGAGCCTTATTTACAATTCCTTTCACTATTTAACGTTGCTTGCTTTTTAAGCTATTTTCTTATTGTAGGGCGTAAATAATGTATCAAAAATTTTGGAACCAGTTCTTGGTTGAGCAAGATGAGCTTGCTAGACCCACATTTAATGTAAGTGATGTCGCGTCTACAAGACCAGAGCCCGCACCAACACGCTCTTATCCATCTCCCTACACCACAGGTGTTGGGGCTTATTTGCTTTCCAAGGGTTATGATCTAGACAGCAAACTTGGTGGCGGCTTCGATGGAGAGGTCTACGCAGCGATAAATAAAAAAACAGGACAGAAGGTTGCTGTAAAATTTGTGCCCAGAACAACAATGGGCGACATGAATAGAGAGGCAGAAAATTATAAATTTATCAAAGACAATCGCGCCGCACTAGGCAAATACGCTAAGCATTTTCCTGTTGTCTACTCTTCAACGATAGAGGAAGTTCCTTTAAAAAGGGAGCCAATTGGTGGAAGAAAAATGGAAAACGCTGTAATCTTCATGGAAGAATTAGAACCATTGCCAGACGTTGTCGCTAGAAGCCTGTTTCCAGCCAGTGGACACGGAGAGAAGACAACAAGAGCCAGAGAGCTAAGGGATGAAAAACTGTTATCCAACCCCAAGCTTGTAGAAAATCTCTTATCCTTGGTTTTTACAAGTTTAGAAAACTCTAATGCTTGGCTTCCTACCATAACTGTTGACATGGAGCTTGAAGTAATTCCAAAAGTTGTAGAAGAATTTTTTACTTCCAATAAGTCTTTCGACACGCCTGCTGTTGAGCGTCAAATCTCGATAACCAAAAAAGGTAAAAGGCTTATGTCTGTGTTTATTCATTTTTTGTTTGAGTCAATGGAAGAAAATGCTAAGGATGACGCAGAGAAGTCGTTACTCATCGACTACCAGCAGAACATAAAGCAAACATTGATGAACATGTTCTTGAAAGCTTACGCAAGATCTTTGGTTTCCGGTGGCGCCGGAGGCGCATTAAAGTCTTACTCAACTCTACAGGGAATGGATCAGTATCCACTCGCAAAGTCTGAGTTGGAAGGCGAATTTCCAGAAACAACAGGCATTCGCGCTGCTATGGAAGAGCTTGGCATGATTGGTCTAAAGCCCTTTGATGTTCACATGGGCAATGTTATGATGCGCCCCAGAACAAATGAGATTGTAATTGTTGATCTTGGAAGATTCAAAAAGTGAAGGAGATTATAAACGAATGGAGGCAATTTATGACAGAGCGTAATAATAGAGAAGTTGGTTCTTGCGTAATTATAGATAATAAAGATAGAGTCTTAGTGCTCTTGAGGGGAAGCACTGATCCCTGGAAGCCGGGTTGGTGGGATTTGCCGGGCGGTCATCTTGATGGAAATGAAACTCCAATCGAAGGAGCTATCAGAGAAACCATCGAAGAGTGCGGATTGACTGTCAGGAATCTACAAAAGGTAGCAGTAAGACCAATGGGGCGCATTGTAAAATACTTTTTTGCTACTCGTGATTATGATGGCGTGATTTCTCTAAATCCAAATCCAGAAACCGGAGTTATTGAACACGACGAGTTTAAATGGATGTCATTAGAAGAGCTTTCGGACATTCAGAAGTCAATTGTCCCACTTTCAGTAGTAAGGGGAGCCATGAATCTTGTATGAATATAAAGCGATATGCGAAAGAGTCGTCGATGGAGACACAATCGATGCTCGTGTCGATCTTGGATTTAAAATGTGGACACATATCCGAATCCGTCTCTATGAAATAGACGCCCCAGAATCTAGAACCAGAGATTTAAATGAAAAAGCTAAAGGTCTTAGGTCAAAGGCTTATCTCAAAACAATAATGGACTCCTGCGGCGGCAAATTCACACTTAAGTCTCACGGAGTTGGGAAGTTTGGAAGATGCTTAGGCACTATTTATGTCCATGGCGAAAACATCAATGAAAGATTGATTACCGAAGGGTACGCCAAGAGGTACGAAAAATGATTTTTTTATTTATTCTCGCGATTAGCGCGATGGCAGAAGAGCCAAGGGAGCCAGAAGACAAGTCTGCGGGCATTTATCAAAGCTATTGTGTAAGTTGCCATGGCGAAAACGTAGAAAAAATTCCCCTTAACCCCGAAAGCACTGCCGAACAAAGAATTGGGGCTGTAAGCTGGGGGGTTTCCAGCATGCCACCTTATAATTGGATGTTGGGAGATGAGGAAGTCAAGAGGGTAATCAAGTTCATGGAGCAGTTACAGGCAAATGGGCGAATAGAAGACCCCCAGGCACCATAAAAATGCTTTAAAAACCTTTCCCATCACCTACATCGCCTTGTTTTTTTATAACAACAAGGGGCATCTGAGGGCTGCATTTTGCGATCTATCTAAAAAAAGCACAAATAGACCAAACAGCCGTCAGAATCGGCAAGAAACACCATCATGAGAGGCGACAACAAAGAAACTGAAAGGCAACTTGACTATTTAAGAATGTATGGAGGGCTTTGCAATGCCTGAAAATTATAATCAACTCGTTTTAGCACAACTACAATCACTCTCACAGGCTATTGAAGCCCTCCGTGGCGATCTGCAACTGGTTCGTCAAGAGATTACCGAGATAAAAGCCAAAGAAGACAAGGTTGTCGAGCTTCGTGAATGGAAACAGAAGGTAGATGAGGTCGCATCCCCTACTCAACTGGCTAAATTCGTGCAAGACATCCAAGATTTAAACAATTTCAAGACAAAAGCAGTCACAATCTTTGCCGTAGTGCAGTTTGGTATGGGTGCAGTGCTGTTTGCGATGAATTTCATTAGTTGACAAATTTAATAATAATGTTAAATTAAACACATAGGAGCCATTATGATTGAATTAGGCGATTATGTAGCACAAATGCACCCATGTGAAACCATGTCTTTAAAGAAAGGTGTTGTGGTGGATTCTTGCAAAGAGTCTTTTACCATTCAATGGCTCTCATATAACAAGGATTTTTGGATGGAGTTCGAAGGCGAACAGTTTAAAGAGCTTAATGACCGCTATTTACTAACAAAGATGTCTTATCATCGAACCAATTACAATGTAGACATTGCGGTTTTAAGTAAAGCAGGTGAAAATGGCGTGGGATGAACTTGATACTGACAGGATAGAACAAATTGTTCGACAAATTAGCGGCAAAAAGCTAGATAAGTCGAAAAAATTGGTCTCACCGGCTATGATCAAGGGTACCGGCATCGTTTATCTGTGGGCTCCTACAAAGAAGACACTTCTGAAGGTCAACAGGGGCGTCAGAGTCTATGTTGTTAGTTATGATATGGACGAAAAAGACAGAATTTTGGTCTATGATGGTTACAATCTTCTTGCAATCCATCCTGATGAAATAGAAGAGATAGGATTTAATTAAAATGATACTTCAAATCACAAAATTTTCAAAAACTTTGCTAACAATATTGATATTTTGGGTATTTTATGCCGCTTTTGGTTTTGAGATCACTGTTGTGACGCTAATGGCAGCTATTTTAGGCAATTTTTGGCAAAACACTGGCTTATTAGTGTAAAAAACACTTTTTTGATCGCTACTTACACCTGAATAATGGAAGAAAAGAACAATTTCGGTGAAATAGCATCAAAAAACATCAAAATTGGTGACATTGTAGCTTGGTCCAAGTGGA
>Ga0208666_1001247_pt1 | contig 11471 bp, 18 predicted proteins | sample 5B_taG_FD_184078 | JGI IMG/M metagenome (GOLD analysis project Ga0208666, IMG submission 184078) | Marine viral communities from the Subarctic Pacific Ocean - 5B_ETSP_OMZ_AT15132_CsCl metaG (SPAdes) (version 2) | ecosystem: Environmental > Aquatic > Marine > Oceanic | place: Pacific Ocean...
AGCTTCATTAGATGCGTGGAGACAAAGAGTGGGAGAGGATGAAGCCACAAGGATCACGGACAATGCTGCATCGAGAGGGACTCTTATGCATACGATTCTTGAGGGACATATCTTGAATAGACCGGTCATAGATCTAACACCTGAAGGACAACTAGCTACGAAGATGGCAAGACAAATCGTGGACCAGGGATTGACAGATAAACTAGAGGAATTGTGGGCAGCTGAATGTGTTTTATTTTATCCTGACATGTACGCAGGGGCCAGTGATGGAGTCGGAATCTACGAAGGCAAAGAAGCCATTATTGATTTTAAACAAACTAACAAACCAAAAAGAAAAGAATGGATTGAGGATTATTTCTTACAACTAGCAGGATATGCTATTGCTCATAACCAAATCTATCAAACTAACATCCAGTTTGGAATCATTCTAATGTGTAGTAAAGACTTATACTACCAGGAATTTCGCGTAGAAGGTGAAGAATTTAAACATTATGCGAACGAATGGTGGAAGAAAGTAGACCAATATTATAGGCAGAAAAAAGAATGGAAAGAAATAGTTGACAGAGCCGGGATGTAATGTAATATAGGATATTATATGAAAGGAATAAATATGAAAAAAGAAAAATGGGACGGTAAATCTAGACCGTCCAATGACACTTACCGAAAAAATTTTAATGAAATATTTGGTAAGAAACCAAGTACAGATTTAAAAGGCACTATAATCTGTAAAGCTAAAAAGTGCGATAACTATCTGTATAAAAATGAGAGCAGCAGTTTACCAGGATATTGTTGGGAGTGTGGCTAAAATACAACAATAGTGTGGCATAAATACCACATTTTCCCTCTGGGCTAGGGTAAAAGCCCCTATAGACTTTTTTTGCCAGAAAAATTTTTTTGTTTTTCAATTTACGAATCGTGGTTACAATGGTTACAATGGGTTTCAAAAGACTATTATTCGCTAATACCAACAGTTATAGACGATATTTTTGTAACAAATCTTGGTTACAATGTGGTTACAGTGGTTACAATGCAGTAAAATCAATGCTTTTAGCATCCCCGTACGCGCGCATATGAATTGAGTTTTTGAAAAAAAGTTGCCTAGAGAAAAAACCTATAGGTGGTATACAGAGATATGAAAAGAAAAAAGTCAAAATATAAACATGTAGTAATAGGTAAAAAGAAATATTATTTTTATTCTATCAGTTGGATTGATCCGTGTGGAGATTCGGGCCATGCTGAAGCTGCTGATGTAAAAGATTTAAAGCCCGCAAAAATGATTACTCAAGCTTATGTGTTTGATAAAGATAATAAAAATGTTTGGACGTTTGCTTCTTATGATACTGAGTCTGCAGTATTTTCTGATCGTAATGTATTTCCTAAATGTATTGTAACTAAAATGGAAAAAATTAATCTTTAACTTCTTCTACTACTTCTGCGTCAGCTTCTATAATTGGTTTGTAAGTTTTTAAAGCTTTCTCCAAAAGTTTATCTAACTCTGATTCTTCCATATTATCCATGTCTTTATGCAGGTGTAAGTGATTATTATTTTGGAATCCGGCAGCTTTACCTCTAGCTACTTCTGCATTAATTGCAGCACTCCAGGCTTTTGATTCTCTTGCTTCATCTCGTAATTGTCCTAACTCACTGTAATGAGATTCTTTAGTGACATCATATTTTTTTAATTTTTCAGATCTCAGTCTGCCTATGTACTGACTAACTAAAGGGTAGAGAGTTGGGTTTTGAAGCTTACTAGCAGAAACATAGGCAGAGTTGGGATCATAACCTGCTTCAATGGCACATTCAGTAGCCGTCTTCCTACCTTCATTGGCCACAACTAAATTAGCAAATTTGATTTGTTTTTCTGTAAGTCTTTTTGGTAAACCCATGACTTGCAATATAAGTTATTTTTGATATATGTTCAAGCATGGTATCAGGAAAGCTATTAAGACAGGCCCTAGATAAGTTTTTAAAATCACCGGTAGCACAAGAGGCAAGAGTGCAAGTTTGTTTACCAGATGGAAAATTTTACGACATCAAGGACATTAAATTAATGGAAAACAAAATACTTGGCGTGCGTGAAACTCATAGATTGGTGATGACATTGTATACTTCGAAGTGGAATATGGGTGAAGTTATTAAAAAAATTGATTAGCCAGAGAACAACGTATTTAGCCTAAAAAATGATTAAAGGTGAGACTAAATTCTGGCATGAAATTAAAGCGTTCAATATTAAAAATAATTGCAAATTATCATTTACACGCTTGGAAAATAGTGCTGCACACGGGACTCCTGATCTATTGGGGTATAATAATTCTGGTCACTTTTTCACTGTAGAATTAAAGTTAATAAAAGCTAAAAAAATTCGATTCTCTCCGCACCAAATTGGCTTTCATTTGACTCATCCAAACAATAGTTTCATCATGCTAAAGACCCTCGGTCCTTTAGCCATAAAACTTTTTGAGGGAAGGTTTATTGAAGATTTAATTAAGGGGAAGGCAGATCCATGTGCCACGGATATGGAGTCAAGTCTTAAATTTCTACAAAACGTTTAGCGTCCTACATATTATAGGACAAATGTCAACGACCAAAGTGTCGCGGCTCGAGAAGAGAGCTTGTGGGCGGGACCCACCCCGGCCTGTGGCCTGTGGCTTGCGGCCTGCGGTTCATGGTGCGTGCTTGCGGGCGGGACCCTCCCTTATTTTTTATTTAAGCTTGAGGGCTGGTGGAATACGACCAGCCCTCAAGATTTCTAATGTTGGCCATAAGAAATATTTTTAATTTTTGGATTCCAGCATCGTCTACAGTCTAGACATTGGCCACCCTGCTGCGGTGCTGGACATGTTGCTTTAGTAGTCACCACTGTGGATGTATTGGGCCAGCTTTTAATTGGTCCCTGGTCCACCATCGGTGATGATAATCGAATCGTTAAATTATCAGGTTTATGTTTTAAATATTTTTTTACCCAAGCTTCTTTTGTGGGCATCCAATGCATTCTTGAAGGCGTTAACCTACAGACAGCAAAAATTTTTTGAAGGTGTTCTAGATCCTGAACATCACCTGAGTCGTGCCATCTAAAGACATCGGGCTTTTTAGAATTAATTAGAAGAGCCATGGCCTCGACCCATCGCGGGTTTTTAATAGCTGCCAGTCTTCTGTATTGTGCATCCTGTACAACCTTAAAAACGTAACAACCTTTTAATGCATAACAGTCATTGCAGACGCTGCCTTCTTTGTCCTGAAGCTTGCCGCCTGTGTTGCATTCTTTGGCGGGTATACCAATTGACCATCCAGGCATTTTTCCAGGCTTGCTTAGGCCTCCAACCAGGGTCCACGCTTCACTGGGTTTCATATTCTAACCAGCCATTAGCTTCATTAACACCCATCATGAAAAATTTTTTTTCTTCTTCATTTTTGAAGGTGTACGTTTTTTTAGTGTAACCTTCTTCAGGCTTGTCTATTCCTTTAACGGCTTCAGTGCCCCAAATAATAGTTATTTTAATTTCTTTCATGAGTCTAATATAGGTTATTGTAGGATATTGTCAACAGCTAAAATTTTTTATTTTCAGAGAAGAGCGTGTGGGCGGGACCCACCCTGTGATTAGTGCTTGTGGGCGGGACCCACCCTAAAAAATAAAAACTTAAAACAGGCTTGCGCCCGGAGGCGCACCCTAGCCCTAACCAGCTGTCGCGCAACGTAGCATTCTCAATTACAGCTTCTGCTTGCTGCTACGCCTGTAATCACAACTGATCCCAGGTCCTGTACCATTTAGGCAAAAGCCGGCAGGCTAACCAAACAGGACCAGGTCCAATATTGCGCAAGACATGACACTTTACGATATGAGTGCCGATTCCATATTGGACCGGATCAGCGGAGCAGACGCAAAGCGTCTCGACATTCCACTGATCCCAGGTCTAATTAATTGTAAGAACACAATTTAAGTACTACTTGTGTGAGAAGCGTATAGCCTCCCTTAATTAGACCAGGGATCAGCACCCCAACGAAGACGGCCTCAAGGAAGGCGGTGTGACGTGGGGTCTTTACCCACTAGTTTGAGTTTATAACGTCGGATACTAGTAAACAGACGCATGTAGTTTCATTTATTTGTGCTCTAAAACTACGAAGAAGCAGATCTCAATCCAGGAGAATTTTTAGGGTATCCCTGGATCTAATTATTTATTTCACCTAAACAGAATAAATAACATAAAATCAATTTAACAGAATATCCTATAATAACAAGGACAATATTGTCGCACCCTAGAGAAGAGCATGTGGGCGGGTCCCACCCATATAAAAAAATAAAAATTTTTCATCAACACATGTGTTGACAACAATCCTATAATAACCTATAAACAAATCAGTTGTAATAATAACTAAAAACAGAAAGGAATACATTATGCAACCATTAAGAAAAGACCACGTTGACTACTATAAAGACTTGACTAATAGAAAGTTTGATACTCAAGTTAATATAGTTGAAACTGAAATTGACAGTCAAGCAGAAGAGATTGTCAATAAAAAGATAAACCAATTTCCAAAGGAACTTGGCTTTGATAAAATGATTAAGGAACTAGATAAGAGGTGTAAAGCCCTTGTAAAGTTTCAATCAGAAAAAGCCCAGATTGAATACAAGTTGGAAATGGAAGCTAAAAAAGTGGCAGATGATATTGAAGACCGATTTAAGCGATTTGGTAAATTGCGAAAATGGGAAACTTCAATTCAAACTGTAAAAGTCAAAGAAGAAAACGCAGTTGATTATATAAATAAGAAATTGCGGAAAGTATGTTTTGAAGAAGCAGAAAAATTTGTAAGATCAAAACATAAACTTTATCACGCATTAGAAAACAAACGTGAAAAGTGTTTGACTATCTTACATACTGGTAGCCACATTCAACCAACATTAACCGAGTTAAGTAAAGAAATGGCCACAGCTAGAATACAGCTTGATATTCCGACTTCTTTACTAGCTTTACCGAGTAAATAATTATGGAAGTAGTTGCAAGATTAATGATGATACTAGTAGGATTTATTATTGTCATGTTAGGTTTTATTACTTTTATTCATTCTGGGGAACATAGAATGCTTGGTTTGTTAATTTGTTTTGCAGGTGTTGTTTCAATGTTTGCAGGATTACCAAGTGTTGAAGAAAATAACTCAAGACTTGATGAAAGTTTTAAAAGAAATAAAAAACAAATGGAGTTTGATTTTGATAAATAAATAAATAAACGAGGCGCGAGATTAACACACTCGCGCCACGACACATAGACACAATATATTGTGTCAAGGATAATCCTACACACTATGACCAAAATGGGTCAGAGAAGAGCATGTGGGCGGGACCCACCCGGGCGCGCTTCGCGCGCTTTAAAAGGGGACCCTAAAGGAATTACTTTTATGTTTCACGTGAAACATTTTTATTAATACCCCCTTGCGTTGATAGGGGTCCCAGACCTACCCTATAGTGTTTGATTTACTCAGTCATTGCTGTATAATACTTTCTACCCACATTGAAATATATGCTAACAATACAAGATATAAATAAAATTACAGATCCAATCGAAAGAAGAAAGTTAAAGATTCAGATCATACAACGGGAACAAAGAAAAGAACTTAAACAAGTTCGTACTAAATTTTTGCCTTTTGTAAAAAAGATGTGGCCAGATTTTATAGAGGGGTCCCATCACACCGAGATAGCAGATAAGTTTAATAAATTAGCGACTGGAGAATTGACCCGTCTAATTATAAACATGCCGCCTAGGCATACTAAATCTGAATTTGCATCATTCTTTCTTCCTGCATGGATGATAGGACAAAACCCAAAATTAAAAATAATTCAAGCAACACACACAGCAGAACTTGCTGTAAATTTTGGTCGTAAAACAAAACACTTAATTGATTCACCTGAGTATCAAGCGATATTTAAAACAAGACTCCAGGAAGATAGTAAAGCTGCAGGACGTTGGAATACATCTGATGGTGGTGAATACTTTGCAGTCGGTGTCCAAGGTGCGGTAACCGGTAGAGGTGCAGACTTATTAATTATAGATGATCCACATTCAGAGCAAGATGTAAACTCACCTATTGCATTTGATAATGCATGGGAGTGGTATACTAGTGGACCACGGCAAAGGCTTCAACCAGGAGGTCGTATTGTTTTAGTCATGACTCGTTGGTCTACAAAAGATCTTACACAAAAATTAATTAACGCTCAGAAAAATGAAAATGCAGATCAATGGGAAGTTATAGAGTTTCCTGCAATCCTTCCAAACGGCAAACCAGTCTGGCCTGAATATTGGAAGCTCGAGGATCTTGAATCTGTAAAGGCATCTGCGGGTGTTGCTAAGTGGAACGCGCAATACATGCAAAACCCAACTTCAGAAGAAGGAGCTCTTATCAAAAGAGAATGGTGGAAAAATTGGGAACTCGAACACATGCCTGTTGTTGAACATACTATTCAAAGTTACGATACTGCATATTTAAAAAAGGAGACAGCTGATTATAGTGCAATTACAACGTGGGGAGTTTTTCGTCCAAACGAAGATGCGGGTCCACAAATAATATTATTAGACTCTTACAAAGAACGATTAGAGTTTCCAGAACTACGTCGTGTTGCATTAGAACAATATAAATATTGGAATCCAGATACAGTTATTATTGAAGCAAAAGCATCAGGACTTCCTTTGATGTATGAGCTTAGACAAATGGGAATACCCGCGGTAAATTTTACACCTAGTAAAGGTCAAGATAAAATTGCTAGAGTCAATGCAGTTTCTCCTATATTTGAAGCCGGCCAAGTATGGGCTCCTTTAGATCAAGAGTTTGCTCAAGAAATGGTAGAAGAAGTTGCTGCATTTCCATACGGAGATCATGACGACTTAGTAGATTCTATGACTCAAGCTCTAATGAGATTTAGACAAGGAGGGTTGATAAGACACCCAGAAGACTATAAAGATGAGGATCAACCTAAACGAAAAAAGAAATTTTATTGGTAATGAAAAAGAATCCAACACTAGTTAAAAACATGAAACATGTTAAATTTGATCAGATACCACCCTTAAGTGGCCCTGATCCACGAGGCTTGATTAATCAAACAAAACAAGATAAACCTAATCAATTGGAGAAAATAAATGGCAGACATAGACAAAGCATTAACCGAAATAAGAAAATCGGTTGAGATACCAGGGCCCGAGGAACAAATAGAGGCTACTGAAGAAATTAAAGAATCATTACCTGATGCTGGTGAAACAGAGATTACCCCGACAGAAGATGGCGGCGTAGAAATTAATTTTGAACCTGGAGCATTTAACCAAGCACAAAGTGAAAATCACTTTGACAATTTAGCCGAGTTACTACCAGAGGATGTGTTAGGTCCTTTAGGTTCAGAGTTAAATTCAAACTACATGGACTACAAAGAGTCTCGTAAAGAATGGGAACACACTTACATTACCGGTTTAGATTTATTAGGATTTAAATACGAAGATAGAACAGAACCTTTCTCAGGTGCAGCAGGAGCCACACACCCGGTTCTTGCAGAAGCGGTTACTCAATTTCAAGCATTGGCTTACAAAGAATTACTCCCGGCCGACGGACCAGTAAGAACTCAAATTATGGGAGCTCCAAGTCCTGAAAAAGAAATGCAATCAACTAGAGTTAAAGATTTTATGAACTATCAATTAATGGATCAAATGAAAGAATACGAACCTGAGTTTGATCAATTATTATTTTATTTACCACTTGCAGGATCTGCATTTAAAAAAGTTTATTATGATGATTTATTAGGTAGAGCAGTTTCTAAATTTGTACCGGCCGAAGATTTAGTAGTACCTTATACTGCAACATCTCTTGAAGATGCAACGGCTGTTGTTCACCGTATTAAAATGAAAGGCAACGATTTAAGAAAACAAATGGTTGGCGGATTTTACAGAGATGTAGATATTGGTGAACCTGCGGATACTGAATCTGATCTTGAGAGAAAAGAACGAGAACTAGAAGGAATTACAAAAACAAAAGATGAAGACGTTTATAATATTTTAGAATTTCATATTGATTTAGATTTAGAAGGTTTCGAGGATAGAGACGCAGGAGGCGAAGAAACAGGAATTAAACTTCCATACATTGTAACAATTGAAGAAGCATCACGTGAAGTATTATCGATTAGAAGAAACTATGAATTAGATGATCCAAAGAAAAAGAAAATTTCTTATTTTGTTCATTTTAAATTTTTACCCGGTTTAGGTTTTTATGGGTTTGGATTAATTCATATGATCGGTGGTCTATCAAGAACTGCAACTGCAGCTCTAAGATCATTACTAGATGCTGGTACCCTCTCCAATTTACCAGCAGGATTTAAGATGCGCGGCATTAGAATACGTGATGACGCGCAATCTATAACTCCCGGTGAATTTAGAGATGTAGATGCTCCAGGTGGAAATATTAAAGATGCATTTATGGCACTTCCATTTAAGGAACCATCACAAACTCTTTTACAGCTTATGGGTGTCGTTGTATCAGCTGGACAGCGTTTCGCGTCCATTGCTGACCTTCAAGTAGGTGATGGGAATCAACAAGCAGCAGTGGGAACGACAGTGGCTTTGTTGGAAAAAGGAAGCAGAACAATGTCTGCGATTCACAAAAGAATTTATGTGAGTCTTAAGAATGAGTTTAAGATGTTGGCTAGAGTATTTAAATTATATTTACCAGAACAATATCCTTATGATGTTGTAGGTGGTCAAAGAATGATTAAGAAAACAGATTTTGATGATAGAATAGATATCTTACCAGTTGCTGATCCAAACATATTTTCTCAAACACAAAGAATATCTATTGCTCAAGCAGAATTACAATTAGCACAATCTAATCCACAGATGCACAATTTATACAATGCATATCGTGCAATGTATGAAGCGTTAGGTGTAAAAAACATAGATATGATTTTAAAACCTGTGCCAAGACCAATGCCAATGGATCCAAGTATTGAAGCTATACAAGCTTTAGGCGGACAACCTTTTCAAGCGTTCAAAGGTCAAGACCATAGAGCTCATATTACAGCTCATTTAAATTTTATGACGTCTTCAATGGCTAGAAATAACCCCATGGTAACCGCTGCAATGCAAAAAAATATTTTTGAACACATTTCTTTGATGGCATTAGAGCAAGTTGAGGTAGAATTTAAAGATCAAATCATTCAAATGCAACAAATGCAGCAACAAATGCAAGCAAATCCTGCTTTAGCACAAGATCCACAAGTCCAACAACAAATAATGGCCTTAAATATGCAAATTGAATCTAGAAAAGCAGTTTTAATTGCAGAAATGTTTGAAGATTTTGCTAAAGAAGAAAAAGAATTAATGGGTGAATACGGAAATGACCCAATTGCTAAGTTAAAAGCTAGAGAATTAGACATAAGAGCTAAAGATGACTTCGTAAAAGCTGAACAAGCTCAAGAAAAAATTAATCTTGACCGAATGAAAGCATTTATGAACCAACAAAACAAAGATGAGAAGCTTGAACAGAACGAAGAGCTAGCAGAACTAAGAGCAGCTACATCTATTGCTAAACAACAAATGGCTAACCAAAGTAAAATTCACGATTTTGGTAGAAATTTTAAGAAAAAATAAGTATAAAAACATAAGGAGAAAATTATGGCTTTAAAAGATAAAATGTCAGTAGGCAGAAAAGGGGAAGTTGTTATGTCAAATGCAACTGGTGGTCAGGAAATTCCTACACCAGAAGTAAAAACTATCAAAGACCCTAGATCTGAAATTCTTACTAACCAAGATTCAGTCTACAACAAGATTGCTGTTGGAGAAGAAGTTGAAGTTAGAGGAACTAGAAGAATGCTGAAGTCTAAAAGTAAAAAAGCAACTTGGTACTAGTATGTGGTTGTCAGCAATTAAATTAGCTGTCTCTGCTGGTAGTAAGATTTATGCTAACAAGCAAAAGGCAAAAGTCGCGATGTCTGATGCTCAATTACTGCACGCTGAACGACAAGCTCGAGGTGAAGAACAATACCAAGGCAAGTTGTTAGAGGCACGTCAAAACGACTACAAGGACGAATTCGTTCTCGTAATTTTGTCGGCGCCCATAGTGGTGCTCGCTTGGGGGGTCTTCTCGGACGATCCGGGCGCTTTGGAGAAAGTAAAAACTTTCTTCGAACATTTCGCGGCACTGCCGACTTGGTTCAGTACCCTTTGGATCCTCGTCGTCGGAAGTATTTTTGGAATAAAGGGAACACAAATCTTCAAGGGAGGAAAAAAATAATGGCAAACAGATACTTTAACAAACAAGTTGCTAACTCTAGATCAGCTGCCAAAGCAGGCGGAAGAATGATGAAAAGAGGTGGCGGAATGTCAACTGCTAGAAAAGATATGGCTTCAGGATACTACAAAGATGATATGGGTATGAAGGGCGGAGCTATGTATAAAAAAGGCGGCAAAGTTGGCAAAAAGAAACAAGGTTACAAAGCTAGAAAAGATGAGTCTATCGCTATGAGAATCAAAAAGAAAAGAACTAAGAAGCAATTAAAAGCTTCAAGAGATGATTCTTATGGAAGATTCGGAAGCAAAGCTAAAAAATCTGGTAAAATAAATAAATAAGGAGACTTATGCCGAAACCATTACCTAAAGGAAAAAAAGGAAAAGGAATAAGAAAACTTAAAAAAGTAGCACCACAAGTTGCAAAACGAATGGGTTACAAAAAAGGAAGAAGGGCTCGTTAGATGGCAAAACTTTGTCCAAGAGGTAAAGCAGCAGCTAAACGTAAGTTTAAAGTTTATCCTTCTGCATATGCTAACATGTATGCGTCAGCGGTTTGCTCAGGTAAAGTTACACCTGGTGGCAAAAAGAAAAAACGTAAGAAGATGAACATGGGTGGTATTGTTGACGAGGATATGACTTCTATCGTTGAACTGTAATGGCTGAAAAAGGATTACGATCATGGGTAAAAGAGAATTGGGTCGATATTGCAAACAAGCGGCCGGATGGTTCATACCCAAAATGTGGACGAAGTGGTGGAGAAAAAAGAAAAAAGTATCCAAAATGCGTGCCCATTGCAAAAGCAAGAGCGATGAGCAAAGGGCAGCGTGCGGGTGCCGTAAAAAGAAAACAAGCCAAAGCGAATACAGGCCCTACACCTAGTAGAGCTGCAACGTTTGCAAAAAGAAAAAATTCTTACATGGGTGGTCTAATATGAAAATGCCAAATACAAAATACACAGGTAGTTTTATAAAAGGCGGTCCTGGAGAAAATCAAAGTTATAAAAAATATTACGGTAGCATGCTTCAAGGTTTTAAAAGAGGCGGCGATGTAATGCCAGCAAGAAATAAGAAAAACTTTAGATCTACAAAATCTGGAGCAGGTATGACACGAGCCGGTGTCGCTGCCTATAGAAGAGCAAATCCCGGTTCAAAATTAAAAACAGCAGTAACTGGAAAAGTTAAAAAAGGTTCTGCTGCAGCAAAAAGAAGAAAGTCATA
>Ga0208666_1001261_pt1 | contig 11363 bp, 21 predicted proteins | sample 5B_taG_FD_184078 | JGI IMG/M metagenome (GOLD analysis project Ga0208666, IMG submission 184078) | Marine viral communities from the Subarctic Pacific Ocean - 5B_ETSP_OMZ_AT15132_CsCl metaG (SPAdes) (version 2) | ecosystem: Environmental > Aquatic > Marine > Oceanic | place: Pacific Ocean...
TATATTTCTATTTATGTCATATAAGGGAAGGTATCAACCCTCATACCCTAAAAAATACAAAGGTGATCATACAAAAGTAATTTATCGTTCCTTATGGGAAAGAAAATTCATGGTATATTGTGATCTCAATCAAAACATACTTGAATGGGGAAGTGAAGAAATTGTGATACCATATCTATCACCGATTGATGGTAGAGTTCATAGATACTTTCCAGATTTCTATGTTAAACTCAGGGAGTCAACGGGTAAGATTAAAAAATACATTATTGAAGTGAAACCTAAGAAACAATTGAAACCACCCAAGAAACCTAAGAGACAAACAAGTAGTTACTTACGGGAAGCATATGAGTATGCTCGTAATCAGGCTAAGTGGAAGGCAGCAAATAGTTTCTGTAAAGATAGGTTATATGAATTCAAAGTAATGACAGAGGATGAATTAGGAATCAAATGAGTCGTATTGCTCCAGCATTAGATGAATTAATCGGGATTGAAGATCCTGATGATTTGATGGTGGAAATTATGGATCTACTTACAGAAGGTGGTGCACCACAGGCAGGAAACTTTTATTTGTTTGTATATAATCCTAAAACACCGGGAATCAGATATGATCAAAATCCTTTAGTAGCAGTGACAGGTGTATTCTCTTGGGGTTTCATAGGAGTCAATTTTCACTGGGGAGAATCACGTAAATATACCTTTAATGAAGTGGTTGGTGGCATCTATCAAGTGACTGCTGAAGAGATAAAAGACCTCCAAGCATTACCCTTTGGAAAATTTCGTCTAAATAGTTAAAAAATAAGGTCGATATGGCAATTTTAAGATATCCGTTAGAAGCATTAACAGGTACAACTGACTACTTACAAATAGATATAAAAGAATATAAGAGAGATTCATCAAGATTAATTCAGAAAAAAGGATTTGGAAGAAATACATTAAACACTAGGGCTGGTAATACACGATCAGGTTCTTTATCTACAAAAGCAGTCAAAAATACAGGAACTATACTACTACAAATACCATCAGATATTAAAGATGGTAATAGTGCAAGTTATGGTGACAGTAAGATGAATACTCTTACTGGTGCTGCTGCTGGTGCGGTGAGTGGAACTATGAAGGCAGGTGCAGAAGCAGTAAAAACATTGACAGGGCAACAAACATTTGAAGAGGGTGCTAAGAAATCAGGAGAAATGATTGGTGGAAACTTGGCTCCGGGTGAATCAGAGGCACTTCTAGAAGCTGCAAAAAAGGGTTTAACAGCAAAAGCAACCTCTGCTGCTATGGGTGTGTTTGGTGCAAACGTATCTACAGAACAACTACTTGCAAGACAGAGTGGGCAGATATTTAATCCTAACTTAGAACTACTATTCAATGGCCCTTCACTAAGAAGTTTTAGTTTCTCATTTAAATTCACACCTCGTAGTCCATCTGAATCAAATCAGTGTAAACAAATAATTAGATCATTTAAACAGAATATGGCACCAAAGCTTGGTGGAGACACAGTTGGTGGAAGTGCAATTTTTATGAAAACACCTAATCTGTTTGAATTAAGATATCGTAAAGGAAATGATGATCATCCATTTTTGAATAAATTTAAACAATGCTTCCTGACAAATATGTCAGTAAACTATACAGGTGAGGGAGTTTATGCAACTTATGATGATGCAACACCAATCTCTATGCAACTTGATTTGACATTCAAAGAAATCGAACCCATTTACTTTGATGATTATGATAAAGATTCATTAGGAGTAGGATTCTAATGTATTTCAGAGAATTACCAACACTAAGATATCCGTCATTCTTATCTGATAAAAATTCATCATTAGATTATGTTGATGCTAAAAATTTATTTCGTCGTGTCAAATTAAGAGAAGATTTACAGAGTATCATAACTCTTTTTGATAAGTATGAAATACCAGAAGGGTTTAGACCTGATAATGTTGCAGAAGAGTTATATGGTTCTGATCAACTTGATTGGGTTGTTGTAGTTTGTGCAGGTATTGTTAATATTCGTGCAGAGTGGCCTCTATCTAACAATGATCTATTTGAATATGCAACAAATAAATATGGAGAGAATTTAAATGATAATAAATTTTTTGAGACTAATGAAGTAAAAGATTCAAATGGTAGAATCGTATTAGAAAAAGGTAAAGTGGTTAATCAAGATTTTAAATTATACTATTATGATGGTGGTGAAGTAAAAACAAATGATCTCACTAAATTAGGAACTAACGTGGTAGCAATTGATGATCCAGTTTCTGCAGTAAGTAACTATGTCCATGAGACAAGATTGAATAATGATAAAAGAAATATATTTGTTCTTAAAAATGGATTCTTGCAGCAATTCCTTGATGACTTCCGAGATATAATGATTTACGGCCAATCATCACAGTTCGTAGATGATGACATAATACAGACGGAAAATACAAACATAACTATGCCATAAAAAAAGGGGGTCTTGCGACCCCTTTTCTTTTAGTCTTCAGCGAGTTTTTGGAAATATGATAACGTGTCGTCATCTTCAATTTCACTCGAACCTCTTGCTACTGAGGAGACAGTCTCCCTTTCTGCTACAGGTTCTCTTTCATACTCTTCTTCTTGAACTTCTGCATCTTGAGCAACAGGTGTTACACCTCTCTTACCTAGAACATACTCAAGACGAGTCTTAAGTTCATCATAGGTCTTGAACTGGGATGCTGCACTGAACTCTTCAAGAGAACTTTGCTTCTTCCAGATTGCTTCCATTGCATCATCGTCATCTAGTAGAGGACTTTGTGCAGCAAACTCAGAACTATCGTAGTTTCGATATCCTGCGACGTTCTTTGCTTTTAACTTGAAGTTTGCACCCTGCCAGAAATCGAATGGATCGATTGCTTCTTCATCCTCGAACTCAGGTTGCATTGCTGCAGTGAGTTTGTCAAAGATTTTCTTACCAAATTTATATAAGAATACTTGTCCTTCGTTCGCAGGATTGGCTGGATCTTTTACAACATAGATGTTTGCAATGTAAGTTAACTTACGCTTTTGCTTTCTAGCAAGGTCTTTGCCAGCATCTGTTCCGTTGTTCCACAGTTGGGAATTATATTCTGATACAGGATCTTTCTGACCTAAAGTAGTCAGAGAGTTTTCAATGTACCATCCACCGGGGCCTTGGAAGGCATGGGAATATAATTTAACAAAAGGAAGATCTTCCTTGTCTGGTGCAGGTAGGAAGCGAATAACAGCATAACCGTTACCACTCTTGTCTACTTCTAGTTTCCAGAAACGGTCATCACCTGATGCACCGTTGTTGTTCATCTTCTCGACTTCTTTAACTAACTTAGCAGTTAGAGAGCCTAGTTTTGATTGCTTCTTTAAATCAGCAAATGACATTTAGATTACCTCGGATTAAGTTGGATTTCGTTGGATTGGTTTTATTATAACAAAGACAGATCATTTAGTCAATATTGATCCTTAATGATTGTATGGTTTTGGAAACAGCATCAAAGAATAAATTCATATCAGTGTTTTCACCATACCCAAATAATGATATGGATTTAGTCAAATCATCTAGTGTTTTCTTTGCTTCCGGATCATCAGACAGACGTAAACGAGTGTACATGACTCTCTGCTTATCCGTAAGTTCTGTTAACTTTTCAACGTGCTCAAGTTTTTCTTCACGGGACATGGAAGGGTATTGCATAGTCGCTCCGTAGATCTCCTGTTGCAATTTATTAATACTAGTTAATTCTTCTTTAACTATTTCAGAATCGAAAAAATCACTCATTGACCACTTCTCGTAAAACTTTTTTATATTGAAACACATTAATATTTATGAAAGGATCGTATTTCCTAAGTTTGAGACTTACGGTTTCCCACACTGGGTCAATAAGTTTTTTATCAAACCTAGAACGAAACTCAAAGATCTTATCAAGGATCACAAGAGTCTCTAGATCTATGTTGCCACCTAGATATTGTTTCAATACTATCGGATGGCCATTCGAGCAATCAAATAGATCATCCAAATCAAATTCATTGAACAATTCAGTGACTTGCTCTCTAAAAATGTAACCAAGACTTTGCTGTCGTCTTGACCATTCTGAATAATTCCTCTCACCAGAATTGATGATCTCACCAATCCATAGACCAGAAGGATTATCTGTATTCACAAAGTTGGACACAAGGAAATCAACGATCTCATGATCAGGATATTTTCTTGATGTCTTCTCGAACCAATACTTATCTTTCCGTTTATTGAAAGCAGTTATCTTGGCTCTTGATCTACCACCATATTTAAAGTAATCATATTTCGGACTTGAAAAATGATTCTTAATTGAAAGATATGTTTGATAGGTTTCAAAGGGTGTCACTTTTTTCTTGATCATCATCAGTAATTTCAGTGTCTAATTCTGTAATTGAATCGCAAGGCACTTCTGCCTTACCGATTTGATACCAATGTTGAGGCATTCCAATACTATCGGGTCTTACACCAAGATACTTAAGATCCGGCATACTGTGTTCCCGAAGTATTGCTTGCAACCTCCAATGAATCAATTCTGCTTTTTTCATTACAAAGGTAGTCTAGCACGAGTTGTCTTTTTCATATAGTTAAGACGGGTTGCGTCCCACTTTAATCTCTCTTTGAGAGACTTTGAAATAAGTTTCGTTACTGATTCTATCTCAAGATTGTTAGATTCGCAATAGTGGCAGATTGCATCAATGTAATTGAATTCCTCTTCAGCAACTATTTTCTCGATCTCAATCGCAAACTTAGAAGGAGTCAGAAACTTCTTCTCAATAGCCTTCTCAAGTTCTTTATTCGGTTCCATAGAGTTCCAATTTATCTTGAACAAACTTACTAACGTATTTTCCGAGTAGTTTGATGTACTTTGCTTTGTCGTATTCTTCATAGACAACACACTCTCCATTTTCGCATGACATGATGATAACTAGTTTTTTAACCGACAACCCAGTGAGTTCGTATAGCATACAACCGTATGCCATTGCTTGAACAAAATAATGCTCAATCCAATCAACGGGTTTTGGTTTTGCGGATGTCTTAAAGTCAATTATTGATAATTCACCATTGTATTCTGCAATACAATCAACGGTTCCTGCAATTCCTAATTGCTTACTATACAATGAACCTTCCAAAGCATGAATATTATCAATCTTTCTGAGTGTGGACTTAGATATCTTAAATAAGAACTCAGAAATTGGTAATCCTTCGGGAAGTTTATTGTTAAGTAAAAAGTTCTCCGTAAGTGTGTGGTATGATGTTCCCCTTGTTGTAGCAGCTTTCGTAATACGATCTGCTTCAACATCACCAACTCTCTTTCTCCACTTCACAAATATATCTTTGTTAAAGTGACTTGTGATTGAAGTGATTGAAACTAATTTTAGTAATTCGTCTTCATCAGGAACTGAATAATAACGAACCCCATCAATTGTCTCCCTCGAAAGTTTCGGGAGTTCAATATCTACATGATTAAACATTACATACCTAGTTGTGTTTTTGCAATAATGTACTCTTTGACTAATCCAGAACGAACAATATCATCTATGCCAAATTCAATCAGATCAAATGAGGGCATTGTCCGAACTATTTTCATGAAATCAATGATTCCATTTCTTTCATTGGTCTTTTGTAAATCTGTCTGAGTGGCATCACCACAGAAACAAATTTTACTGTTTTCACCAACTCTTGTTATTATACTATCTAATTCATGAAAATTCAAGTTTTGAAATTCATCAACTAACACAATACAGTTATCAAGTGTTGTTCCTCTCAAAAAGGAAGTGCTCCAAAACTTTACAGTTTCTTGTGCCTTTAGATTACCATAGAGCATTTCAAAGTCTGCATCAGATGGCATCTGAAACATATACTTCACCATGTTCTTATATGGTATTTGGTAGATATCAGCCTTGTCTTCGTGATCTCCGGGTAAAAATCCTATCTCTCTTGTTGCGACTAATGATCGAACCAGATAGATTCTCTCATAAGGTTTGGATGGATCAAGAACATCAGTTAGTGCATTATATAATGTGATAAATGTTTTACCTGTTCCTGCTGCTCCAAATGCAATAATATGTTTACCTTTCTTATAAGATTCAAATAATCTTTTTTGATTATCTGTGAGTGGTTCTATATCAATAAGGTAATCATTGCCAAGAGGTTTTTTTCTTTTGAATTGCTTAGCCGTTAAACCAACACCAATGGGTTGATCAGCAGTTCTTTTCTTGCGTGGCATTAGATTTTTTGTACTAAATTTTGATCTGCTCTCTGTCTATGTGGTATTGATTTTCTTGTTTTTTCCAATACCTCGTTCCATCCCGGATTTTTCTTTCTAAGTTTATCCTTCCACTCCCCAACTTCTCCCACACCGGGCATTGTAGATGGATCAGAATAATCCCTTGACCAATCAGGATTATCAGTACACCATTGATCCCAATCGTGGACACTCATTGATACCTCTTTTTGCTCACCTGTTTTAGTGTGAACTACTGGATATGTTGCCATAGTAATAAGTTAGGTAAAATTATTTAGACCCACTCAAGAGCCTCTGAAACGATAGGAAACTGCTCTACGAACACATCCCTACATGCCTCTGCAATCTTCATATGCTCCTTCTGTGTACCATGTGCAGAACGTAGATTAATATAATGTATCCAAGAACGACACGATCCTGTCATATAGATTCTTGTAGGAGTACAGAGTGGTAATACCATTCTAGCACACTCTTTGGCAACTCCTTCTTCTAGCATCTGATTATATAATGCCTGTGCAGAATGAAATAGAGTTCTCATTTGCATTTCTAATTTTTGAACCACAAAATCATCTAAGTCATCGATACTATTCTGACGATTCTTTGTATCCTGTCTTCTTAATTCTGGTAGTTGTATATCTTTTGATATGAGTCCTGTATCTGCATATCTTTGAGAAAATTCTTGATATGTGAAAGAACGATGCCTTAATATCTGTGCGGCTATTGCTCTTGTAGTTTCAATTTCAAGTGTCATTGTTGACTGCTCGAATACAGACCAATGATTATGAACAATACAATATTTTAATAATCCGGCAAACTTTCCATTGTCCTGATTATTTGGGTTAGATACTCTGGCAATATATGCCATTGTCTTCTCCGCATCGGGAGTAACGCTTACTAATTTTACTGTCATTTAACCAAATCCTTTTTTAAGTTTACGATTAAGACCATCCATTTCTTCTTGTACAACTTTTAGTTGCTTCTTCATATCTATAAGTTGCTCATCACTGTAGAGATGTTCTTGAGCAATTAATCTTTTTAATAGTTTGACGAGTCTTTTAGCTCTTGAGGTATCAATCGAAGGTGCCATTCAGGTCATCACAGTATATTTAGTAAAAAAAACCATCTGCCCGACTTTTTCAAGTTGCATCTTAGGTTTAATAAAGAGGGAGGTTGGACTCCTGTGTACCAACAAGAGATGGGCATTTCTACAGTTAGAAAATCATCTCTGCCTGAGATCCGACTGGTAAGTCGATTCTTCTAGTTCCCTAGAAGCAGCACCACCTGTATCTCATCACCTTAACCAGCTATATGCCAGTAAGTTTATTCAGTCACTCCCGACGTAAGCGTCCTTACAAAATTATTATGGCACAAAAAAAGGAGGGTGTCAACCCCTCCCGATTTTTAATGTTAACTGCAAGGTGATGCCTTACTTTTAACCTTAATTCCACGATACATTAGATCGTGTCTGTTACGCTGAGTTACTTCTGCAAGCACCTTTGCGTTGTATTCTTCAGTGTCGTACTCGACACCACGATAAGTGACTGTTGCCATTGGTTTTCTCCAAAGTAGGGGTGGTTTAAACCCGTTCCTTCAGTCGAACATTTGCGTCCTCAAAGAGGATGAACGATTCCGTTCCGTGTCGGCTTACTTGCGTCCCTAGTGGGATGAACGTTGTGTTAATTCTAACACATTCATATTATATAGGCAAGTAAAACAGTAACATTTGTTACAAAATCCTGTACATTCAAAAATGGCCAGGATATTTTTTCACCATATTTTGGAATTATCTTTTCTTTTTCTTTTGAGGTGGTGCTTTATATCCCCAACGTTGTGGTGAGATTGTACCATAACCAAAATCTATTCTCTTCACTGCAGTCTTACCATAGGTATCACAGTATAGATCAAATATGTTTACGTTTTTCATAGATCTCGTAAGGTCAATAAACTTTTGACCTTCAACTTCATAATGAACAAGTTTTGCATCTGTAGGATACTTTTTATCATTTGCTGCTTCAAGTGTAGTTCTCTGTAAAAGAACCTCACAATCATACGAAGATCCATCAAGTTTTTTCTCTTCAGTTTTTTCTATCTTCTTCGTTTCAGTTGCTTCAGCCATTTACATCACCCCATATAATATCAGGATATGCTTCTTCTACGACATCTCGTGTGATCTTGTAAGCATCTTCAAGGTTGCCATCCTTAACTAAGACAATTATCTCTGCTTCTAACGGATGCAGACCCTGTAGGACGTTGATAAACATAGTTTCACGACGAACTTGATTCATCGCATCATCACCACCTCTTACAAATCTGTAAAAATGTCTTGCTTCTCTACGAACTGTTGTATGACCTTGCTTGTCACTTGATCCTAAAGAGAAAGAACCTGTGTCATGCATTCTACGAACTTCATCTGAAATCTTACCAGATAAAGTTACAACACTATTATTTTGATCATCAAAGTCATTATATGGAACCTCTCCCTCTGGAAGAGCAGATTTAATAGATGCATCAAAATTCCATTTCAATACCATCTTTAGTGATAAATCACCATATCTCTGTAATACTTCGACCTTCTTTGCCTTTGTTCTTTGTTTTGATACTGCATCTAGAACCTCAAAGACAAAAGGGTTTCTAGGTAAATCAGGAATCTTACTGACCTTAACCGTTCTCGGTTTGGCCGTCTTCTTCTTCGTTGTGGTTTTCACTGTCATGATAGTTTTCAAAGTTGAATGCAACAATTTCGTCAGGTATCAGGTTGCCTTGACCGTCAAACATTTCTGGATGTGGTCTGGGAACTTCCCGATAGTTTTTCATATACTCTCTCAATGTCCATCCTATCACTATTCCAACAATAAAGAATAGTACTGTAACAAAAGAGCCTATAACTAAACTAACTTCTAACATTTTTATCTCCGGAAGATATTTTTTTAACATTTAGAGAAAAATCTAAATGAAGATCGATTTCTCGATTAAAAAAATTAAAAACTCTATCGAATAGAATCTGATAGGTTTTAGGTTTCTTACGACCTCCTCTCAAGATAAGTTCCACTCCCCTATCGAAGTGTATGTTAGAAGTATTTAGTGGGTCAAGCGATTTGTTGTTCCTTGAGGAATTTGACTGTTTCAACTGACCCTCCAATTTTTTTGCCATCGACTGATACCTGTGGAAAGGTTGCTCCCTCTCCAAATTCGGAGATGAATCCCTCTCTAGTATAGTCTTCCCCTAAATTATAGACGACAAAGCTGCTCCCTGTCAACTCTAGTATTTTTTTTACCTTTTCGCAATATGGACAATTCTCTTTTGAGTAAACCGTAAAATTCATTTCTTTACCGAAACACATAACAATTTATAATTTTTATTATTGTATCACATTTATGTGAGAATGTCAGGATATTATCCTGATACTTCCATCAAAGTAATTCTGCTGATGTTGTTAGCAGTACCATTTCTTTGACAAACGACGTTTCCAGATTGGTTTGCACTTTTAGCGTTCATTCTCATTTTATAAGTAAATGAACTTGTTGTGCTTGGTGAATGTAAAAAATTAATTGGATGTTTACCACCTAGAACATAATATTCATTAAACCTATAACCTTGAGCATCAGCAGATGTACCATCTAAAATATTATTACTACCATCACATACTGCAAAGTTCCATTCTGCACTTCCAACAGCACTTAAATACACATAATACGAAAGATATCCAGTTATAAGTATTTTACTATCGGATCTTGTTGGTGTAATTGAAGCAGACAATCCAGTATCAACAAAAGCATTTGTTGAAAAACCTTGTGATTGACCTGTTTGGGTACTGGCATGAACGACTTGAATTATACCACCACTTGCACCAGATACAAGTCCATCTCTTGGAACGATTCGATTTGTTCTTAATTCTGACATTATGCTGATACCTCATATGCTGTGATTGTTGATGAGTATTGTGATGCAGTATTATGAGCTCTACGACCAACATGCATATTATTACCACCATTTTTCCAGAATTGAACTTTGTAAGTTGTTGCGGATGTCGTTGATGGACTATCTAGTATTTCTGCTTTTACATGACCAATATATCTAGCTTTAACTCCACCTATAGATTCACTATCCACAATTGCAAAACCATTATATGTTCCACCTGTTGAAGCACCTATCACAGTTGAATCTCTTAAAAGTCTTAATACATGCAGTTCTGATGATCCATTTGATATTCCCATATTAACACTAATTAAAATCTTACTAGTATTGAATTTAGGAGTGATACTTATTGCCATGTTAGTTATATCCGTCCAAGTTTGATTCGCATTGCTAGTAAAAGTATCTGTCTTTATTGATTGTACAATCTGAACAATACCACCTCCACCACCAGTGGGCACACCATCTACTGGAACTATTTTATCGACTCGTAATTCTGATGCCATAATATCTTTCTTTTATTTATGTGTCTCCTAAACGAATAAAGTCAAACCATGTATAATCTGAACCGCTACCTCTTATCTGAGTAGAACCATGTGAATAATTAACTTTAAATTTAAGTTTGCTGACTGATGCGTCAGTTACATCAACAATTAAAGTGGTTACAGTCTGTGTATAGTATCCAGAACTAGAAACAGAATCTACTGCTCTAGCCATAGCGTTATAGGTAGTGCCATCTTGTGCAAATCTAATATCCATATCCGCCCAAGTAACAGCAGAAGAAGCATTTTGAAGTGACCAATGCGCTTCTACTTTATATATTCCTGTAGATGGAAAAGTCCAAATACCAGAACTAACTGACATTCCAGTTCCTATTTTTCCAGCACCAGTTTGGTTTGATCGCGTAAGATTGCTTGATAATGGATCTTGTGCGCCAGTTACTGAACCTGTTAAACGCCACCTATCAACCATCAAAGACGGAGTGCGATTAACTCCATTATGTACTATTCTTCCGTCTGGGTGAAATGTAACTGTCATAATTCTCCTATACGATTACCCAAGTACCATCAAGTGTCAGGGTTGATCCAAGACTGACAGGCCCTGCGTTGAGTGCATTTGTTTCTGTGGTGATGTAATATCCCTCTGGTCTATCCAATGTATTATTGAATAGAAGCGAACCATCACCAATATAGAGTCCAACC
>Ga0208666_1001262_pt1 | contig 11361 bp, 6 predicted proteins | sample 5B_taG_FD_184078 | JGI IMG/M metagenome (GOLD analysis project Ga0208666, IMG submission 184078) | Marine viral communities from the Subarctic Pacific Ocean - 5B_ETSP_OMZ_AT15132_CsCl metaG (SPAdes) (version 2) | ecosystem: Environmental > Aquatic > Marine > Oceanic | place: Pacific Ocean...
CCCAACCGGTAACAAACACGCCATCTGGAAATTCACCACCTACTGGCGGTACTAACATAGATCCTATAGGAATATAAAAATATTTATTTTGATTTGTTATTGGAAACGTTGGTATACTAGAACTAGCTTCGTAATATAAATCTATATCAGTGCTTTCTTTAGGTTCGGTTTCAAAAATAGCAGGATTAGTGCTAATTTTGTTTTCACCATCAATAGTGAACTCACTTAAAAAATCCAATGTAACCGGAGTAGTAGCGTCAGGTGTTCCTGGTAAATTATTTGTAATAGTGTTTAAAGAGTCATCTGAATCAATTAAAGATGCTTTCGTGTTAACTCTATCAATTTCATATTTTATTCTATAAGTAAATCTTCTGTTTCTTTGGAAAACCATTGGCTTGTGAAGTCCGTCCTCAAGATCAACCCACATAAGACCCGCTACGGTAATATCTTTACCTGTGTGCATTGAATTCCAAAACGTAGCAGATAGATTACCAAGGTATTTAACATACCTACTAGCATATTTAGCTGTGTTTGCACCTTGATAATTGTAAAGCTTAAATTTCTGAACCGATTTTATTTTATAAACAACTTCACTACCTGGAAATTTAAATAATCCATCTATCTTTAGGTTTCCAACAACATTTTGTTGGTCTTTCATCTCTGCTTGTCCTACGGCCCAATTCAACTTTCTTCTACTTTTTGTAGTTCCAGCGTATGGATCCATTTCACCTGTTGGTGGTAGTAAACTATAAGAAATATCTATATATTTATTATCACCAACTTCGTGAATACCCTTCATACCAATTCTACCGTTACTTTGCCCTCTACCAAGATTTTCAGTATATTTATCTCCATTATAGGTTGGAAGACCTCCTGGCATGTAAGCACCTGCTCCGAAATATGGTCCTGAAGCAAAATCAACCCATTCTACTTCAGAAGTAACATCAGAAGCGTGGGCTTGAAAGTAAGTGCTAGCAGTAAGACTCCTCACATTAAATCTAGTTTGAGAATCCTTATAATCATTGCTGAGAAGTGGCTGCTTACCACCAAAAGAAGCATTGTCAATAAACCAATTACTTTTGTAAGAATCACCACCATACTTTTGTAAAGCACTCCACTGCGTAATATTTCTTGTGCCTGGAGAAGTACCAGTTGATACTCCTTGATTTGTAATTCCAGGATTTAAATTATAATAAACACCACTTGTGTCTACAACCTCAAGAGAGTTGCTATCTGTAAGCCCAAGGTCTTCTATTTTGTATAATGCTATAGAAGCTGTTGTTTGAAAATCTCTTTCTATGCCAGCTGTTGTATTTAGATAATCAGAAAAATCAGTTTCAGTAGCATATATTTTAACAAAAAATCTTCCGTCAAATTCTGGTTTATTTATAACAGATTTCTTCCAAAAAGTAACATATATATTATCGTCGCCATCTTTCATGTTTTCTGTTACAAATTCATCCTCTTCTAGTATTTGGCTACCTAAAGAAATAACATAGTAATCATTATCTGCATCATCAACTTCGACAGCATCAACAACCTTATATTTTAACCCTTGTTTTCGCACGGTTTGATTTTTAGCGGCATCAAAAGTTTCTTTTGAAAAACTAACATATAATTCATCTTCAGCTGAATTAGCGTTTGTTTCTTCTAGTAATTTTATTGGACTTGTTAGTTGCATTTGCTCGTCAGAACCGGTATCGTAATCACCAGCCCAATGATTAACATCTAAGGTAAACCATTTTTTTCCTTTTGAAGGATGACTTCTTGGATGTGGTATAGATGAATACGTAGCGCTACCATCAGGAGAGGGACCTGTTCCTCCCCATAAATACCAAGAATCTTCTGGCCTTGAAGAATCGCTATTTGATTTTGCTAATACAGTGTAGGTGGTCTTAATGTATTCAGGGGCTTCATTTTCTATTGCTACAACTTTATATCTATTTGGTTCAAATATTAATTTGTCAGAATTAATACCTTTTTTTAAAACCATATAAGTATCTTCATCTATTTTATTTCTATCAACTGACGGAAACGATACCCACCAATTACCATCTTCAGCCTTGTATACTCTATCCGCCGCTAAATTATAATACTGATTAGAAGTTTCTTTTACATAGAATCTATAATAATCAGCCCAATAAGGAGACTTGTCTAAAGAAACCTCTAAACAATTACTTTTATCTGCTTCGGTTTTAGGAACAGTTAAAGAGCCAGAACTAGGCGCTATAACAGGTGTTTCCCTGCCATATCTATCACCCCATATTATACCTATATTATAATCTCTAAGTGACTTAATAGATTTACTAGCGTTTAAATTTACCTCGTAAGGTGTTCTTCCTCTAAGCGCTACAGATATACCGGGTACTAATTGCTGGTTAGCCGATGGATATTCTCTGACGTTATATCCTTGAAAATAATTACCATAAACAAGTCTATTAGCAGTGATTTCTTGTGCTAAAGCTTTTTTAGGTACATTATCCCAAGATCTTAATAATTGATTTTCAGGTAATACTGAGTATATACTTTCCGTGCTAATTTTATAAGATCCTTTTGCACTATTAGGCTCGTTAGAACTACCATTAGATTGCCAGGCGTTAACACCGCTTTTTCCTGGCGAATCGTATTTGTTTATACTATCGACAATATATACGTTTGGAGACGTCTCGTTCTTGTAAAGAATATCGACTTGAACAACGTCTTTTGGTACATCAGTTGGGACAAAATCTTGTATGGTTAACGATCTAAGTTTATTCGTCATACCAGTGTTATAAGCCTTTACGGATTCGTAATTAAACTCTCCAGGCATAAATGCAACGTCAGAAAATGGACTAAACGAAGAGTATTCGTTATCTGTATACTTATATCTATACGCAAATCTAGGGAAATTACGTTCGAAAAAGTATCTTTCATCGTTTTCTAATGACACATACCACTCGTTGACATCACTTGAATTTATAGTACCAGTATTAGATACAGAAATAATTTCTACTAAATAAGCCATTGTGCCAAAACCAATTGGCCAATCCCAATTAGGGTAAGATATTGAGTCTTGATTAGTTGCTACGTTTAAAATTTTAACTCTAAACTCGTGTTCTAAAGTAGAATTCTGTAAATCTGATTGATCTGATGCTAGCTTTAAAATATCTCCAACTAAAAACCCAGCCTTAACATTATCAATCATATCAACAAACATCCAACGCTCCGCACCGGGCTCTACGTTAGCTAAAAAATATTCATTATCACCATTAGCATCTTTATTGTAGGCAATTAAACCATCTTCATCAGACCACAATCCCTCTCGTATATCATCACTCATCTTTAAAGTTGGAGGCATGTGAGGAGGTTTCTTAATAACAGTTACGTGTTCTAATTTTGCCGGTCCATTTGATGTATAACTACCATTGGGTTGTAATGTTGCTATTTTAGTGTGAGTATTACCGTTTAGAGTGCCACTTAAACTACGCTCTATATTTATCTTTTTTGGTTCAGAAAAATTATCCGTCCAAAATAACATGTCATCAACAAAGTTAATACCAGTAATTAATCTATCTTTTTCAAATTCTAATATTCTTTCACCATCAAATCTTAATGTGTGCGTTGTTGATAGATTAACCTCGTGTTCTAGCCAAACAGCTTCTACGGTGCTAATTGGTACAAAAAACATTTGTGTTCCAAAAGCAATTGGAGATACTGCAATCCCATTATCATCACATTCCACTATTTCCCATTCAACATCTGTGCTACTACTTATAGAAGTAGGGTCTATACACGCTTGATTAAAGCCAGTTCCAGACCAGACCCCAGAACCTTGAACTTGCACTTGTATGCCGTCTTGTATATAATCGTATATTTGACTAATAAGAGGAAAAGAATTAGGATCAATATTTACAATATTACCAGGAACCGATATCATTGGAGATGCTAAATCATCAACGGTAAGCGTTGTTATTACAGGTGCCGTTACTGTTATGTTAAAGTCTTGATAAGTAAACATTTCACCACACATTGGGCAACTTGTAACAGAGTTTGGATCTGTTAAATCTAAAGCACCAGATGTATAAGTTGGAGATGCTAATGCACTATTTACTTGTACTGTTATTAAATAAAGTGGACCGTGTAAACTTCCACTCAAAAGTGGGTTTAAAGAAGCGTATAAATTTGTTGTTTGTATGTTTGTTATTTCTCCTGAAGAGAACAAGGGGCCTGCATTAACTTCTGCGCCAACTTGTACAGCCGCTGGTAAACTAGTCCCGGGCGATAACCATAATTGAACATGCCCATCTGGTGGTAAGTTGCTTTGGCTGTAATTTCCTGAAATATCATTTGCTAAAAATTGATTAAACTTTCCTGGGCCAGCAATTTCAACGCTAAAGCCCATTATATCTAAAAATATCGACGTATCCCTATCAAAAGTCCTAACGTTAGCAGATAAATTAACAGGAGGAAGTTGTGCTGTACCGCTAAAACTACCACTTCCACCGCCACCGTCCGGAGCGGGTACGTCAACACTGTTAGACGTATACTCTATTTGAATCGGTGGTAACGGTGCAAGTCCAGAATCTTCTACTAAAGTTGAAGGAAAAGTCATAGATCCAAGACTATCAAAACCAGTTACCGTCATACCGCTATTTATTTGCTCGTACAAACTAGCGTCGTCTAAAGTAATAAAACTAGTTACGGTATAATCGGTATTATAAATTATAATCCCATATTTATCCACAAAAACAGGTTGACATTGTGGAAGTGCTTTACCAGAGGGATTTCTACGAATAATCATGTCTTTCAGGCTCTGTGGATGATAATCACCATCTCCATCTGCAATTAATGGTATAGACTGCGTAGTATCACCAGCCACCATCCAGTATAGAGTGTCGTTACGCTCATCAGATATAGATCCTACGGTTGTCGAACCATCTGGAATTGGGTTTCCTGAAGAGATCCAATTTGCACAACCGTATTCGTTTCCTAATATATTTTGAACAGTACCAACATCAGACTCATCTGAAGTTGATACTTGTATATTCATTGCATCTCTATATTCGCCTGGTGGAACAAGTCTTTCGTCAAGATCTTTGTTCATTTTACCCTTGGTAAAATTACGCTTCATCTCTGGCATATACTAGTGTTTTATTTGTTTTGATTTACCTCTTAAAATTTGAGTGATTTCTTCTAGTTTAACGTTTGATAATCTTAGTTTTGATTGTCTTATAGCGGCTCTTCTTTCTTTTTTTAATCTATTAACTTGGTATTCTGGAACATTTGCCCTTGTAGACAACACGGCGTGCATTAACCATTTATACATTGCCTCTTCTGCAAACTTATGAACTTGCATTTCGGCTGCAGTACCTAAACTATCACTTATATAATCTAGTATTACAGATTTTCCAGAAATATTAGAGCTAAAATGTATTTTGCCAAATCTTTGGTCTATATAAAAAGATCCATTAACTTGTGCATGCTGAGGATCAATACCGTATCTATTGCCTTTCATAGGCCAATACGTATCATCTTCATAGTCATCATTGTTGTTTTCAGATGGAGTTGTGGATTTATAGTTTTTCCATGTATCCGATTCCGTTTCGTTACCAGCCTTTGGCATTAATCTTAACCCTTCTGGTGATCCTGTTACAGATACACTATTGACCTTATTTGTTTGTTTTAAAGTAAACTCTGAATCTACCGATGGGCTTGGAAAATCATTAAATGAAACAATTGTAATCCAAACTATGTTGTGATCTCTTACGTCTATATTATTTATTTCCTTTGTGGCTTGAAAATCTGCAGATAAATATTCCACGTAACCAACCGCACCATCAACAGTAGGAACGTCAAAAATATCAATGCTTTTATTAGGTGAAGTAACTTGTGCTGAGGCAGTGTTAAAACCATAAGTGTTGTAAGATGGTATACTCGAAGTAATACCAATTCTTAAAATACCAGGATGCAAAGCGCCTGGATTTGTTGCTCCAATAGTTTCGTAGTCTACAGCGAGAGCGTTTGCCTCTAATGTTAAATAGTCTTTATCACTAACATCTAAAGGTTGCGCGATAGCCACAACGTGACCCCAGAAAGCTGGATCAGCTCCAAAACCAGGTCTAGTACAATGACTAAATACAAGTTCGCCACCTATTATTTCAGATTTATAATATTCATCTGGATGGTCTTCATCAAATTTCATCCAATGACTAAAATCTCCAACACTAAAGCCGCCATCAGCCACCTCTTCAGACTCACCAGCAAATTGATAGGATTCTTTGTCTGATGTTTGACGAACTTGAAACGGATTACTAGTATCTTTAGTTGGGTATAACGGGTGTTTAATACCAGCAGAGTCAGCCCAAGACAACTTAGTGTAATTTACATAGTCGTGTGGCAGCCTCATCGTTAGCGATGGTGGTAGTTCTATTTGTTGTGATTTTATAGATTTAAAAGTGTCAAAAGATAACTCTTGTAATGCTCTCATCGCGTGAAACTGAACATCGGTTCTGCTTATTTTACTTATCATTTTATCTTCACCAACATAAGCAACCATAAACTGATTTATAACGTCATCTAAAGAAGTAAATTGATAATTTCCAAATTGATTACCTTTGTAATAATCTCTTTGAGATGAATCTCCTTCTGGTTGAAAGTTGTTGGTGTAATTACTTAAGTATGCCATTTATTATTGTTTTTCTTGTTGAATTAATAATGATTCTAAACCTTGACCTCCTTGTGCTAAATCTTCTCTTTTCATTGATAACCCAGCAAATTTTAATATTTTATAAACCAATTCTGTTTCTTCAGATTGATGTAGTTCAAAATGCTGCAAAGAAGCATTGCTTGGATCGTACATAGCCTTTTCATTTATAACAACATATGTCCAGCTAGGTTTTGCTGGTTTTTTTACATATGTATAACTAATACTGGTCAATGGAATGCTACTTGGGTATATACTTATACTATTATCTTTGCGAGTAAACACCGGGCGACTTTCCGTTGGTTTTGTAAGATACGAATTATTCATATATAAAATGTCTTTGTGCTGTACCTCTTCAACCTCTACATTGTCATAATACAAGCATCCCACTCTATATACAGCTGAATGAAAAGGATTTAATGCTCCTAAAGTTGTGGTTCTTTCAAATATACTTGTTTTTTCTTGTAAATTACTTTTTATATCCGCATACTCATCGGAATTACCGTGCACACGAGCGAATTGATTTATATCGTAGAAATATTGCTCAAATATTTCTAATTGTGCTTGTTCGGCAAATAAACTAAACTCCTGAGGCGTTACATAACCTCTTTGTTCTTTATTAGCAAATGCTAAAACTTTTTGATATACTGTGTCTATATTTACTGCCATAATTTCTTTTTAATTATTATAAGGGAATAATCTATTTAAAGTATCTTGTCTTTTACCACAGTTGCAGGGTTTTTTAGTTATTTTACTAACTGTGTCTACAACTTTTTTTATTCCAGTTGCTTTTGTTATTTTTGCTACTGTATCACCTAATCCTTTTGATTTTTTATTTTCCATATAATATAATTTTGTAGTTTGCAATCGCCCCGTAGAGCGACTGCATCTACAGTTAGATTATTTTAATCTTTTTTCAATATTTTGATAAATTTCCATACCTTCATCAGTTTTAAACCAAGCGGCTAAAGCTGAATAAGGATGTTCATCAAATGGAACGTTCATTAGTTTTCTATCGTTAGATCCCCAAGTAAAAGTTCTTTGATCAGAAGATAATTTTAATATACCCATTTCAGTTGCTTTAATACCGAAGTTTCTAAGAACAACGTTCTCATCATTTACTAGATCTAAGAATAACTCTGGGTTTCTCTTAGCATATAATAGTAAATCTCTTTTAAGCTCCTTAGAACTCATCTCTGACACCTTAGAACCAATTTCAACACGCATAACTGCTTCTGCCATATCTATATCTATAGATTGAGCCGCATTTAATGCTGCTATTTCCATTTCTAAAATATCAATTTCATTAGCTGCTACTGCTTGAGGTTTGTGCTCTATGTATATTTTATCTTTATGAGGATGATACAAAGATAATAATTTTTGTAAAACTGTTTTTTCTTTTCCTACGAATAAACTTCCAGATCTAAAAATAATATGTTCTAATCTTTGATCACCAATCATTTCGTCAACAAAAGGTGTTTTTTGATTTTGACAGTATTTAAGTTCTCTTTCATAACCTTTTTCTTCGTCAAAATAATAAACATTAGCAGCTTTAATTGCTCTAGATAAAGGTTTTTTATTACCTTTTAAATAATAAATTCTATCTTTAATTTCCCAAGTGTCTTTTTTAGGAGCTTGAGTCTCCATTTCTTTTTCTTCCATAATATAATATATAATAAAATTAATAAAAATAAAAGGACCGAGGCCAAAGCCCCGGTTCTTTTAAAATAATTGTGCTTAGTTCATTAACATGAAATTGTTAGCACCTTGTGTAATTAAACATCTTTCTGATAACATGTGGATTTCCATTGCATCAAGCGCAGATGTAGCAGCGCCCACAGAACCGGTAACCCAAGTTTTCAATTTTCTGTTGTCAGTTGCAGAAGCTCTATAACGAACGTGTAAGAAAGGACGTTTAAGGTTCTTTCCTAATTGTTGGTCATAAACCGAGCTTGTTCCAGCAGGAATCACAACTCCTCTAATTGCATTAGCAGTGTTCGCAGCATTAATACCACCTCTTGTTGCTAAGTCGTTTAAGTATCTAAAGTCAGATTTGTAAAAGTCATAAGAACCTCGTCTGAAACCAGAGAAACCTAAATTTAAAGCCATATCTTCAGAGTTGTCAAATACTCCATAAGAAGTACCACCAGCTCCATAAGAATTCATAGAAGCCAACATGTCATCCATTGCTAGAGACGTAGCTCTATTAACAAACATCATGTTTTCTTCAATAGCGCCTTGCTTATCAAACTCAGCTAATATAGCGTCAAACTCTGCTAAATCAGTAGCAGCGTTAACACCAGTAACTCCAGAGGTCATATTACCTCTACTTTCGATAGCAGCAAATAAACCTTCTGTACCAACTGTATCTCCATTAGAAGCTATAAAAGCATCAACACCTGTAGCAGCCGTAGTATCATCACCAAGCACACCTTCTAGCATTGACATCTCTAAGTGATCTCCAAAACGAGCTCTAGTATCAGCCTCAGCTTTTAAATACCACAAGTAGCCTGATTGACCTTCTTCGCCAGTAATTTCAACCCAACCAATTCTAGACGCATCAGAACCTGATACAGAATAGTAATCTTTTAAGATAATTGGTTTGTTTTGATAAGTTTTGAAACTTGGCTCGTTAGCACCTCTTTGATCAGTTGCAGCAGCTGCCGCAGTATTATAAGTCATACCTTTACCGAATTCAGAACCATAAACTAAACAAGTAGTTGTTTTATCTCCTGCTAATGCTGCTACAGCAACACCATCGTAAGGTAAGAGTGTTAACTCATCATTATTACCGATTGCCGAAACTATACATTTAGATATAGTATTAGCATTTGAAACAATAACAGTATCGTTAACCCTAACACCGTGAGCAGTGTCAAGACCAGCTGTGATATCAGTTGCTTCATCGATATCAGCTTGTAGTCTTAAAGTATTAGATCCAAACATAATACCTTTGTATGATAAGTGTAATCTACCTTGCTCAGACCAAATAACTTGATCAGCAGTCATAGATTCTTCAGCTCCAACTTGTGCAAGAAATCCTGAAATAGTTCTCTGTCCGAAAACTTCAGCTTCTTTTTCCATTAAATCTGGTACATATTGTTGACCCCATCCAGCCGTGCTGTTGAGATCTAAGTAGTTTGTTGCTAACGCTTGTTGCACTGAGGCAGGCACGCTATTCAACAAAGGACCATTTGAAATTGCCATAATTTTTAAATTTTAAATTGTTATTTATTTTTGTTTTTAATTTTAAACTTAAAATCAGAAGAACTTTCACCTAAAACTTTTACTTTTAATCCACCTGCTTCAATTTTTCCATGAGCTTGTCTTGGATTCATATCTACATTTTTGGCTTTAGCAACACTATCTTTCATAGCATCAGCTTTTCCTTGTTCATAAAAGTGTTTTGCAACAGCATCTGCATTCATTGCTGTATATAGAGATTTATGATAACCCTTAGCGTCTGTCAAAGCAGAATTCTTATCCAAAAACTTTTTGGTAAAATTGCTTATGTCGCTCTGAGTATTTTTAACCTCTTCAGCATTGTTTACATTAAACCTGTATTTTTTATCACCGACGTTATATTCAAAACCTTTGAACTTGTCGTTGAAAACATTATTTGTTTTCTGTGTAAAAATGTCAGAGTTTGTTTTAACTGTTTTTTGAGTTGCTTCTGACTCCTTGTTGTATCTATTAAAGAAATCTACAGCTTTTTGTTGCTCAGTTGTGAGCTTCGATCCAGCTTTAATATCTTCATAGTATTTAGACTTTTGCCCGTCTAAGTGGCTTTTAGCGTTGGCAACTTGCTCTTTTAACGCTAATTTTTTTCTTCGTATATCTCTTTCTTCGTCAGTATCTTCGTCGTAAGAGAATTGATCTTCCATAAGGAAATTAATTTCTTCATTATTTAAATGAGGTTTTGTTTGCCTGTAGTATTCATATAATAGATTTTGATCATCTAGTTTTGAATAATCTTGATTAAGCTTAACATAATCACTTAAATCTCCACCAGTTTCTTCCATAAAGTCCATTAACTTTTGAATATTTTCTGGTAGTGGTTCGCCAGTAGCTTCTGCTTCAGCTACTGCTTCTTCAACTTTTTCTTCTACTTCAGCAACCTTTTCTTCAGTAGAATCTTCAGTAATTTCTTCTAATACTGGAGTTTCTTGTGCTTCTGCTTCCGGTTGTACTTTTTCTTGTTCTTGTGTGGGCTCGGCATCTTTAGACTCTGCAACCACTCCGCTGTCGTCAGCGTTATCTTTTTTAGTTTCATTTTCTTCTACTGGTTTTGGTGGTTTACTTAAATCTACTTTTATAATGCTATCGTCACCAGCAGATTCAAATTTACTTTCATCAACTTTTACCACGTTTTCATCACCCGGGTCTTGTTGGTTATTTGTTGTAGTCTCTTCGACTACTTCTTCTAATTTTTTTTCCATAATATAATATAATAATAATTAATAATTTACTTAGGGTCAAACGAACCTAAATCAAATCCTCCACCTAGTATATCATTACCTGCGGACTCAAAGTTTTTAGGTGGTTTACCACTTTTTCTTTGATCAATCATTTCTGATTGCTGTGTAGCTTGTATTTTTGTTCTTTCGTCTTTACGATCTTCTTTTTGTTTTTCCCTTTCTTTTATCCCATCAACCTCAACACCTTTTAACTGCATGTTA
>Ga0208666_1001267_pt1 | contig 11339 bp, 14 predicted proteins | sample 5B_taG_FD_184078 | JGI IMG/M metagenome (GOLD analysis project Ga0208666, IMG submission 184078) | Marine viral communities from the Subarctic Pacific Ocean - 5B_ETSP_OMZ_AT15132_CsCl metaG (SPAdes) (version 2) | ecosystem: Environmental > Aquatic > Marine > Oceanic | place: Pacific Ocean...
CCGCAAACTGTTTATTTTTATAGGTTATAAGTTAAGCTGTATGTTTTACATTTAATAAAGTAAAATTGCCTTCAGGAAATTCAGCAACAAAAGATTTCCAATTATTTTTTGCTTCCGAAATACTGCAAAATCCATAATTGTTTGAATGCTTAATTCCATCTACCTCAAAAGTGTAAACGTGAAATTGTGGCTCTTTACAAGTATGTTCGGGCAATAACTCAAAAGAGCATTCATCAGGAATTTTACAAGGTTTGCCATTAATATAAATATTAATGCCATCGCAATCAGGGACAAAACTTTCACCATTATGCAAATTGTCATTTCCCCTTTGATTAGTCCAATAATTTTGAGTTCTAACGTGCCGAATGGTGCAATCAGCGTTCACAAGGTATATCTCCTTTTGCCACCTTCCACAGCGAGTCCAATTTCCATTGTCATAAATAATTTCTTTGCCAGTTAGATTGTGATTATATTGATTTAATTTTTTCATAGTATGTATTTTTATTAGGTTATTAATTAAGATTCAAAAGCGATTATTTAAAGTAAATCGTCAATTGCAAGTTTATTAGGAATTATTTTTCACGCTGAAACCTAGCCTTTAATATATCAGTTTAAAAGTGCTGCGATATATCAGTTTAAAAGTGTGGTAATATATCAGTTCAAAAGCGTGGTAATGCATTGCCATTAACAGAAAGAAAAAACTCTTTCAAGATAGCGAAAAAACCAGGACCCGGCAGTAAAAAACCAGGACCGCAAAAAGTAGTGAACATAAATGCAGTAGTGAACATTTGTTCAGTAGTACAGTAGGGAGGAGGGGAGTCGAAGACTGGGCAGTCGTCAGTATATATATACATAAACAGCCCCTCAAAAAAATACTGCCCTCAAGGGGCTTTCCAGCGGTAGTCCTTTATTTACTGCCTGACCATATAACCCCTACTACCATGGTAGTTCTTCTTATGGCTATCAATCTTATGACTGCCTTTACGCTCACTTGGGGTTCGCTTTTGTTTAACGAATGACAGTCATATGATGTTGCTGCCTTATGGTACACAGATTGTACCACATGGGTAATCATTGTCAAGTACGGAATACATAAATAGTTGATACTTAACTATTGACAGCATATGGTAATATGTACGTATATTAATTCATGGAAGATAAGGAACAGTTAATGAGTGACATTGCGGACAGTATCCGTGAAATCTCTGACCAGAAGGAGGCACTTCATGTGAAGAGTCTAAGTGTATATGCTCCTGAGAAGGTAGCTAAGTTGCTGTACTTGTATTCTACTGGCAGTAGCCAGACTAGGCTGGTACGTAAATACGGCTTTGACAGGGAGACTGTTATATCCGTCCTAGCGGACTACGCCGACCATCTGGGTAAGTTCAAGGATTTGAGTGGTAGAATCGCTGCTAAGGCATATTTGAATCTATCCAGCCTGGAGGAGGACTTAATAGACAAGGTGCGTGACCGCATGGAGAATGACCCCGAAATGGAGGTTAGCTTCAAGGACCTCAAGGAACTTTCAATAGCAAAGGCTAACTCGGCTCGTGAGGCACTCACGGCACGTGGGGAGGCAACGAATATAACTGAGGAACGCAAGGTGTATACTCAGGATGACTACGATAAAACAATCGAAGCAGCCAAGAAGCGAATCGCAGATGCGAAACAGGTCAAGGATGCTGAAGTAATAGATATGGAGGATTAATATGTTTATGATAGATGAAGAACACGAGAATATATATGCGGACATTCGGGCAACGCTGGGAGAACACTTTCCTAACTTTTGTTTCATAGTAATGGATGACGCTGGGGATTTCTACTATGACTACACCAATGCACCCATTGGCAAGATGCTTATAAGTGAAATGAAGGAGGACATGGAAAGTGGTGGTCTAGAGGATGACTGGACCTGGGATTATGATGCGGAGGACGTATCAGACGATGACTCACTATACGAGGAATAATATGGGAAAAGGATGCTCACCACGACCAGGACACAATGCTGAGAAGCAGAGTAAGAACCACGATGAGATTGACTGGAGCAAAAAGCTCAGGGACCGAAAGATAATAGTCCGAGTCAATGGCAAGCGTGTAAAGGATTAATGATTGAATTTACCAAGCACCCAATCCTCAAGCCCCCTACGGACGAGGAGATAGTAGCACTAGGCGAAATTGACCCAAAGCTACTTACTGAGCTACACAAGGCTCACGAAGGACGTATCCAAGCTTCAGAGGAGGACCCACTCAAGTATGGGTTCGACTTAGTAGGCTGGAAACGTATGAGGGATGCTATAGCTAAATATGATGAAGTAATTACATTTGGTGGTAATAGAAGTGGTAAGACCACAGGATGTGCCAAGATGGTCATGGAGGCTGTGACCAGCAATATGAACGGACACGTAGTATGCTTTAGTCAGAACGCTGATACATCCGTGAAGGTACAGCAGGCTGCAATCTGGGAAATGATGCCCAAGGAGTTCAAGAGAAAGACCAAGAGCATTGATGGCTATATTAACTTCTCAATGCAGAATGGTTTTACTGGAAGTAGCTTTATTTTCCCTGACACTCACACTAGAGTTGACTTCAAGACTTATACGCAGTTCAGTAATAACCAGACTATCTTGGAAGGTTTTGAATTTGGATTCAAGAACCCTAGTAGTTTAAACATCGGGAGTTGGCTTGATGAATACCTAGGAGATGCGGCACTTGTAAATACCCTACGTTTCCGACTAGCTACACGTAACTCAAAGATGATTCTGGGTTTTACTCCTATTGATGGTTATACGCCATTCGTAGCTGAGTATCTAAAAGGAGCCGAGGTAATAGAAACCAAACACGCTGACCTTCTAGGTAAGGAGGTCCCAGTTGTGCAGTACAGCCCTGAGCGTGATGCTGGCGTTGTGTACCTGCATTCAGATGAGAACCCCTTCGGTGGTTACGAACGTATAGCCAAGGACCTCAGGAACGAAAGCGATGACAAGATAATGGTACGTGCCTATGGGTTACCTACTAAATCAATGACATCATTGCTTCCGAACTTCTCACCTGAGATAAATGTAATAAGCGACAAGCCAAACAAGCACGGAATCTCGTTCCCTGATAAGGATAAAATGACCTGGTATCAGGTAGTTGACCCTGCATTTGCACGTAATTACGTAGCATTGTGGGCTGGTGTTACCGAGAATGATGAGGTATATATTAGAAAAGAGTTCCCTGACAGAGCCACATATGGGGAATGGGCTTTATTCGGTGACCCAAAATGGCGGTATGGTCCAGCAGCTAAGAAGATAGGATACGATGTCGAGGGATACGTAGAACTATTCAAGGAGATAGAGGATGACCTTGGGATTGATGTAATGGAACGAGTAGGTGATTCACGTTTCTTTGCCAAGGAGAATGAGAACAATGTTGATTTGTTCACTAGATTTTATGACTACGGTATGAGTTTCATACCATCTGATGGTCAACAAGAACAGATTGGTTGTACTGCTCTGGATGAGTGGTTCAATTACAATCCTAACTATGATATTGATGAAGCCAATAGACCTCGCTGCTACGTCCACAAGGACTGCGAGAACCTGATTGACAGCATCATTAACTATAACTCAGTGGGTAAATCTGATGAGGCACTCAAGGACTTCTTTGATATACTGCGTTACTTGCGTATGTCCAATGGAGGAATGGGACCTGATTACTTTACATCAAACGATATGCACGCCACGAACCGTGGCAAAGGAGGATACTAATGGCTAAGAAGAAACTAATACAGATAGCAAAGGAACAAGAAGTTGAATTTGAAGAAGCTATGCAGATAGCTCAAGAAAAACTTCCAGAGGGCAGCTTAACAGGCAAGGGTAAGAATACTTGGGTAACAGAGGAGGGCACAGCTATTCTTGAGGAGTCCTTTATGATTACTGAAATCATCCCCAAGCACTTCAAGGGAATTGTTCTAAATGATTGTCCTAACCCAAAGTACGTAAGTGTACTGCACCCAGAGACACGTAAACGTGTTAATGTTTTGGTTCCACGTAAATGGCAGGGTAAGTTAGTAAAGAAGGAAATTACTTTCGAAGCTATTGAGGATGTGAACGGAGCAAGCTACCGATATGTTGGAAAGCGATAAACTAACATTGGACCGTGATTGGTGCAGGGAACAAAGCGATAGATTTGCCTCATGGGAGATGTTTCGGCGTACAGTTACGCATGAAACTTCTGTGCCAATGAATAATGGTGAACTATGTGATACAATAGGCGTATCATCGAGTTATACTATCCGATTACTCAAATCACTACAAAAACGCTTAGAAATTAAAGATGCTGAATGATTCAATTTCCGAATCGCTAACTTACGTTGGTGATGAACCCGATATCAAGACACTACGTTACGCTTATGACCAGACCGTAACTGAACTTGAATCCTACTTTGACCTGTGCCGTACATCATACGATGACCGCCGTAACTGGTGGGCTGGCAAAAGCCGTGACCACCGAAAGCATGGTGCTGACGCATTCCCTTGGGAAGGTGCATCCGATATGGAGTGCCACCTTATTGACGAGCGTATTACTCGTCTAGTATCTTTATTTATGGCTTCACTCAAGAGAGCGAATGTCCGTGCCTTCCCTGTGGAAAGCAATGACATTGCGAGAAGCCGTCTCGTGTCAGGATTCCTGAAGTGGATGGTATCATCTGGATACATTCCTCGATTCTACCGTGAGATGGAACTTGGAGCTAACTATTTGCTTGAGCGAGGCATACTGATTACTTATGTCGGATGGCAGCGTGAGGACAGACGATTCCTACAAGAACTGGACATAAATCAGATTGCACAAGTCAGCCCAGAAGTAGCCTTAGCTATACAAGAGGGCGAGGATGACGAAGAACTAACAGCCTTGCTACAAGCAACATTTGAAGGCACTACAAAGAAACGTGCTAAAAAAGCACTCAAGGATTTACGCAAGAATGGTCTAGCTGAGTTGCCAGTTGTACGCCGTCAGGTCAATGCACCCGATGTCAAGACACTAGCACCCGATGGTGATTTCTTCTTCCCTCCTTATGTTACTGACCCACAGCGAGCACCTTACTGCTTCTGGAAGACTTACTATACTCCACAGGAGTTAGAAAACAAAGTTGTTACTGATGGCTGGGACGAGGACTTCGTTGATTATGTTATTTCAAAATATCGTGGCGTTAACATTGATAGCATTGAGCGTGAGCAAGAAGGTCGCCGCAGTCTCAGCCTTACTGATAATGCTTACGAAGCTGAAGAACTAATTGAAATCTGTTACGGATACCAACGCCTAATTGACCAAGAGGATGGTGCTGAAGGCATTTACTGCACAGTATTCCACCGTGACTTTGATGGCAATGAAATGGTACAGGGTTATGCCAAGTTTGAATTACTGAACGGATACGAGGATTATCCTGTTGTCGTGACTAAGTTATCAGAGGATAGCAAGCGTCTTTACGACACCATGACTATTCCCTCAGTTCTTCGTGGCATTCAGAACCAAGTAAAGGTTGAGCGTGATTCACGTGTTGACCGCAATAGCCTAGCTACTTTACCCCCGATTCTGCATCCAGTTGGACAGGCTCCTACTGATTGGGGTCCAGGACGAATGATTCCGTATCGCCGTAAGGGTGACTTGGACTTTGCTCCTACTCCTCCATCTCCTACTGGTTCGGTTGAAATGGAAAGCACATTGACTAATCTAGCTGACAAGCTTGTTGGTCTTGATAATTCACAAATCAGCGAAATACGTAAACAGTTCTTAGTTGACAAGTTCCTTAGCCACACGGCAGAGGTTCTACGTATGGCGTTCAAATGCTTCCAGCGTTTTGGACCCGATGAAGTATTCTTCCGAGTAACAGGTATCCCTGATGCCCAGCTTATGGACAAAGGTAACCCTGATGAAAGTTTTGACATTATGATTAACTTCGATGTCCAAAACAATGACCCAGAAACGGTTGAGAAAAAACTCCAACAGTTCGTACAACTTAACTCACTTAATGCAAATGGTAGACTTAATGTTGACGCTCTTCTGGACGTTGCCGCTGCGTCTATTGACCCTGTTATGGCTGATGCAATTTTGCAGCCTGTTGAGGATGCACAGCAACAGATTGTTAAGGATGTAACTGATGACCTAGCCAAGATTTACTCAGGCATAGAAATGCCAGCTAGACCAGCAGGAGCACAGATTGCACTTCAAGCTATTCAGCAGTACGCTCAACAGCCTGACGTTGCACAACGTCTACAAACTGACGAAGCCTTTGCTGCCCGTATGCAGAAGTACATCGGTCAGTACACGTTCCAGATGCAACAAGCACAGAACGCTCAGATTGGTCGTGTAGGTACACAGCCTGCACAAATGGGTGATATTCAAACACAGAATCTATAATGCCACTAAAAAGAATCTTTCCAGGAACTTATCCAGAGGTAAAAAATCCAGACGGAACAGTTAGCAATATAAAAACAACTGTTGTTGGTATGGACGACTTTCAATATGTCTTGCCAACAATGCGTGCTGGAATGAAAATGACAACTAATCAAGCCATTGAAAGTGCTAAAAGATTTGGGTTGGATAGATTTCCAAAATTTAAAGATAAACAAGAAGCCACTAACTACTCTAAATTTTTAAGTGGCAAGGTTGATAAATACGGATTTTTATTACAATGATACCTGATATGCCACCAGCAAATATTTCTCAAGCAGAACAAGCTAAACGAGCAGAGGATGCTATGTTTAAGAATGAACTCTTTGAGAGAACTAAACTAAACGAAGGATACAGGGAAAGCGTATACAAGGACTCCAAGGGTAATCCAACAATTGGTATTGGTTTTAATTTAAATGATGCAGATAACCTGCGTTACTTAAAAGAAAGAGGAGTAAATGCTGAAGCCTTAATATCTGGCAAAGAAGCACTAACTCCAAGTGGAGTAAAACAGCTTTATGTGTTCAGTATGAACAAGGCGTACAATGATGCATTAAAGTTTGACCCTGACTTAGCATCACGACCAAGAGCTGCCCAAGCCGCAATACTTGATATGTCCTTCAACTTAGGTCTCACAAAACTAAATAAGTTTGTTGAAATGAAGAAAGCACTTCAAGCAAATGACTATCAAAAAGCTGCGGATGAAATGGTTGATAGCAATTGGTTCAAACAGGTAAAGACACGTGGACCACGTATGGTTGATATAATGCGTTCCGCATCAAAGTAATTTATGAATATCCAAGACGATATAGAGAAGCTACACGACTACGAAGCGTTCGCTCGCTTCATTAAAATGATTCACGAACTACGTGAGGAGACAATACAAGAACTCCATGAAGCTCCAACTGAGCAGATACAGCAAGTGTCAGGACGTATTATTACGTATGACCAAATCATACAGATGGCTGGTTTCGATAAGTTGAAAAAGGTTTACACAGATTATATGTAACACCCTATGTTATAATCCGTTCATCGGCATCGCTCGCCGTTAATGAGTGGACAAATTATGACAGACGAAATCGAAACAGGAGACGCTGAACCTGTAGAAAACACAGTGGACAATACTAATATATCCGTCACGGATTTTGCTAATCGGAGACTTGGCGAACTTAACTCAAGGGCTGAACAGCCAGAAGAGTTAGTTCAAGAAGGGGAAGAGGAGCCAGAGACTGAGGAAGTAGCCGAGGAGGAAGTTGAGGAATCAACTGAAGTCCAAGAGGAAACTGAAGAATCTGAGGAAACTGAATCCGAAGATGTTCTTTCACAGTTGGACCTGGACGAAATGTCCGAGGAGGATTTGCGTGAACTATCTGAAAAGCTAGGGAGCCGTGCAGTAGCTCGATTCGGTGAATTGACTGCTAAACGTAAAGCTGCCGAAGCACAAATAAAACAGTTAGAAGCCAAACTTCAAGAGAAGCCTGACCCATTAAAGACACGAAAAGTCGAAAACAATCCGTACAGTAGCCTTGATTCTATCGAAGCGTTACAGAATAAAGCGGAGGAAGTCGATGGTGTTGTTGAATGGGCTGAGGACCTTTTGTTTGAAAGTGATGGCTTTAGTGCAGAAGACGTAGTAACCGAGATTGAAGGCAAGGAGTGGACAAAGAAGGATGTGCGACAGGCTTTATTAAAAGCACGTAAGGCACAGAAAACTTTTCTCCCTGACCAGCTAAGTAAAGTTCAAGCACAAATCGAAGGGGAACAGCTTGCTGGTTCCTTTGGAGAACGTGCTAAAAAAGAACTGGACTGGCTTGATGGTGAGGACAACGACTTGCGTAAACAATACGAAGCCATCGTTGGAGATGACCGCATGAAGGAGATTAAAAAAGTCTTCAAGCGTGAAGCCCCAGAACTTGGTGCTCAACTCGATTACTGGTTTGCTCATGCTACTAATAGTATCTACGGACGTAAGCCTGTAGCAACTACTAAGAAGTCACCAGCACTCAATCCCCCTAAGACAGGTAATCCATCCGCTGCTCAATCTGAAAAGAGTACAGGAAGAACTGCCAAGGCTCTAAAAGAATTAGAAGCCAGGTTTAAATCGACTGGTAGTGCAAACGATTTCGCCGCCTTACGAAAACTTAAAATGGCTTCACGCCGTTAACTAAACAATAACTCATTAATAATAACTTATAATGTCATTCTCAAATACATTCGACACCACCAATACTGGTTCTGGTGTTTCCAATCGGGAAGACTTGACTGATGTCTTGACTATCCTTGCTCCTGAAGAGACTCCTATTCTCTCTTCAGCTAACAAACAACGTGCTACTGCTACTAACGTAGAGTGGACTGTTGATTCGCTAAGTGCTCCAAGTACTGCTGGTATCTCTGAAGGTGCTGACGTAACTGCATTCACTGACCAATTCGCTGGTCGTGCTCGCCTTGGTAACCGCATCCAGAAGTTCCGCCGTGACTACATGGTATCCGACCTCCAAGAGGCTGTTGATTCCGTTGGTCCTGCTAAGATTGCTCAAGCAGAAGCTAAAGCTATCCGTGAACTAAAACGTGACGTTGAAGCTACTATCGCTGGTACACAAGACAGTGCTACTGAAGATGGTGCTGGTACAGCTAACCGCCTTCGTGGACTTGGTGACTGGCTTGACGGTGCTGCTGGTGGCGTTCCTGCTACCTTCCAGACTCCTGGTGGAAGCATTAACCCAACAGGTACTAACTTCACAGAATCAGTATTCAACACAATGATTAGTTCAATCTTCCGTGTTACTGGTTCTACTAACAACCTTATGCTTGTTGCTGATACTGCTCTTCGTAGCACTATTGCTGACTTCGCTCGTACAACTGCTTCCGCTACTGACAATGTTCGTAGCGTAAACTATGACGGCAACAGCGGTTCAATCAAACTATCCGTTGACTTATATGAGTCAGACCACGGTGTTGTTTCAATTGTAAACGGTAATCCTGATTGTATGCCAGCCGTTACTGGTGGTCTTGCAAATGGTGCTGGTTATATTGTAAACCCAGAATACTACGGTGTTCACGAGCTTATCCCAATGGGAAGCACTCGCCTTCCAAATCTTGGTGGCGGTGAGCGTGGATTCGTTGACTGTGCACTCACACTTGGCGTGTACCACCCTGGTGCCCACGGCTACGTCCAAGCAATTAGCTAACCCCTAACTAAGGAAATATAATATTATGGCTATTAACCTTAAAAAAATCGGTGACATCCAGACATTAGCTCTCGGATACACCCACGAAGCTACAGTAGACGCTTCTGCATTCTCAGCCTCCACTGGAGCACAAGCACTTGCATTTAATGTAGGTGGAGGTGCTCTTGCTGGTACAGTTGGTAAATGTGCAATCATTGTTGACCAGTTGGTTACAGCAGAAGTTACAGATGGCGGAACCGCTATCAGTGATGCTACACTAGCTGTTGGTGATGATGGCGACGCTAACGGTATGGTTGTTGAAGTTGATGTATTCAGCGACAGCAGCAGCCTCGGCAAAATCTTTGCCAACAATGGTGCTATTACTCAAGCTGGTAACCACTTAGTTACTGCTCTTAGCGTAACATCAAATGGTACAGGCAGTGGACTCGGTGACGCAGCTAAAGGTAAATTCCGCTTCCTCGTGGAATACTACCCAACAGCTGGTCAGGGTTTCTCTAACTAATTAAATTCTGGTTGGGGGGTCTTCGGACCCCCTGCCTTTTTTTATCTATGGATATAATTATTCCCAATATTAAACGCTACTCCGATGGCGAGATTGACCGTGCATTCATGCAGGAAATCAAAAACGGATTTAAGATGGAGCGGAAGAGTGAGCAATCACGTGTTGACCAAGCCGCTAAAGAAGCTACTGAACTAAAGGGGACTACTCACCCTACGCTCGGTAAACCAGTCGCAACTATTCCGCCACGTGAATACTTCCGACTTGTACAGAAGTACGGTCAAGAGACTGTGCATTCTAAAGAATTTTTAAAGTACTACCAAAGAAAGTTTCCACAACTCAGCCCAAATAAAATCTAATGCAGACTCGTACATACGGCGATTTATTTTCACTTATAACTTCTCTTATCGGTCACGGTGGAGAATTGCCTGCTAGTGGTAATGAAGATGAAATCATTCGTAACTTTATCAATCGAAGGTTTCAACAAATCTTTGATGAGAGTCCAGTCTGGGAGCGTTACTTAGTTACTTCAGAGCAGCGTGATATTCTTGCGTTGACACTATCAGGTGCGACTGCAAGTACATCAACTTCTGTAAATCAGAACTACAAGTTACTTGGCTCTAATACCACTGGTGGCAGTAATGTTTACCAGGGTGTTACAACAGCTACAGTTATCATTTACAATACTGGTTCAGCTTGGAGAGTTGATACTGCGGCTTCTGCAACAAAACAAGCCAGTGGAACTTATACCGTATCAGCAGGAACTGAACAGTTTATTGAGACTGATGTTAATAAGAAAAGCAATGTAGTTGATGTTGAAACATGGGACCCAAGAGGTGCAAGCACTGACTTATTGCAAGTTACTCCACGTTCATTAATACCTTACGCTGAGACAGGGAAAACAACAATAGGTGGATTCAATCGTATTCATCGTAAGCAAGCATTCCTGAATCACTCAGCTATTGAGTACGATTTTTATGTTGATGCAGAGGGTGCAAACATTCTCAACGTCACAAACAGTAACGACAACTCAGCATTCATAACTTACAAGAAGGAGTTCACTCCATTCACGGTTACATCTGACTACTACAATTCTGAAGTAGATGTCCCTGCTGAGTTCTTTAACTTTATTGCTCATTCAGTATACGCTGACTTCCTGCGTGTACAAAACCGACAACAAGAAGCTATTGCCGAAGAAGGCGTAGCTCAAACATATTTAG
>Ga0208666_1001270_pt1 | contig 11329 bp, 9 predicted proteins | sample 5B_taG_FD_184078 | JGI IMG/M metagenome (GOLD analysis project Ga0208666, IMG submission 184078) | Marine viral communities from the Subarctic Pacific Ocean - 5B_ETSP_OMZ_AT15132_CsCl metaG (SPAdes) (version 2) | ecosystem: Environmental > Aquatic > Marine > Oceanic | place: Pacific Ocean...
CACCAGTTGCTTCTGTATATCCTACATAAACGCTGACTTCAGGATACCACACTGCGACTAGCTTTGGCAAGACAATAATGCTAAATACTGCACCTAATGCTATTAATCTTCTAGTCCAAGCAAAGTGTTTGTCATCCTTGCCAGCGTTACGTGCATCAGCTACAGCTTCTTTCCTGAAGTTAGCACGTTGTAAAAGCATCTTGTTGTTAGCTTCTCTAGACTTTATGGACTGCCCCCATATGGACATTACCCCACCTAGTACGGTGGAGAAAAGCATAGTAATTAGTTCTAGTGGTAATCCCATCATTATTTTATTTTCCCTAAATCTATTTCAAACTTTGTACCTTCACCAGCACGAGTGCCATATAAAGCTCCTACATCTCTCAACCAACCATAAAAACTTAAGTTACCAGCCGCCCACGCTCCTGCTCTTTTAGTTAAAAAATCTCTTTTCTCAGCATCAGTAGGGTAATTTTTTTGCATTTTTGCTGCATTATTAAAATTGTATTGATCTGTCACTAATATATTGTTATTATCATCTAGCCTCCAATTAAATTGACCTAGCGTTTTTTTAACAGCGCCCTCTTGATCAAACAAAGATAAAGGATCAACATTTTCTATCCAACCAACATCTTTTAAACCTTTTGTGTAATCCTTATATTCTGCTGCACCTACTCGTAAAATTTTATTTGTTGTTTGTGCGCCAACTTTACCATCAGGTTCTAACTCAAACTTTTTCTGAAAACTTTTAATTGCTGCAATTGTTTTTGGACCCATTGCACCATCTATATCTTTTTGACTTTTTAAGAAACCTAAATTTACTAACTTAGCTTGAACTTGTTTCGTTGAAAGATTAACATCACTTAAATCTTCTCCTGCTTTCAATTTTTTCAATATTTCTTCGTTGCCAAGCCTAACGATATTAGATTGTATTACAGAGTTCATGGCTTCCAACTCACTGTCTTTAAAAAAATCTTCTGTTTTTACATCATTTACAGCAGAACCTGTTACGCTACCTACAAACTGTTTAAAATGGGCTGGTATTATGTCAGCAATAGATATAGGAAAACCTAGTATAGCGGCTTCATTAACAGCAACTGTCTGTTTTTCTGTTAGTTCTTCCGTAGTAGGTTCAGTAATTATAGGAGACATTAAACCTGCACTTACACTAGCCAACTCTTGTTGAGCTAAAAAATCATCGTCATATATTACCTCGCCAGGTTCTAACGTTTCCGTTTTAATCTCTGGTACACCTGTTAGTGCTGTTGTTGTGTTCTTACCTACAACACCATCAACTTTTAAACCCTTTTCTTTTTGAAAAGCTTTGATGGCTTTCTTTGTTTGTGGACCTATAACACCGTCTACCTTAATATTATAACCTGCATCAACTAGTTTTTGTTGTATTTGTTTATTGTTTAGTTTTACAGGTTCTTCAGATATCGGGTCTACAGACATTTCAGGCTCTGGTGGTTTACTTGCTGACTGTTCTTTAGCTAACATAGTTGTTACATCAACTAGTAAATCATTTACCACTGGAGATTTTAACTTTTGTTGCATGACTTTCGGCACTTCATTACCAAACCTAGAAAGCCTTCTTACGGTGGTGCTATGTCTATCGTACAGAGAGTTCGGGTTTATTAATAGCTCTTGCAGACTAGCACTATCTAACTCAACGCCTTGATCCTCATCCTCACTATCATCATAGTTATTCATCATAGTAATAGTATTTGTTGTAGCTGCTATCGGGTCAGTTGGTTTGTCATCATCGTTATCATCTTCAGGTCTGATTTTAGGTTTGACAGTGCTTGCCATCAACCCTTCAGGTCTAGCTTTAGGACGTAGACTTGAGGTTACAGCACCTGACGGTTCTTTATCCTCTTGTCCAATACCCAAGAAGTTTTTGATTATTTCACCTAATCCTAATTGTTCAGCCATTTTATTTTACCTTATGAAAAGAAACTACCTATGCCACCTGCTTCACCAACAGCGCCAACTACAGCAGATAAGAACGTACCTGTGGCTGCTGAGAATGCAGCGTCACCAGTAGCATCATTATTTATTTTTGCTTTAACTAACTCAAACTCTCTGTCTGCTTGTTTTTCTGACGTAGTCCAAGCATAGTTCATTAGGTCACGCTCTTGTTGCCATAACTCTGCGATACCTTGTGCAGTTAAGTTGTTAGCTACAGCAGCAGCCCTCATGTTAGCATCGTTTGTATTCTGATTGTTTATGGTGGCTATCTGTTGTCTCCACTGTGCGTTAGCTTGTGCTACGACTAACTGGTTCTGTGCGTTAAACATATCTCTTTGATTTTCTAGCTCTTGATTAAACTTAGCTATAGAGTTAAGCTCACCTGTGTTAAACTGATTCATAGCATTCATCTGTGCATTGTTAAACATATTTATCTGTGAATCTTGATTCATCATAAACTGCCTAGTTTGATTTAGGCTAGATGCATTGAACTGTGATGCTGCATTAGCTGCACCTTGATCACTAAAGATACTTTGTATTGACTCTTGCGCTTTAAACAACTCCATTTGTTGTAGCTTGTCAATGTTAGACAAGTCCAGTGATAGAAACGCATTAGCTTTCTGTTGTGCCACTTGTTGTTCATTAGATAGATTAGTTACGTCAACTTGTGTTAGTGCTGCTGCATCTGCTAATAGTTTAGCTTGATCGTTAGTTAAGTTTGTTAAGTCCACAGTTTGTGCTATCTCTGCATTACGTAACACACGAGTTTGATCTGCAGTAAACTGTAAGTTAGCTATCTCAGATATGCGATCTGCACGTATTACATTCACTTGCTGTTCGTTGGTAAGTTCTTGTCCACGCATAGATGCTTCTATCTGTGCATTAGCTAGTGCAGTTTGTTGACGGTTAGACAAGTTTTCTACATCAATGTTTAATTTGTTAGTCATATTAAACAATCGAACCTGTTGTTCGTTGCTTAGTTCTGCTTCACGCTCTTGGATCTGGTTAGACACATTAAACAAAGATGTTTGTTGTCTGTTATCTAACACTCTACCTTGCATAGCAGCAGCAGCTACAGCATCTTGTATAAATGCCTGTTGCTTGTTTGTAGCGTTTTGCATTTCTGTTTCAAATGCTTGTGTGCTTGTAAGTATAGCTACCTGCTGCTCATTACTGAGCACCTGACCCATCATGGATGCTTTGACTTGTAAATTAGATAGTGCAGTTTGTTGGGCGTTTGACAGGTTTGTAAGATCTACTTCAAGTGCCTGTGTGGACTCTAGTATAGATGCCTGTTGTCTGTTAGTTAAGTTTAGATTGTTTACTTCTGCAAACCTAGCTGCATTTGCTAAAGCAACGTTTTGTGATACACTGAGGTTTTGATTTCTTAGACCTGCCCTTAGTTGTGCCTGTGCTAACACTGCCTCTTGGGTATTGCTCAAGTTAGTTAACTGCAGATTTGCATTGTTGGTGCTATTCTGTATAGCAGCCGCTTGTTGGTTGTTTAAGTTTTCTAGTTCAAACCTCTGTGCAGCAGCAGCGTTAGCTAAAGCTACAGCTTGTTTATTACGGATATTCTCCATGTCTATAGCTTGAAATATAGACGCATCAGCCTGTGCTATTGGTATGGCACTTTCCATAGCAGCCTGTATCATAGCTGCCCCTGCCATAGAACTAGCACCTAAACCTCTAGCATTCATAACTTCGTTTACTTTACGTAGTGCTCCTGCAGCCCATGCAGGTGTACCATCATTGAACGAGTCCATAAGTTTTTCTAGTTGGAAAGATACGGTAGACTGTGGGCTAACTTCACCCTTAGTATACTGTGCTTCTAACTGTTGTGTAAATGTAGCAGTCTGTGCTTTTAGTGTGGCTGCTTCGTTTAGTCCACTTAGTGTTTGTCCAGTTACAACAATCTCTTCTGTGTTCAGTATGTTATTTACATCTACTATCTCATTTGCATCTACAACTGATGCCTGTTCTGCTGTTATGTCAGGTACAAACTCTGTTTGTTTTTGTTGTGCGTTTGCTATCTCAGAAAACTCTGCAGCATTCTCTACTCGTGTAGCCTCTGCAGTAGCTGACTGTGTAGGTGGTAGTGTGTAGTCAACTTGAGGTGTAGCTATGGGTGTGTCTGTTGCAAACTTAGCAGCCTCTACTTCTTCTACTGGTTCTGTGATCTGCTCTGCTTCAGCCTCTACAATCTGCTCAAACTTAGCAGGGTCAGGTTGTTCACCTTCCTGTAGGTTTCTAGTTAGCTCTTGTACTTCTCTTATAGTCTCTAAGTTAGCTGCATCTAAACCTAGCTGTGCCAACTCTTCTGGAGGCATAGTGGCTGCTTTAGCTATAGCGTCTTCTGATAGTGTTCCTGTTCTAGCTTCAAACTCTTCTAGTGCAGTTTTAACTTTTGCTTGAGACATGTAAGAAGTGTATATAGCTGCTGCTGCATCTGTAGCATCCTGTGATACTTGTGCTTGTTGCCTAGCTACATACTCAACTAGATCTGCTTCACTAGTTCCTGCAGGTGCAGGTGGATACTTTTCGTTTATTTGTTCTGGAGTCATTCGAGCTAGATAACCTCTAACTGCTTTGACTGATGGTGAGTTTACTGCATCTGCAAGTGTTGCTTGTGCTGCAATGATATCATCTATACTAGCTACTTCACCTGTGCCTTTGTCTATAAGTTGACCATTCTCTACTTTAAGTAAAGCTACATCTTGTTTAGTTACAAGCGTCTGAGGTGAACTTATTGTCTGTGCTAAAGATTCTGCTACGGTAGGTATGTCAGTAACCTTCATGCGTTCTTCTGCAGCCTGTAAGTCTCCATAGGTTTGAGTTATTAAGTCTTGTGCATTAGTTAGATTTAGTTGTGCTGTGTTATACTCATTTGTTAGTCTGTCTTTTTCTTCTTTTGATACTATATTTCTAAATGCAGTAGTTGCTGCAGCTAGTATGTTAGCACGTCCAATAGCATAAGTATTTTTATTGTGTCCTGTCTCAACAATAGTTCCATCAGGGTATTCTAGTTGTATATAGGTTTTATTATTACTTGGTGCAACATAAGTGCCTAACTTATAATCTTTTGGATCTGTAACATTAGACATTTGTGATACAGTTGTTTTAGCCCAAGCTTTATCATCTGCTATTCTTCTGTTTGTACCCTCTGTACCTTCATTAAAGTCCGTTGCAAAAGCACCATCCATAGCCAAATCAAAATCAGTGTACAAACCTGATGGGTCTGTTAGTTTGTTAAACGCTTGCTGTGCATCCGTTAGTGTCTTTTGTGAATCAGCGTATGCCTGTTGTGCCTGATCTAATTGTGTCTGACCTTGACCAGCCGTAAATGCAGTGCCTGTTACACCTGTTGCACCTGTTACACCTGTTGCACCTGTTGCACCTGTTGTAGTTGTTGCACCTGTTACATCTGTCGTATCTGCTGTAGTTGTTGCACCTGCTGTAGTTGTTGTATCTGCTGTAGTTGTTGTATCTGCTGTAGTTGTTGTATCTGCTGTAGTTGTTGCACCTGTTGTAGTTGTTGCACCTGTTGTAGTTGTCAAACCTGAAGTTGGCACACCACTTTTTAATAAATTAAGTGCTGATGTGCTACCCATACCAAATTTATCTTGGGCATGTTTTTCAGCCTCTTCCTGAGTTCTAAAACCACCCCCCAACATAAGACCGTCTGCAGACACAACTCCAAAATAAGACTTGCCACCTATACTGTGAGGAACAACACTAATACTATCATACCCACCACCTATTACTAAATTTGGTGCGTCATCTGATGCTTGAGATTGATCAAAATTTGTTGTTGAGTTTGCTAAGTTTGCTGCAGTTGACGATGAATCTGAATACATCTGATTTAATCCTGCAGCTAAAGCAGCTTCAACATCGTCCTGTTGCATGATAAGATCAAAATTACGAGTATCTGTATTTGAACCAACAGCGCCATGTAATAAAGTACTTGCTCTGTCGAATGGAATACCCAATGCCGTGAGATCAGACATAGCAGGTTTAAAATCTGTAGGATTGTTTCCTGCTCTTACATTGTTGATATACGCTCCTCTTTGTGTGACCCAATCAGGTATTGTAAACTCAACTACTTTACCAAATCTGTCAGTGATCTTAACATCATCGCCTTGATCACCATACATATTAATATCACCTATCATCTATCTTATCCTCTAGCTATTCTGTCTTTTTTTTAAAAAATTACCAATAATAATACCGCCATCCTGAAAGCCCACAGACATTGGTCTACCCTCAATGCGATCTCTAGCCATTTCGTTATAACGGCCTAGCATAGATGCAGCAGATGGTGTAGCTGCTACAAAAGCATCCATCATCTCAGTATCTACAGGACCATCATAGCCAAGCTCACTCAGCAGTTGATGTGTTTGTTGATTTGTAAAACCTTTAAACTTAGCCATTTATGTCACCATGTATATTATGAAACCTAGCATTCCTGCCCCAGTTAGTATTATCATTATTGAGAGTGTCCAAGTAACTATTGCCTCTTGTATCTCTGCTTTACGATACTCCTGATCTTTTTTTTGTTTACGTATCTTGCCCTCAGTAGCTATAAGCTCATCCCATGCAGATGGCCCCATGCTAAAACTAATCCAATCCTTTAGCTCTTTTCGCATGGCTTCAGCTTTCTTTTTAGCTGTAAATATAGCCAAAGCTTCTGCTTCAACAGATCCACCATTTAGTGCTTTCCACCACGGAGGGTTCTTATTTTTTTGCTCTGCGTAGGACAGATCACTCATAGCACCTGCCCATTGGGTCAACTGTCCTGACATATCTTGTAGATCCTTGCCTACCTGAAAGCCTCTCTTTAGCGCATTAAACGCAACAGTCGCACCACCAATAATGGTAACTGGGTCCACGAGTCCTCTCCCTACCCTTGGTATGTATTATTTAAACGTCATCCAAACTGCTGTAGCTAAGAATGTTAATACGGCTACAGTTCCCATCTTTACTGTTGTAGCCCATATGCTTTTCTTAGTGTATCTCCACGCCTCTAACAAACCACGCATATCTCTGATGTCGTTGGCTGCATCTTCATCTTGTAGACCAAGTTCACGCAGAGCTTCACTCGCACCTTTCTTAGCGGCACGATCTAGCATATCTTCTAGTTGCTCTGGTGTAATGTCAGCCATCTGTCTTGTCCTCTAGCTGTGGTGTGTTTGTTAAAGATGTTTTATCTAATATGTTAAAACCACGACTGTTAGCAAAGTCACCTGGACAATGCGCCCACTTGTCTGCACAAGCCTCTAACCACTGTACTGTGTGATGATGCTCTGGTGCTTTACCTTCCTGTATTATCTTGTTCTCCCACTCTAGGTAAGCAAACACTTCAGCCTGTGCCTGTGCTGCGTTAATACCTAAGTCAAACAAGTAGATCATGTTACCTTCATCAATGACACCCTGTCGTGGTCTTGCACTGTTGAGTGCTTGCTTCATGCAAGTCATAATGTGGTACTTGATTTCTTCTAGCTCGTAGTCTTCTTCTGTCAGTTCTTCTTTACCTATCTTTTCCATTAGGTTGTCATACTGATTCGTAAAGAAGTTTAACTTACGTACTGCACCTTCAACATAGTTACGAGAACTTGCAGCCTGTGCTTGCTTCTCTGTTATCTTAATCTCTAGCATCTCTTGTTCTAGTGGATCAGTCTCTTCTAGTAGCTTACGTTCTAGCTTTTTTAGTTTTACTTCTTCCTTTTTCATCTTAAAATAAGATTCTTGTAGTGCAGCTTTAGTTTTTTCTATCTCAGCTAGACTATGCTTGACAGAACGTATAGGTGTGATAGCTGTAACGTCTAGTGTTACACTCATCATCTGTGAATGAGACTTATAGAAGTTGCTTGATGCCTGTCGTATGGCAGGAGCATGTTCTTTAATATTAGCCAACATAGATTTGTATTCAGGCTTTGCTTGTGGAAGCTTGATGTCTATGTCTTGTGTGACCAGTTGTGTCTGATCCTCGTTATAAGTTTTTGATAAGTCCTTTAACATATTTTTATTTTTCCTTATTATATGCCGCCATGTGCATTAGATGCACCATCACCATAATATCTAGCTAGTGTTAGAGTACCAAAACTAGTAGAGTTTCCTGTAGACGCTATAGTAATTTGTTGAGCAGTGTTTAACCCACTACCAGATAAAAGTCCACCAGAAAACACACCTTTAGTTTTACTACACGAACCAAAAGGATGGTTTCTAGCTGAGTCTAAATCTCCAAAGTCTGTTGTGTTACCAGTTGAAGATATTGTAATGTATTCAATACTAATAGCATCAGTGTTACCACCTGAAAAAACACCTCTTGTGCTACTTGCTACTGAAGCAAGCTGGGCTTTTGATGCGTCTAGATCTCCAAAGTCTGTAGCATCACCTGTAGAACCAATAGTAATGTAGTCTATTACGTTAGTGCCACCTGCAAAAATACCTCTTGTCGTAGAAGCACATCCAGTTAAAGATGTTCTACCTGCACTTAAATCACCAAAGTTTGTGCTATTTCCTGTACTAGCTATAGTAACGTACTCAATAGTTGAGTTTGCATCCCCTGACCAGTTACCACCACCTGCTAAACCACGAGTATCATTAGACAAAGCTGCGCCTTGTTCGTGTTGAGCACTTAGAGTGCCAAAATCTTGTTCATTACCACTAGTGGCTGTAGTAATATATTTAATATGATTTCTATTTCCGACACCTGCTGTACCACCAAAACGCACAATCCTAGTCGAACTACCTGAAGCAGATCCAAACCTAATACCCTCTGCCATGTTACCAAAATCTGTAGAGTTACCATCTGTAGTTAAATCATAAACATCTATTCTATCTAAATCATTGCTTCCATCAAACCCACCAAACTGAAAACCTCTTGGCGAAGGTCCATTTGATTGACTAGGCCAATTAGATCCTTTAACAAGATCAAACTGCTCTGTAATATCCCACACACCTGATGCTGCACTATTTGTAAAATTACCACTTGGTACTACTTTACTAGCAGATATAACGTTAGCTGTGAAGTCTTTAGTTGTCATTATAAACCCCCATGTGAGTCAGAGGTAGCTCTTACGTCTGTTCCTAAGGCTGTTGCTGCATCTCCAAAGTCTGATGCATTACCTGTAGAAGCTATAGTAACTTTATCAATAGTATTTGTATCTGCACTATCACCAGTAAATCCAATTTCTCTATGATAACTAAAAATAGCTTTTACACTGTTACTTGTAGCACCACCCTCACCATATGCAGTTAAATCACCAAAGTCTGATGCATTACCTGTAGAAGCTATGGTAATATAATCTATTGTATTTAATCTACTGCTTGATGCACCTACACTACCTGTAGTATTGTAACCACCCATAAACAAACCTCTTGTATTACTAGATGTACCAGCATAACGATTTCTAATCACTGACATATCTCCAAAGTCTGAAGCATTTCCTGTTGAACCAATAGTAACATAGTCTATTGTATTACTAGAAAAGTCACCCCCAGAGCTTCTACCCATCCCAAATACACCACGAGTAGTACTAGCTAATCCTGAGAAATCATCTCTTCCGACTGAAAGATCTCCGAAATCTGTTGAGTCACCTGTATTTGCTATAGTGATATACTCAATAGTATTTCTATCACCTACACTTGACACTGATCCACCTGCAAATAAAGAACGAGTTGCATTAGATATTGAAGCAGATTGTGTTGCACCATTTAAAGTAGATGAGACATCACCAAAATCTGTAGTATTACTTTTTCTAGATATTTCACAAAACTCAATAACATTTGAAGTAGAGTTACTGACAAGCTCACAACGAAAGATAGCTCTTGTACTGCTTCCTGACATTCTTGGCGCATTATTACTACCAGAGTGATCACCAAAGTCTTCTGTATTTCCATCAGTTGCAATATTCACAAAAGTAATTTCAGAGGGTGATCTACCAAATAGTCCTATATTTCCTGATAATGGATCAGCCCAGTTATTGTTACCTATAGCTTGATACTGAGAGACAAGTGACCATACACCTTGAAGGTTAGACATTACTGAAGCCCTCCGTGACCAGTAGAACATGCAGTCATATGATATCTAGGAGCATACGCAAGATCTCCAAAATCCTGTGCGTTACCAGTAGAAGCTATGGTAACATAAACAACAGTGTTGTAAGCAGCACCAACCCAACCAACTCCCCCCATCCATAGACCTCTTGTATTACTACCACAAGATGCAGGACCATATGAGTTATTTTGACTGTTAAGATCTCCAAACTCAGTAGCATCTCCTGTAGAAGCTATGGTAACATACTCTAGTATAGTTGCACCTGATGCGTTAGAGCCTCCACCCCACACACCTCTTGTTTCACTAGAGCATCCATTAGGATCTATATTCCTAAGTTTAATCCCATTACCAAAATCTATAAAATTACCTGTAGAAGCTATGGTACAATAATCAATCCTGAGAGTATCACCACCACCACCACTTTTCCTAGTTTGACCAACCGCAGCTACACCCCTTGTTGGTGAAGCAAAACCTGCACACTGCTGTCTTGCCTCAGTCATATCTCCAAAGTTTGTAGAGTTACCAGTAGAAGCTATGGTTATGTATTCTACCTCATCATCACCTGTCTGTCCACCGCCTATTTGAATCAACCCTCTTGTGGCGTTTCCTAATGAGCCAAACTCTGTTTTGTTTTCTGATAAGTCACCAAAATCTGTAGAGTCACCTGTGGTTGCAGGTGCTACATAGGACATTACATTTGTACTATTACCATGAGCAAATACAGCACGAGTTGCGCTAGATACTGCACCGCCTTTGTAAAGATTAGAAGTTAAATCACCAAAGTCTGCAAAATTTCCAGTGCTGCTTATGTCTTTAAAATTTATATTATTTACTTGTGAAGATATTTCTCCTCCTGCAACTAGACCTATTGGATTAGGTACAGGACTAGCGGCACTACTTGCTATGCTAGGACGAGATGTACCATGAGCGTTAATAGCCCACACTTTAGCAGTGTAAGATGTACCGTTAGTTAAACTACTTACAACAATAGGAGAAGATGAACCTGTGGCAGAACCTGCACTATAGTCTGTACCATCTGTACTTACTTGCACAACAAAACCTGTAGTGTCTGTTGTGCCACCACCTACGTCAGTAAATGCCACGCTTAATTGTTCATCACCTGCAGTAGGTGTAACACTTACTGGAGCATCAGGTGCATCTAATCCATCAGTGCCTATAAAACCACCGTTGTATCTGGGCATTATTAATTACCTTTAGTCTACTAGAAGTTCGTAACTAACCAAGTATGTTAGATCACTGTTAGCAGAAGCTGTAACAGCGAGTAGATCTGTTTCGTCT
>Ga0208666_1001272_pt1 | contig 11317 bp, 20 predicted proteins | sample 5B_taG_FD_184078 | JGI IMG/M metagenome (GOLD analysis project Ga0208666, IMG submission 184078) | Marine viral communities from the Subarctic Pacific Ocean - 5B_ETSP_OMZ_AT15132_CsCl metaG (SPAdes) (version 2) | ecosystem: Environmental > Aquatic > Marine > Oceanic | place: Pacific Ocean...
AGGATAAGTTGTTTTTTTCCATTTAATCATTAGAATGGTAAGTCATCATCTCCAGTTGTTGATTTAACTTTCTTAGGTGATGTTTTTTTATCAGTTGGTGGCTCGTAAGTATTTACATAAGCGTAATGAGTTGCACCTTTTTCAGATGGTTCTCTCCTTTCTGAAATCACCATAGAAACCCAACCATTCTTTGAGTTTGCCTGTAGTTCATCCATCTTGAAATTAGCAACCATCATTGTACCATACTTCGTATCAATATTTTTGATACTACTTGGTAAGTAAACCTTCTCTTTTTTGTCTGTCATTTTTTGATTTTTTAATTATATATAATTTAGTTAATGATTCATTGATATGTTTTAATTGAGTTTCTAGTCCTAATATTTCTTCATCTACCTCAACTTCAATAACTCTATCTTCTACTCTTTTAAAAGCATCAGAATCTTCTGGATAATTATTGTAAAAGAACTCAAACTTTCTTGTGTGGTGTATAATAGATGCATGATGTAGGTTTGTTACTCTACCTATCTCACTAAGAGTTAATCCAAACATCTCTCTTAATATATAGATATACATCCTTTTAGCAAATATAATGTTTTTCTTTCTACTACCTAAAAACATTTCTTCTTTCTTAATGTTATAAATATCTGCTAATTCTTCTGTAATTATATTATGGTAGTAATCACTAAATTTTAATCTTCTTCTTCTCATTTTTTTATAATTTTAATTTAAGTCGTACACTATCGTATCAACTATGTCTTGTATGTTTAATCCAATAAAGTCTGCTAATGTCTTAGCGTGAATGAATCTAAGTGATGGTGGATTCTCTATAAACTTTCTACTTGTAGCATAATTAACCCCAAGTATCTTACAAAGTTTTAAATTAGATACACCATATATTCTTAGTAAAGCCTCAAACTCATTTCTAGATTCTCTGATTTGTACTAATGAATATTTATTTGTCATCTCTGTTTATGTATTTTTCAACCTTAGATTTTTCAACTTTAAATTTAGTTTTACCAATATGATAAAAATCTATAAGTTGGATTTCATCTAGTAGTTTCAATATATCATCTTCAGCAATCTGACCTAAAAGATGTTTCTTGTTCCATACAATATAAGTGTAGGCTTTTAAAAAGTGATTAAAAATCTCTATGTCCAAATACTCCATCTTTGCACATTTTTTCCCATTGTTTTCTTGTGTCTTTTTCATATCTGTTTTCATACATTTTAGTTATTATTTTTTCTGCTTCTAGTTCTGTTAAATCATTTATTCTTCCTAGAATATCAGATTTCATACTTTCTGTAAAAGATGTTAGGTCAATATTACTCTCAATGATAAGCCATTGGGTATTTGTAATACCACTAGGCTCACCATCAAGAATATTATCTATCCAATCATCATTCATTAATCTACAATCTCATCCTGACCAAATACTCCTTGCTCATAGAATCCTGCAATCTTCAGCACAACTCTTGACATTGCTCTCTTTTCTGCCATAGCAACAGGGAACTTCTTTCCACCACCCATTAAGTTAGCATCAGATGCCTCACCAAAACTCATAGCGTTCTTAACCTCGTTACCAACTTTCATACTTGCTGCTGCTCTTAATACGCATATTCCTTTTTCTATATCCATATTGATTACTTCATAGGCAACTGTAATATTGTTTCTTGATACAATCTTATCAATTCCAGTTCTTGTGATAATTACAAACCCTCTCTTATCTTTGTAAATATCTTCTTCAGTTAAGCCATTCTCTTTGTAGAGCCTTCTTAAAGCCTCTTTTCTTGTTTCTACAATTGGCTCAGGTTGTTTTCTTAGTTTTTCTTGCATTGTTTTTTTTGTCATTTTGTTATTATTTAATTGATTATTATTATGATATTGTTCTGCAATATCGGTTAGTGTGTTAATTTCTTGTGATTGCTCTTGCATTTGCATTTGCATAAATTCTTCTTTCATTTTTCCCATTTTTTCGTTTCTTTCGTTAATAGTTTCAAATTTATCTTCTGTCTTGTTGTAACAGTATTGTTCCCTATCACATTGTGCAATACCTCCAAAGTTTAAATCAGTCCTACTGTTCTCATCTGCCATAATGCCATCTTCAAAAATTCTGTCTGCTATACTCATAATTGTTTATTGTTTTAGTTATTAATTGATGCAAAGATATAAAATTGGAATTACCCACCAAAAGATTTTTAACAATTTTTTGATAAATGTTTACCTGCTAGAAGTAAAATGTATAAAATTTATGAAGGCCAGATAACTACCATTAGAAATAATGCACTAAACGAGCCACTTGTCCACTTGTTTTTTCGTGCAAAAATCCTTCAACTGCTTTAGGAACTCCAACATATCCTTTTCTTGAGTGCCAACTATCAGTTCCTGATGGACTACGCATATACTCTACAGTAACTCCTATAAAGTCTTTAGCATCTAGCCACTTATGTTTAACCTTGTGATGTAAATGATGTAGATACCAATACCTATATTCAGTTTCACTCCACATTGTTGGTTTTTCTTGAGCCATCATTAAAGGTAAGTTTGCCATCTTAGCACCATCTCCATGTTCTAAGCCAATTAAGTTCTTACCATACTTATAATACTTTCTATGTGCCACACTAATATCAAAAGAAATATCTCTGTCGTTTCTAAACCAACTCTTTAATGCGTGTGCCAAATGAAATCCACTTTGGTAGTCATGATTACTCATTGAATGAACAACATCTACAGGTGCTATCTCTCTTAAAATTTCCACACACTTAACATATAGTGCTAACGCAACCTCAAAATGTTCCCACCACTTACCATCTACATCTTGACCTGTACCTGCTGTAGTTTGATTATATACATTATCAATATGCAAAACATCATTACCTATGCAAAATAATATCCTTTCTACCTCAAAGCCTTCTGCTTTGTATATAAGTCCTTCTAAGCCCTCTAAAACACGCATACAGGCAGTTTCAACATCATACCCATCACCAGTTTCAACTCCATTAGCATATTTACCTATATGTATGTCTGCAGGATTTATTACTAATAGATGATTAGCATCTTTGTTATCTCTTTTTACTGAAGGGTAGTAAGGTGAATGATTTTCAATAAAATCACTAATCTTATCTAGCATATCATTTTCATTAGCAGTTATATCTTCTTTAGTTACAATGCTAAACCTATACTCACCACTAGCAGATTGCCAATGCTTTACACTTACAACATCATCTTTCTTTATACCCCTCTCTGAAAGGTGTATATCTAATGCTGTATTCCCATTAATGTTTGTTGTGCTTTCTGCTCTGTTTTCATAAACCATCTCAACTTCTTCTTTAGATAGTCTAAGTCTTTTACCATATTTCTTCATAGTTTTATGTATTGGTTATGATGCAATTATACAAAAAAAAATGCTTATATAAATCAAAAGTGAGATGTTTTTGAACACCCCACTCTTGAAAACTATAAACAATGAAAACAAAGATAGGCACAACCCTACCTGAGTTATGCAAAGATAATTATTTTTTACAATTATCAGTACAATTACATTTATTTTTTTCAAATACAGAAAAACATAATGGTAAAACGCCTAACGCAGTCAATATCAACGCATTAGTATCAATGCCATTTTTCTCAATGTATAAACTAGCAGCAAGTACTATCACTCCACTAATGGTTCTTTTGCTACTCCATTTGCCTTTTGTGTCTGTAAAAAGTTCTTTTACTGCTTTTAACAATTCTGTTATAGGTGCTATACCACCCTTTAACAATGCTTGACCTATCCATTTCTGTATCATTATTTCTTTTTTGTATAGTTAGGAACTAGAGCATCAATAACTGAATCCAACCATCCAAAGATTTTGTTGTCTTTTTCTGTTGGAGTTAAATTAGTAATAACTTTAGCAAAAGCCATTAATCCAATTAATAACTCAACCCAATTTTCTGTAATAAAATTCATAATATATATTTAATTAGTTAATATTCTGTTTAATAACCCCAGATACAAGGGTTTGTTTTATGCTCATCACAATCAGCATGGATAAATTTGTTTTTAAAATCTATACCAAATCTTTCAAATCCTGCACCTCCTAATCCTCCCATTATTAGTGCTAAGTTTTTACCATCAGTAAAATGTATATCAGCAGCAATTCCTTTAATATGAGATGAGGTTGGGTTTTTCTTAGATAGTGGATGGTTTTCACATCTAAACCCACTATTTACTCTGAACGGAACTCCTGCAATTCTTCTTGCTTTATCCATCATCTCTAAAAAATCACTATCAATATGGTTTGTATTACAACCACACTTGCAGTTAAACTCACTTCTTTTAAAGTATTTTAAAGTCATTTTATTTGTTGTTTTTGATAGACTTGATAATATCTTCAAAAAAACTTTCAAAATCCTCTTTAATTTTATTTTCAGAGTCAATTTGTTTTAACTTTTTTATAGCCCAATTTATACCTGAATCTCCTCCCCAAGCATCCCACATAATACCTCCACATCCTTCATCATAAGGAACATCCTTATGTTGTTGGTGTCTTTTAAAGGAAGCCATACGAGCAATAGTATCTCTACTTAAATTATCTCTGTTGGCTAATTGTCTTGCTCTAGTCCATCCAACTTGAGTTCCACAATCACTACCATTTTCTTCTTTATACTTTATAGCCCTCTTAGCATTGTTAGTTGCTGCCTGTGGGTAGTCATTATAAGTTTCTGCTGAATAATAATCTTTGTTAGCAGTTTCACACTCTGACTTACTAGAATAATCACACCCACCTGTTTCACCAAACCTCCAACTACCATTTTCACATTCGTAGCAAGGCATATTAAGAAGTAACCATTATAAATTCAACATCTAAAGAATCACTAGCGTGAGATGATTGACCTGCTATTGCTTGAATATCTGCAAATGTTATAGCACCTACTCCTGTAGGAGAATCTATACCTGCATCCATAAGTAGTAAACTACTTGCAGGATTAACCTCAACTGCAACATAATCTGAACCATTATAAACTCTAAGATGCAATGTATTTGTATCATCTAAATTAGTTATTCTAAAGTATTTGTATTCTGCCTTAACTACCTGACCCTGACCATCAGCAGTTGATAAAGCCAATATATTTGTCCAATCTCCTCCATCACCTTTACTTGAAACAGTCATAATTCTTTGAGATACCTGACCATTATCTGTATAGGTTTTGTTCATTGTGTTACCATAAGCCACACCATTTAGAGTATATTGCTCTGTTATTGTTACTGTTAAATTTTGTACTGTTACTGTTGTTGCCATATTATATTGTTATTTTATTTATTTTTATAATCCTGCTAAATAAGCATTTACATTAGCAGTTAGTGCAGTACTTGAACTGCTAAAAATTTGTACCTCCTCTATAACTCCATCATACCCATTTACCCCTGAACCTGATCCACTTCTTAAACCAATAGCATCAATATCTGCTGTACCTGCTGTAGTTGTTGTTGTGCTTTGTGCTACTCCATTTTTATTCAAAGTAAGTAGATTAGAACCATCTCTAGTTATAACTAAATAATCATCTCCAAATGTGCCACTATCTAAATTAATATTAGCCAGATTACCATCAATTTTTGCTCTAAAATTTGTAGTAGAGGTAAGTTTAAAAAACTCATTATTTGTAGTTATATCTGCTAAGAAAGTACCTGTATTACTTCCTGTTGGTGTTAATTTAATACCTATTGTAAAAGCACCTGTTAAAGTTATTTGAGAAGTTGTTCGAAGATTGGTATTATCAGCACTTACAAATGTTAATTCTCCTGCTGAATAAGCAGGTTGATTTTCTTCTGTACTTTGTTCCATATTATGGTCATTACTAGAACTATCATTCCACCTAGAAACATTAGAACCATTTAAAGTAATTCCTACTTCTTTTTGATACCAAGCAACAACGCTACCCTCAACATTTGGATTCCAAGAACCCCCTACAGTTTTTCTAGTATTTAAACTTAAACTTTGTTTTAAACTTAACATATTATTTATATATCTCTATATCCTATTCCAATTCCACTCGTGAGTGTAATAGATGTAATATTCATGAACAATGTCGTTCCTGCACTAAGTGTTGTTTGAAGTGCAGTTTCACCTGTAACTCCATCTGCTGCAATACTAGCAACAACAGATTCAACTGGAAAGTGTACGCAAAACCAATTTTTTCCTGTTTGTGCTGCAGTAGTGAAAACCTCAGTACCACCACCTTTACCTAATTGCATCATTAGAAGCGTATTATCTGTATCAAATTCTGTACCCATTTTATTTTATTTTTTAATTGTTATTATTTTATTTTTATTCTGTAAAAAGTTTTACTAACGCACCTAAAGTTATAGCATAAATCATCCACATTGCTCTTACTAAAATCTTTCTCATTGCTGTATTTCTGTTCACTCTAGCAGCAACTCCATTATCTGGGTTTAATAATCTTTCTGTAAGCATATCTAATTTACCATCTAAATTATCTATCTTCTCATTGATTGAACTAATGTCTTTTTTCATTGATACTATTTCTTCTTTAGTTGTCATTAGAATGTTGTTGTTTGTATCGTTAAATTCATATAGATAGCAGAACCACCTGATGCTTCTTTAATCATTGGGAATATAATATCTCCTGCCGCTAATGCTGATGTTGTTATAGTTGTTTCATTTATTCTAACCATTTTATTGTTACTACTAAGACCCGCTACAGTTATTTCATCAATAACTACAGGAACAATAGCAGTAGTATCATCTGCTGTTGGAGTTGCCTTACAGATAGCAATAGTAACCTCATAACCTCCACTACTTGTAACCCACCCACTTATAGATGTTACAGCAGCAATTTCAGGAATAACACACCCTTGACCTATTCTAAATAAACTAGATACTGTTAAACTCCCTGAGGAGACAGTACTATTCCCATAATTAACAGCCATCTCATAAGGGGATTTAGTATCTGCTATATCCTCTCCATAATAGTAGTTTGTAGCACCTGTTGTAAACCCCTGCATCTTATAGTTAGTAACACCCATATAAGACTTACTTTGCCACTCTAAGTTGCCATCAGTTCCTGTTGCAGAACTTCCTTCGTTTTTACCTAATATAGTATCATTAGTTGCATTTTCAAAACCTTTTGGATTATGTCTATTTGCACTAGATAAATTTTTATGTTCGTTTGCAGCCATTTATATATTTATTTTAACAATCATCACAAGGACAGTTATTCTTCCAACTATTATAATTTCTAGTAGGTCTTGAATATATACTGTCGTACATTATTATACCATGATTCTTGTAAACATCATCATTACAAGGTTTGTTAGATTCATAAGTTGGATAATCACCACTTTGGTCGCTATCATTCATATAATCTAGCATATCTTTTAGGTATATCTCAGCCTTTCTGTAAGTGTCTTGCTTATAAGCATTTAACTCAGAAGGGTCTATAATAGTGGCAAACTCATCAATATTATGCACAATACCTGCACTACTACTGTTACTCTGAACTTCATTAATCACTTCAAATCTCACAAACCAACACAGACATCTCGTTAAGAAGTCATCCATTAAAGTTTGATTTTGAGTAGTTAAAGTACCATTATTATGTTGAGTTTTTAATTCCTCATAAAACTTTTTACCAATCGCCTCTTTTAAATGTGCTAATTCAGAGAGTAGTATTGTGTTGTTAGAAATTAAAGCAGTATCAGTATTAGCGTTAGTAAAACTATTACTTATAACTTCTACTGCTGTTACTAAAGGTATATATTGGTTTACATTTGCCATAGTTATTCTTTTTCAATTTCAGTTACTTGCATATCTCCCACTTGATCATCACCCTTGCCATCACCATCATCATCTCTAGTTACAATAATTTGCTCTCTATCAGTTAAGAACATATTACCTTCCTCTAACATTGGTAAATCCTCATCTAACATTCTTCTTTGTTCGTTAATAGTAAGAACTTGTTTAGGGTCAATTTGAGTTGCAAAACTAATTGGTGGCTCATAGTGAATTACTAATTCTTCAGGTAAGAAACCTAACTCCTTAAATAAAATACCTCTAATTCCATTTAACAATAAATCAGAAGTATCTTTAATTACAGTAGTCATTGCTAAGTCATAAGCAATTCTAATCTCACTACCTGTGTTATTCATTTTACCTGAACTAACTAAACCACTTAATGATGGTTGCCATCTATGAGCAGTTACAATGTTTTGGTCAGTTATTCTTTGTAAGTCTATCCAACTACCCTCTTGGTCATCTTTGATAATCTGAACATTAGCACTTGAAGTATCTCCATTCTTAACAATGAACATAATCTTACCATTGTTTCCATCTCCAACAAACTTCTTTTGCGCCTCTCTTACTAATTTCTTTGCTTCTTCTTCACCCATATCTCCATTAATCTCAACGATTGCTGAAGGTTGAAATCCATTCTTGAATTTAGTGTGATTCCATTTACCAATTTCATAATCAACTGCAATATGCTCTAATGCAGCAATGTAATCAGGTAAACCATAGAATTGGAATGTAGGTTCGTAATCTTTAAATTGAAGGACAAATCTATTTGCCTTGACTTTAGGATAAATAGGAATGATAGATAATTTGTCTTTCATAGTATTGTACTTAGCCCAATCAGGATGCACATATACTTCTTTCTTGTTTTTAGACATTCTAACAGTAGTTGCATCTATGTGATATAGATTTAGTCCACCATCATATAATACGCCCTCTAAATAGGCATTTCCAAATGAATAATAATCATCTGCTAATTTCTTAAAAACCTCTCTTAATGATTCTCCATCAGCATTTACATCTTTGATGTATTCTTTAACATCTTCATTATTCGTAACAAACTTAGCACCACTTGTAAAGATAGTCTTTTGTGCTAATACACTTCTATGAGTAGAAGATTTACGCTTTAATTCTGCTAAGTACTGAGGGAATAGATTATTAGTGCCAAAAGGAATAAACTTAGTTCTTACTTTTGCTAAATCTAATGGTTCTTCAATATGTTCAGGAATTGCTAAATTAAAAACTCCAAATTCAAAAGTATTACTCTTTTGAGTCTGAAGATTCTTTACCTGACTTTTTCTTTTTGGTTGCTTTCTTTGGCTCATCTTTTGTTTTTGTAGTTGATAATTTTTCTACTAATGTAGTCATCCCTAAATCTTCATAAGCATACGCTAACTCCTCTTGAGTTGCTGTAGCCCATTTAATTTTAAAACCATTCTTGTAACAAGTACCTGATGATGATTTTGCTTTATATTCTGCCATAACTGTATATATTTTTAAGTGTGATAAATCTACAACTTTTTTTGCATTACAATCACACATATTATAAAAAAGATATTAATAGGGAAATGTTGTTAAACTTTTTACGAACAAAGTCCAACCTATTTCTATATCTTTAATTATTATGCTCCTGCTGTTGCAGTTAATGCTGCAGTATCAACAGTAACAGTACCTCTATACTCTCTTGGCAATTCAAATTGTCTTGCCATTAAGTTAATTGTAATACCATTCTCATCTGAATAAGCAGCACCTGTACCACCCTCAAAACCTGTTAAACTCAAGAAAGTTTGGCTTTTTGCCTGAACATCCTCATTAGCGTATTTTGCACTAGCACCTAAAACCCACCAATTTCCATTAGTATCTAAAACCATTCCCATCATACAAGCATTTTCAAAGTTTTTTAATTCTTCAAATTTTGTTGCATCAATATTAGGAAGCATAAAAGATAAACCACACTCAAAAGAAGTTGAACCATTCTCTTTTGTTGCAGTAATAGTCATTGCAGGTACTTCATTTTTAAACTCATAAACAAACCAAGCAGAATCACCACCTGATTGAATATTAGTAATAGTGTGTGCAGTTCCTATACCATAAGTAACTACATCTGCAGTAGCCCATTCTCTAATTAAAATTTGAGAAATACCACCTGTTGCTTGTAAGTCAGCACATACTACACCTAAACCTGTATCTATTGCCATTTTTTTATTATTTTATTAGTTATTAAAAGTAATTATGAGAGGAGGACTAGCCTCCCCTCTATTATTACATTATTGTTTAGTAAAAGATTCCCCATTGAACAAGTGAAGGGTACAAGAATTGTACTCCTAACTTGTAGTAACCTCTGAAGAACATTTTTTCTTCTAAGTCATCATAAAATACTTTGAAAGAACCTTCTGGGTCTGTTACATCAGAACCAATGATTAAGTTATCAACTGCACAGTAACAAGCACCTTCTGTACCATTAACACCTCCTCTTAGGAACATTGCAGGGTCTAAGTCTGCTAAAATAGTATCCCACTCATACATAGGAACAATCTCAACACCTCTGAATTTAACAACTAATAAACCATCTTGTTGGTTAGTGATTGCTAAATCTGCAGAAGTACCTTCTAAGTTTGATAAGTAAGCATTGTAAGTCTTAGGAGTTACAAAGATTTTCTTATCTGAAGCAGCAACTTGTTGTAATGCTGCAGGTGCATCATCATACATTTTTCTTAAAATACCAAGTGATTCTGCTGCTGTAGGTGCTGTAGGTGCTACTGCACTATACTCAGTTCTTGCAGCCAATACAGTTGCATCATCTCCCATTAATTTCATCCATCCTGTTACACCTTGATAGTTTGCAGTAGAGTCATCTCCACCCCATGCTAATCTTACTACATCAGAAGCAATACCTTTTACAGCACGATTTACAATCGCATCTGCTAATTGAGTACCTTCAATGTTCATTACATCAGCACCATTTCTGTACATTTCCTCAATGTAAGTTCCAAAGAACTCATCAGTACATTGCTCAAGAGCAACTCTCATTCTACCTGCAGTAATTGTTTTCTCATCAATGTTAAATTGAGTAGAACCACTTGTTGCTGAACAACCTGTGTATTTTTGTGATATTTTCTTAAGAGCAGCAGAAGTAAACACATTCATTTTGTGCTTTACATTAGGTATAACTCTATAGTTACGCATAATGTCCTCACTTCTAAATACTGGCTCATAAAATATTTCGTTAAGGTTCGCACCTGAATAAGTTGCGAAAGTTCCTTTATTTGCTACATTTGCCATTTTTATTTATTTTTTAGTTATTAAATTTATTTCTCATTCTCTCTGCCATTACATTGTAAAAACCTGCATTAGCATCTTCTTTTTTGTTTTCAACTACAGCAGGGTCTGCTTCAGTTACAATTTCCGTACCTTTAGCACTTGCTTTGTTGATTTTAGCGTTTAACGCTTCAACCTCTAATGTTAAAGTTTCGTTAGTTCCTTTTGAAGCAACTAATTCTTCCTCTAACAAAGAAATTTTGTTTGA
>Ga0208666_1001276_pt1 | contig 11276 bp, 5 predicted proteins | sample 5B_taG_FD_184078 | JGI IMG/M metagenome (GOLD analysis project Ga0208666, IMG submission 184078) | Marine viral communities from the Subarctic Pacific Ocean - 5B_ETSP_OMZ_AT15132_CsCl metaG (SPAdes) (version 2) | ecosystem: Environmental > Aquatic > Marine > Oceanic | place: Pacific Ocean...
AGGTCCCGAATGGAGCCTTGAGCGCCAAAGAAAGTCGTCCACACTTCACCCATAGTTCGGTAAAGTCCCTCTTGTCCGAGGCGGTTGATGGCGAATGGGTCGCCAGTTTCAATTCCGCTCTCAAAGTATTGGGTAGGAATAGCCGTGCTGAAGTACAAGTAGTCAGTGTCAAGGAAGTACATCCGGGACAAACCATCGGGCTCCACATCCTTGGAAGGAATGATTGGAACACCGTTGTAGGTAGCCACGATGAAACCAGCCTCAATACCGGGAACACCTTTCACACCGTTGTAGGTAGGAGTGACTCGCTTCTCTTCCATGAATCGCTGTTGGGCTTGGAGGAGTTGCTGTAGTCGCATGAGGGTGTCGTAGCCAGTAAGAATGACCTTGGGGTTGCCACCACGCTCCCACATCTGTTGGAAGAGGGTGTCCAAGTGGTCAAGGCTGAGAACACGGTGGTTAGCAGCGTCAGCGTCGGAACCACAGTTGACTTCAGCGTTGGACCACGAGTTTGCACTGCGGCTGATGCTGTAGATGTCAAGGTCGGTCGTACCACAGTGGTCAGTGCCAGCGCTGCCCGTTTCCATGGATGTAAGTCCACCGGAAGCACCACCGTCGTTGCCGGTGATTCGGTCAAGAGACTCAAGGTTGTTTCCAGCGACAGTTGAACAGTCGGTGAGAAGCATTTTGTTGACCATCTCGGCGTGGTGCTTACCCATTTCTTCCTTGAGGACTGAGCGCATGTCGCCTAGTCCATCGTCCTTGTCGGCAAGGAAGATAGCAACTTCGCTGACATCAAAGGTGTGAGCGATGACTTTTGGCTTTGCAGCGATGTGCTGGAAAGTTGGCTTGATGGTTTCGGGAAGGGTTGCGTTCTCAGCGATTCCACCAGTCAAGACGCCGCCGTTGGGCTTCTCGGTGATGACTCGCCATCCACTGCGCTCCCAAGGCTTCTTGGGAAGGATTGAGAAAGCGTTGAACTCTTGGTTCAATTGGGACCAAACCTTGCGTCCGTAGATTGCTTGGTAAGTTCCAGCGGTGGTTGACATCATGGGGCTATCTGCCTTGAGCAACTCACTACCGGAGTAGGAATAACCCATAGCATTTCCAGCGCCGTAGTAGTAGCGCTCCATGTCAGTTACAGTTCGTACATAATTGCGTGCCATATTTTTTCATCTCCTTTTGTTTTGTTTTTGCTGAGTTTTCACTCGCCTCGGAACACTCCGTTTGCGAGTTGGTGAACTTCATCCCACGACATGCTGCCGAGTTCTTGTGTGCTTGGTACTTCAACAGCACTTTGGCCGTTGTCGGACTTTGCGAGAGTGGATGATTCGGTACCGATGTTGTCTATTCGGTCGTTGAGTGCTCCAAGAGCCTTCATGACTTCATCAAGTGGGCCACGAGCATCAAAGGCTTGGGCTTGGGCTTTGGTGATTTCAGCCTGTTGCTCATCAGCAAAGCGGTGTTCAAAGTTGTTCTCCAAAGCCTTGCGGAGTTGTTCTTCCTCTTTAGCGGCTTTGAAGACGGTGTAGGCTTCTTCAAGGGAGGCTGGGTCAACGGAGGTCACGAAGTCGGACTTGTTGACTGAGCCGCCTCGGGAGAGACCAGCACGAGCGAGAGCGTTGGTAGATGGGTTGCCACCTTCTTGGGCACGACCCTTCACTTGACCAGCGAAGTAGTCAGCACCGTCGCCAATGATGGCGGGGTCGGAGCCGAGGTTGGCTTTGGAGATACCATCAAAGTGAGAGCGAGCAGCACCAGTGTCAACACCAGCAGACTTGAGGGTGTTTTCCATCCAGTCAAGGTACTCAGCGGAGATGACATCGGAAAATTCGGACTTCTTTTTCTCGTCCTTCTTCTCTTCTTCGTCGTCAGCCTTGTAAGCCTTCTCTTTTTCGTCTTTCATGTCTTTCATGTTCTTGTCCTCCTTCTCGTCTTTCTTGTCGCCTTTCTTGTCTTTCATAGCGGCACGAAGTTGAGGGGGTAGTTCACCTTTCTCCATAGAGTCCAGTCGTCCTTCAAGTCGGGACAGCACATCGTTCATTTGTTCCATTACATCGTCGGTCATTTTGTTCACCTTGTAGTTTTTGTCTTGTTTCAGTATTTTGAATGTTGATTCGGGGTTAATTCCTTTTTCGCAGATGGTTATTTCGTGAAGTTCTAATTTGCTGATTTCTTGATATGAGCCGTGGGTTGCATCGGATTTGTGTACTCGTTTGAATGCCTGTCCTCCGATACTAAATCCTGTTAAGTTGCCCTTCCGTATTTCTGAAGCCACTTCTCGTGCTTTTTCAATATCATTTCGGAGTTGGACAACGACAAACATGCCAGCATCATCAACTTCGCTTTTCCATAACCTCCCTTGATTGTCTGTGTACTGTGGAATTACTTCTCCGACTTGAATGTTTGAGTGTGCTAGTTGAACATTTCTGTATTTAGGGTCGCCCATGTATTTTTTGAACGCATCCTTCAACGCTGACCTTGTAATTAAATCTCCTTGCTTGTCAACGAGTTCAACACTGGCGTACCCTGCGACCACGAGGTCGTTGCTCCCTTTGAGAAGGGAGAGGTTCGCTGGTTGTTTTCGTAGCAACACACTAACCACTCCTCTTTTCGTTCACCTACATAAATGAAGCGGCATCAGTTATTTTCCGATTCCGCTTCATAATCAGCAGACTCCTCTCTATTTTTGCGTTTCTCCCGCATTCTCCGTGCCATGGGGTATTCTTCTTCGGGGTCTTCGGTGGGGCGGTCCCGCATGTCCCAATCGGGCAAAGACTGTTCGGATGTTAATGAAGTAGGTCCACGAGGAGATTCAATACCACTCGCTACATCAATACCAAATCCTTGAGCACTTGTTCTACCCGACATTTTCTCTTTCTCAATGCGTTCGTAAAGGTCAACAATACGAGACAGGGTTTTGACCATGATTGCATCACGCTTGGGTTTGATAATAGCATTCTCATCGTCTTCCTCAATGATACCAGCAGATTCTTTGGCGGAAGCACGGCGATGCTCGGGGTTAGCCATGCTACGAGTTGGCCCAGTTGCTTTCATCATCAGCGATGTAGCGGGTTTCCACAACGGAGCGAGGCTTTGAGCGAGTTCAACAGCGTAAGTACTACTGCTCAGTTCACCCAGCATAGAGGTAGGTGTATGAGCCCAAAACCCATGAGAGGACTTCTCAAGCGTGTAGGACACATCATCAATACCATGCAGTGAGACTACAACACCTTGCTTTCGCAACGAGAGGTCAAATGGTACATGGATAAGGTCGTGAGATTTTGCCAACAAGGACAATGTTTCAGCAGATGCAGCAGCACAATCAGCCTCGCCTACGATTTTAGACGCAGTAACATCAAACAAAGTCTTCTCGTTGCGCTTCTTTTTCTTCACACCCGAAACAGACACGCTCACCACATCACCCTCGTTGAACGGTTTGGGGCTTTGCACTGTACCAACATCAAGGTAGTGCTTACCTTCATGCTCAACACCACGATTGCCAAGCCCCTCAGCGTCCACTGGCCCAGCACCGAGACGATAGGTGAAGGGACCTTTACCCCGCATATCAAGAATAACGAACGCTATGTTCTTGTTCGCACGCATCAAGTACCACTTTGGATGTCGGCGCTCTCCTTTCATGTAAGTGGAGGTAGCATCCCGTAGTAGCAACCGGTCGTGTTCTTCTTGTAGGCTGTTGGTGGCTTCTTCCAAGCCTTCGTCGTCAGTGAGTCGGAAGTTGTGAGGACCGGGAACAAGAACATGCTCTTGACTGTCCATTTGTCCACGCATGACCTTGATGCGCTCACGCACATTCATGTCAGCGATGTTCGTATCGTCGTAGTCCAAAATGTCAACAAGCACAATCTCACTGTCGGTCTTGACCACATCAATGATGAAGTTCTTTTCAGTCAACGCACGGATGTGCTTCCGGTCTTCGTCTTCCAGCGTAACTGGTCCGTCCTCATCGTAGGCTTTCACACGCCCGGAGCGACGCTCTACAATCATGCGCTGACCCGCAGGGAGTGCTGAAACAGCCCACTCACCGCTAAAACCACGCAAGCATTCCAAGTCCTTGACTTTGAAAATACGGTGCATCGCAAGGATGGGTAGAGGTTTGCCGTCTGCTTTGAGTAATACATCCGGGTTCATTAACGCATAGAGTTGGTCGTCAAGACTCAAGGCGATTTGCATTGGGTCATCACTTGGTGTTTCACCCGCTGGATTTGGCTGCAACATACGAATGTTTTCTTGCTCGTGTTGCCAACCGCTATCCTTCATGCCTTTTATCCAGTCTTCACCAAAGACCGCTTGCTGTTTTTCAGCACTCACTGTTTTCAAATCCTGTTCGCCACCCATGTTTGGACCGACAACAGGTTGACGATTCCCATCAAATTCAATACCAACCGTAGGCATGGCTGAGTACCCAGCGTGCATCACACCCGACACGAAGTGGTCGTGAACACGATGCCCCTGCGTTGAGGTGTAGGGGTGAATCGGGCGACCAGTGCCGTAATTCGCCGTTGTGACATTGTGGATGCCTTGCTCTACTTGCGGCTGAGCGAGGAGGCTAAGGTCAAGGTTCTCCTTTGACATGAGAACGACATCGTGCATCAAGCGGTTGATTTGATTAGCAAAGGCGCTTCCAATGGAACCACGCCCCTTTTCGTTACCAACTGAACCGCTGGGAAGGTACTTCATACCGTATTTTGAAGCAATAGGTGTAGGTTCTTTATCACCAACAACACTTCTTTCAGTCATGAATCTACGCAGACCCGACAACTTGCTGAGGTAATTTTTACTAGCCCACCCGTTCATCTTGGAAGGACTCTTCGCACCCTCTTTTCGGTACGCTTGATACTCCGGTGAAGCGTAGAGGGCTTGCTGAAAAGCATCGCTGTGAGCGTTCGGCTCAACATCAGCGTGCAAAGTGAAATCTATTTTTGGATGAAGGTTAGGTCCTCTTGCGAGAAGGTCTCCAAATTTTAAAGCACTCATAGGTCCATCCAATTCGCTGGCGATTTGCTCAGCAAGAGCAGTGTGAACAGGACTGTATTCACCCTTCCTATCGGTCGGGAAGCCCAATGTCTCCAACACTTGTTCAGCCTCCATGTCGGGCGTGAGTTCAACACCGTGCTGAATCATGCTTAGCGCAAGGTTGCGTTGTGGGTTGAAGGCTTCATCATCGGTACTCAACAATTCACTCGCTGTTTTTTGGTCAACATCCTGTGAATCATAACCGTGTGTGAACAAACCGTGGTCTTCATGGCGCATAATCATGAGCGCTCGGTTTGCATCATGGAAGAGCATGCGCATGTTGGCGTCGGCTTTCCGTGGGTCCGAAGTGTCAAACGCACTGGGGTCTTCCTTCTCGTACATGGTTTTGAAGCGCTTTGCCATTTCAACAATAGCAGTGAGGTCGGCCTCATCCTTCGCATCGTGGTTAGAAAATGAAGTGGTGTAGCCTCTCCTCGTCTTACGACCCTTAGCCTCCGACGCTTGTTCACCACCGTACTGATAGATGGCTACAATTTGACTTTCTAACTCCTCTATTTGATTGTCAATCGCTTCGTGCTGCTCGTCGGTGATGTCGGGGTCTTCAAGTTGTAAATGCAGGTCGTCAGCCTTAGCCTGCAATTCTTCTACCTCGTCATGTTGAGTGGCGCTAAGTTCACCTCCACCTTGCTCTAATCCACTGTAGCCGTGAAATGCACTGTGTGCATTGATGTTGTTAGCATTGTGGCTCAGCGTATGCTTACCACCCAAGATGTTTTGCCGGGTGAGATGCCGTTTTTTAGGCGGGTCGTGAGGTGGTTTCATTTGCTGCTGAGCCGTCACAGCGCGATGTTTAAGGCGAGAATTAAGGCGCTGGTTGGTTGCTTCACCTCGCATACCACCCGACACCAAGAGAGCGTTTTGAAAATCGTACCTTCCACTGAGAGAGTGCTTGTTGGCTGACCCCTCAATTCCAGTCAGTAAATCAACACGACTGGCGTTGGGTTTTACTTTGTTTGAATAACCGGGAGAAGAAGAGGACGCTCCGTGATACATTTTCTGCTTTGTATTTCGTGGCCTACCTCCCCTCCCCGACAGGTTCGTAGCGTCGTAAAAGGATTGTACACCATGAGGTGTGAAGTGGTTGTTGCTAAATTTCGTACTGAGCATTGGGATGTAGCGCCCGAACAGACCCATTGATTTTGGGTTGACATCAAAACGCCCGTTTTCGTTGAGGCGACCAAAGAGTGAGTAGCCCTCTTCGTCTTTGGGTAGCATGTCGTGAAGCATCTCCATGATGGTGAGAGGGCTACTATGGGCACCACCACGAGTTTGCCACTCGGATGAGAAGAGCGCTGCTGCTCCGATGGGGCCTTCATCACCCTGCATCCAAATTTCCTGTTGGCTTGGGTCTATTTCGTTCAAAGCAGGTCCGTTGAAGCCAAGGTGGTGCCACATGTCAGCGTTGCGTACATCCTTTGATGTAAGCGCTATACCAGCCAACTGTTCTGCTTTCCCAAACACTTCAAAGAGTGAGGACACATCCAGCAACGGTTCATCAAGACCTTCAATGAATCGGTTTTCAACAGGTTCTTTTGTGTCCCGGTCAATACCAGCCAAAGCAAACAACCCGTCAATGTCCACTCGTCCATCTGCATCTCGTTCCTCGTGATGTTTCAACTCTTCAAGAAAGGCTTCATTGTAAGAAACACCTGTTTCGTTCTCAACCTTTTTTGCTGCCGTTTTTGCAGAACGAAGAGCCTTCATGTTGATGAGCGGTAAGCGGCTGAGGTTTCCGTCCAAAGCAGTGTTGATGCGGTCTAACAACATCTCACCGATGTTTTCACCACTCTCCAGTGTGCTGGTACCAAGAGCCTCGGAAAGAGACTGTTTAATGAAGTAATCTATTCCTTCGGGATGGTCTTCGGATGTTTCAAAATACGCTCGCACATTGGGCCCACCGTGAATGTTGGCTCGCCCAGCATGGTGAAACTCACCAGTAAAGCGATGAGCGATATTTCGCTTGATTCGCCCAACGGAGACTTTCGCACCATCCCCGAGGTCAATCATTTGACGGTCATGACCGTCGCTTCCCTCCATCAAATGAGGTAGAACCTCAATGCGTTGTTCGGGGGTGAAGAACTCCATCCCTGCTGTGACACCCAACCATCCAAGACCGTTTCGTATCTCAATAGGCTCCAAGGATTCGCCACGATTGAGAGCGTCGTACAACTCTTCTTGAGTCATACTTTCAGTTGGGTCAATGGTGCTTGACACCTCATTTGATTCCCACTCGTCAGCAGCCTGCTCAAAGTGCAACTTGCGTAGTTCAAAGTCATGAACATCGGGATTGGGGTACCGCTCAATCATTTCCTTTTCCAAATCTCGGTTTTGACTCAACCAGTTCTCGTAGTTGTTGATGTAAATGTCATGAAGGTGCGAGTCTTGGAGAGGACCGAGATAGGGGTGGTGGTCCTTCTCGGTATCAGTGATAGCGTCAAGTTTTTTTCGCCCCTTTACAGCAGCGTGCTCTTGCTTTTCATGATGACGCTCGTAGGTGTTTTCACTTTCTTTCAACGCCTCTATGCGAGACTTTTCACCCGGCGCTGAAGGTAAGTAAAGTCCCTTCAAAGTCTCAACCCACCGAGGCCGTCCTGTGATTTTGTGTCGGTTTCGTGTTGGGTGGTACTTCTCGTCAAACGGTGTGACATCCGGGTAGTGGAACTCACTGTGGTCCATGGTAGGGTCAAGCGACGGCCACACGCGATGGGCGTCCTCTAAATCAACTTCGTGAATACGACCTCGCCAAAAGTGAGGAGGTACGGTATGTTCAGCACCACGACGCTCCATGAGGTCGGACTTTTTGATTTCACTGAAATAGGCTGCTTCGTCTTCGCTAAGTTCATGCTTAAGAACAGATTCGCAAATGTGGTCTTGCCACATCTTTTCAACAGTGTAGCCGTGATTCTCAAGGTTCGCTTGAGCAAAAGCAAAATTAGCAACGGCTGTGTCGTAGTCATTGAGGTCAAGAATTGACTTCAACAGTTCGGTTCTTGCACGAACATAACCGGAGACAGCATCGTCTTGCACACAACTTCACAACCTTCGTGGTTGGCCTGCTTGTGCTAAGCCGGGACATGATGGACCAAGACCAGCGTGACATCCACTGTATTGAGTACCGCCACATTGTTCGCAACGAGCCTTAGTGAGCATATCTCTTGCCTTGCTGAGATGACCCTCAACGACCTGTCGGTCAGCACCACCACCTTCGTGGGGGTTCATTTTACCGGACAAGGATTCCATGTTGAACGACTCGGAGGTTGCGCCTTTGTTAGCCACATCCTTGCCAGTGTACGGGTACTGGTTGGTCGTGTAGTAAGCGTTGCGAGTTTGACCACCACTCTCAGCCATGAACATTACACCTTGGGGTTCGGAGTTGAAACTGGTAGAGTAGCCGGGTTCGGCTTTCTCCATTTTTCCACCACCACAGCCGCCCATTTTTGCACAGTCCATTTTGTTTGCACCGCAATTGGAACAGCAATCATCATCTTTTTCCATTTTACAGGTAGGACAGTCATCTTTCTTACAACCGGGGCAATCATCTCCCTTCTTTTTAGCGTCCTTGGCACCTTGACCGTCGGCGGCGAAGGCTGGTACCTTCTTACCTTCATGCTCGGTCATTTCCAACTTCTCGGCTTTTTCAAGAAGTTGCTGTGCTTTGTTCAAAGCAACTACCACGGTGTTATCGTAAGGGGATGGGATAGGCTTCAAGCGCTCACCTCAGTGGTTCTCACTTGCTCAGCCATGTCGTGAATTTCATCCCATGACATTTTGTGAATGTCGGCATTTGAGAACTCATTATGACCCTTAATGATAGCATCATCATGAGCACGGAACGCATCAACTTCAACATCCTCACTGAGAGGAGTCATGGTAGAAACAAATCCGGCTTTCTTCAAGAGGGTAGTAGGATTATTGATGGCTTTACGCAAAGCAGCGTTCTCAACTTTTAGACTTTGTAGGTCTCCATCCATTGATTCCATTTTTGAAATCAAAGTACTCATCAAACGCTCAGTTGCTGATTCTTCACTCATTCAATCGCCTCAAGGATGATAACGGCCAAAAGTGCCTCGGTGGACTTGAGCACGACCATTGGTGCGTGCTGGGATAACCGTGCCGGGTAGCACATCGCTTCGTTGTGCTGTGTCAAACTTAGCACCGCTTGTGTTCATTTTTTGAACCATGTTTGATTCAACGGCTATTAGGTTTTGACGCTCCGCTTTTACAATAGCACCATGAATGTCGTCGGACAAGTAGCCAGCGAATTTGAGCACTTCGTTGATATGCCCTTGTGCATCGTTGGCGTTTCCAGTCTCCAGTGCCTTGATGAAGGCTTCACTATGTAGTGCCATTTTACGGGCCATTGGGTCCATTTTGCGTAGGTCCATTATCTCGCCTCTTGTCCTTCGTAGTAATGCCGCCCTAAAAGAGATTACTGTCCTCTCGGGCGTCGTGCGCCCATCATAGCGTTGCTGTTTTGTTGCTGAACAGTCGGCGGCATACCTCGCTGTTGAACACTACTCACAGGCGAGCCTGCTCCCGGTGAAGAGCGTGCCTGTGGTCGTGCTGGGGTACTAGGAGTACGAATACCTTGACCTTCGCCGCCGGGTTGAGAAGGAGGCATTATTGGTGGCCCTCTTCCTCCAGCCATTTGTGGAGGCATTCTTCCTCCAGCCATTTGTGGAGGCATTCTTCCTCCAGCCATTTGTGGAGGCATTCTTCCTCCAGCCATCATCGCTTGTTGAGGGGGCATCATTTGACCTTGAGGTTGACCGGGCTGACCGGGCTGACCTTCGGGTAGTTTTTTGTACACGAAACGAATATCACGCTCACCCTCTTCAAGCAGTTCCGGTTTATACCCGAGCATAGCCATGCGTTGAGCGAGGTTGACTTCCATTTCATCACGACGCAAGCGAGTGATTTCGTCTTCTTCTTCGTTGGGGTACAGCGTTAGTTTCCAATCAGTGACATCCATTTGCTTAAGCATCCGAGGGAAGAGATTCTCAGTGTACACTTTTTGACCGTATTCAACAGCACGGTTTGTGACAAGGATTTGCAGACCTTCGTTGTTCAATCCACCGGACTTGCCGTTGTCAATCATGAAGATGCTTGAGACACCGTAGTAGGCAGCAATTCGGTTCCGAATCTCATCACGCACAGCGATGTACTGCATCTCTTCCAGTGTGTCCATGAACTTAACCCAATTCACACCACCACGACCGGAAGACGATTCAATACCCACTTTGGGCACATAGTGGGGGTCTCGTTCCATTTTTTCGTCAACAGACTTCCAAAACGATTTCATGGACTCCAAGTTATCGGTGGTGACTGAAATGATACCTTTCGGAGTTCTGCGCTTTTGGTAAGCGGTGTAGATGTAGTTATCCATGGCGGTGAGGCTCATGGCCTGTCGCCACATGGTATTGACTGGGCTGCGACCGTACAACTTAGATGGGTTGTACTTACTGAGGTGAATTACTTCTCCTTTAGTATAGTACTGATTCTTTCCGTTTCCAGCCATGTTGACATAGTGAGCATCTACAAGGTCAGCACCACAAGTCTTGCACTTCGGCTCTTGTCCCGGATAAGCAAGTTCATTCCTATGAATACGGCAAATTTTGTATCGCCCTCCACGAACACCCCGTTTGTCAGCGATAATACGCATGAAAATTGGGTCACCACGAATGATGTTTTTTACACGATAGAACGCTATCTCGCCGCTTTCGGGTTCCACAAAGTACTCTTTAATGAGGATAAGAAAAGCATCGTCCACGATGTCAAGGTCGTTTTCAATTTCACCGAGTACATCCATGAAAGATTGTTCCATGGCGTTTTCTTGGTTAAGAAGCCAACGAGGGTAAATGAGTTGTTCGGGGTCGGGGTCTCTAACTCCACCACCACAACTCTTGCATTGTTCAACATCGTGATGAAATTCTTCTTCACACTCAAGGCACTTCTTTCGGAACTTCTTCTCCCAGTGATAACCTCGTCGGAAAATTTCTTGCTTGAGTTTAGATTGAACAGTACGAAGAATGAGGTTTTCTTGACTTACAGCGTACAACGCAGGGAGCGTAATACCTTGCGCTAACACGGGTTCTTGAATACCCGTCGTGTAGAGGGGCATTTGAGGTTCGGGTGTTGTACGACGGCGAAATGGGCTTGAAAGAGCCGAAAGGAAGCGACCTACTGGTCCTTGTTTATCGTCTGCCATTACAACCCCT
>Ga0208666_1001280_pt1 | contig 11266 bp, 17 predicted proteins | sample 5B_taG_FD_184078 | JGI IMG/M metagenome (GOLD analysis project Ga0208666, IMG submission 184078) | Marine viral communities from the Subarctic Pacific Ocean - 5B_ETSP_OMZ_AT15132_CsCl metaG (SPAdes) (version 2) | ecosystem: Environmental > Aquatic > Marine > Oceanic | place: Pacific Ocean...
AGCATATTTTCTTCTAATATACTCACTAAACACACTATCAAGTTTTTTTATAAGATTTTTTCTAGATAGTTTTTTTGGCATTTGAATAGATTTCAGATGTCTTATATTTATTTATAACTTTTTTTAGCTTTTTATTTATACCAATATCTATCTATTTATTTATACCAAGATATATATTTAATAATAAATGGTGTAAAGTTATATATTATATTTTAAATAAAAAAATTTATTTTTTGAATAGCGAAGTAGCTTTTTCTGTTGTTCGTCCACCAAAGTATGCTAAAACAACAGCCATCATAACTTTTTCAAACGTGTCGTTCCAAGTTTCATTTATTGTAAATGGTATATCCTCAACACTATCCAATAGACCAGCTAAAGAAAAAACACATATACACCAAATTAAAACTAAGGGTCTAACGTTTTTACTCATCCAAGAATCAGACAAAGAATCTGCCTTCCATCGGCTAGTTATAGATTCTATCTCTTTGTTTTGTTGTTCGTATATTAATTGTTGTAGTTTAATTTTATCGTCATTAGAAACATCAGCTTTTGTAATTTCAGCTATAGCTTCTTTAGGATTTGTTACACCCTCTAAGACTTTTCCTAATGTTGGATTTATTACACCAGCAGCACCTAATAATATTTTACCTACTGTAGTATCTTTAAATTTCTTCTTTGACATATCTATTTTTTTCTATAATCCCATCTAGCTTTTGTTCGTCTAATATCATAATGTACAAATGTGTCATATAGTCCAAGACCTCCTTGTAACATTTCTCCATCGTCTATTAACCCCTCTATAATTTTATATACCTCAGTTGGTTTGTAATTCTTTATAGTTATATCAGATGCTTTGCCTAATAAGTGTTGTGATTTTTTAGAGCCACCAACTCTAGCGTTATGCTCTGGACTTCTATAAGCACTATTTATACTTATTGGCTTACCAATATAATCTCTTAGTATTTGTAATTGCTGTGCTAGTTTTACAATATTCTCATAAACCTCTTGTGGCATTTCACAATCATCTCCACAGTCTTTACAGCTGCCCTTACATTCAAATTCGCTTAAGTTAAAGTTCTTTGTCATAATCTAATATTTACACCTACCTTAATTGTTTTTAGTTCTCTATCCCACCATCTTTGATTAGTAAGCTCTGCAAATAACCCAAAGGTTTTTGTTATTCTCAAGCCAAAGCTACCACCTAGACTATAGTCAATCCAATCATCATTACCTACAAAAGCACCATAAGAATACTTTTCATCTCCCTCTACTAATTTGTGTTTAGGTAATACGTTTCCGTATATGTGCATCCAAAAAGACTTTCTGTAATGATAAAAATCTAAACCTACAACAGCAGAAACATCTGCAAAACCACCTATAAGTGCTAACTGTTCTCTATTGTATCTGTTTACTAAATTACCATAAATACTATTTCTGTAGTCTAAGTCTGAATAGGATATTAAGTTGTCATTCTGGTCAAACCAAAAATACTCAAAGCCTGTTTGACCATCTGGTAAAGTCCAATCATAAGGCACATCATAGTGTCCGTACTCATAACTTAAATACCACCAGTTATTATTTTCTAAATATTTTTGTATTGGGTTATGTCCGTAAGCCTTGTCATAAGTTCTATACACTCCACCTAAGCTAATAGATAACTTTTTAGATAGAGGTAGTCTAAGTCTTATATCTGCACTTTTATAGTTGAGGTCAATAAGTTGATTTTGGTTTACTTCTCCTTTTGCTATCCACCATTTGGCTAAGTATCTTATAAAGTATTGTTTGTTTTCAAACTCTCTACCTTGTTGTATTCCTTTTTGGTATTCAAATAAATACTCTAGTCCTTTAACGTTTCCTATGTTAGAGTTTATAGAATTGTTTTGCTCTGATCCATCATAAAATCTTTCTTTATCTTCATAGCCAAAAAAGGCTAGTTTTCTAAAACCTATTGTTCTTATTTCATCTGCTGGGTTTCTGCGTGTAGTTTCTATTAGTTCACTACTTTGTGTAACGTAAAATGTTTTTTGTGGTTGTATAGAGTTTGTCTGTGTGTATGCAGCATATAAAGTAGAATACTTAAATACCTTTTTTAGTATTTGTGCATTAACATTAATTGCAAAAAATAAAGCTATAAATATAAATCTCATTAGAATTGGTTGTTTAGTATGTTGTCTATTTCTTCTTTTATTATGTCGTTTGTGTCCTCTGGTAGTTTTAAGTTAATACCAGCTTCTATCTTCTTAACAAGCTCTCCATCGTTATAAATACAAATAGTAGGTATATAAACTATTTTGTTTTTGTCAAATATCTTTGAGTTTTTACTCATATAAAATAAATGCGTATTGTAGCTTTTATATGGCTTTAGTGATATTTCACTACTTTTTGTAAACTCAGCAGAAAACTGAACTATTGATATACCATCTTTATAATCTTGAGCTTGTAAACCTAAACAAAATAATAGAAATAAATATCTCATTTTTTTGTTATTTCGTACATCCTAGACTCTAACAACTTAAGAGTTTCTTTCATCTCTTTCACATCTTCTTGTGTTGTCATAATAGCCTTGCGTATTATTTCATCTTTATATCTAAACTCTGTAGAAGTTACTTCTGGCTTTGGCTCTGTCATTGCTACAGCTATATCAGATTTTAAGCTAAAATAAACAGTACATAAACTAACAGCAAAAGATACAATCATTGCTATTGTCTTTAAATCTAAAGTTAGTTTAGTGTTTTCGCTTACCTCTGTTGCCATTACATTTTTATTTTATCTAAAAAGTTATTCCACTTTACAATTAATGTATTTTTAAATTCCTCTAATTTGTTTGCCAAATATCTTAATGCCTTTATCATTTATAATTAGTATTGTTGTTAATAATGTGTTTACTGTTATAGAGCCTAGCATAGTAGCTAATAAATCTCTTTTATCAAATTTATCATCAATTAGTTCTTTACCTGTACCTACAAGTGTAGATACTAATAAACCACTTGTAAAAGCTTTTCCTATATCTTTTGTTTTTAAATATACCTCACTAAAAGTAGGTGCTGAAAATACTGCACCAGCTATAAAATGTTGTTGCTTATCTTCTTCTGTCAATAATTGACCATAACAATTAAAAGCTAATAACAAAAAAAATATTCTCATAACTTAAACTCTTGATAGTCTACACCATAAAAACTATGTACACCAGTACCGTCTGTAACTGCAACAGCGTATGACTTCCATCCATAAGGATGATCTTCTATATCTTGCCATATAATATCAACGTGGTATTTATTACTTAGTACTGCTTCTTGTGTTTCGTTTCCATCTTCTAGCTCAATATTGCCTAATCTAACAATAGCTATATATTTAGCTGTTAGATTTTCTGCCTTAGCTTCAAATTGCTCTTTATTATTAAACTCGTATTTTGCCCACTTTTTCATTATGTCATAATTACCTTTTTAATTTTTCCGCTACTTATTGAGTATGTGCTTGGTATAGAAGTTATTGTATTTGTTGTGTTGTTTGAAAACGTTTCTACTATTTGTGTAACACCACTTGGCGTTGTAATACTAGAAACATCTGCCTCTCTTGTTACTGCTGCACTTGTTGTTTTTATGTAACTTGACAAGCTTGATCCTTCTTCTACTTGACAACCCCATAAATAAACAAAAGCACTTGTAGATGTGTCTGATTGGTCTATCTGACCACTTGTAGCTCTTGGGCTAAAAAAAGTAAAAGCTTGTCCGTTTGCATCTGTGTTAAAAGTAGCAGATAATCTGTACCAACCACTACCATAATTTTCAACACTTGACGTAACAACAGAAACTTGACCAGAAGCACTTACAGTTAAAGTGTTTGTACTAAATTGATAAATAGCTTCACCTCTACCATTAGCATAAGTTCCTTGCGTTCTAAAAGCAAAAAAATCTCCTTCACCTTGTTTGACAAAAACGGAAGTCGTTAGGTCTAAAGCAGCAGCAGATGACTTAGTAATAGAATCTGATATATAGTTATTTGTGTCAACAGTTGAGCCTCTTTGTACCTTATCTGCACTCATTTCTCCAGTAGGTGCTATAACTTGATTAGCTGTCACTGTAATATCTGACTGTTTAATCCAAGCCGAATCAGAAAACTCCTCTGACCTAATTTGTCTATTTGTTCTTAATGTTTCCATAAGTAAACTTGGACAATCACTATTAAGCCAATCTAATCTTGGAAAATCAGTTGCCATTGTTTCTATAAGTCCATCTTTATTTACCCTAGTGCCAGAACTTTCTCTATCAAATTGAAAATCTCCACCACCATTACTTGGTAGTATAGAATATATTAATTCTTCTTTATATCCACTTGGTATTAAAGCTAGTTTAGGATTGCTCATCTTCTTTTGGTAAACTTTCGTTTAATATTTTAACTATTTCCTGTGCCTGTGCTAATACAGCAATAGGCAATGTGTTTATAACTTGATTTACTCTTGCAATTTGTTCTTTTGTAATTTCCATAATTATAGTTTTATATTTCTATAAATATACAAATTATACTGGTAAATCTTCGTATTGATCTTGGTAATCACTTGGAAGATAAGATTCCATTTCTGTAATTTGCTCAGCAGTTAACTCGCTTTTATAAAAGTCATTTGTTAAAACCCACTTAAAATGTTCTTTAATTGCTTCTACATTTTCATCAGCACCTATTTGGCTTAATTGACTTGGTATCTGTAGAGTTATTACCTCTTTGTGACTTTCCTCTGTGTTTTCTGTTGTTACTACGTTTCTATACATTATTTTATTTTTATGCGTTTTCTAATTCTGTTACTTTTGCTGATAAGTCCTGGATTGCTTTTACTAAAACAGGTATCAATCTTCCATAACTAGCTTCTAGTCTTTCTGGATTGTTATCATAAACTAATTGTGTCCACTCGTTATCAACCTCTTGTAATTCTTGAGCAATAAAACCTAAATCTTTATCGCCTACTTTTGCGCCATCTCTCATATCCCAATCAAATGTTACTGGATTTAGTTTATTAATAAAATCTAATCCATAAGTTGATTCTTGTATGTTTGTTTTATCTCTACTATCTGACAAAGATGATATTGTTTGTACTTGACACCTTAAAGATGTTATATTTGCATCACCTAATGTTATTTCATTTGAAACACCTACAGCACTTGCAGTAGCATCATATCCAATAAGTATATTATTTGATCCAGTAGTTAAATTATCTCCAGCTAGTGATCCTAAAATAGTATTAGTACTACCAGTAGTTATAAGTCTTGCAGCATCTTTACCAACAACAACATTATTACTTTTATTGCCATTACTTGACATAGCATTATAACCTACAACTGTATTAAAAGATCCACCTGACATATTTCCGACCATAGCGCTTGCTCCTATAGCAACATTCTGTAATCCCGTACCTTGTCTACAAGCATATCTACCAACTCCTGTGTTTTGCGCACCTGTTTGAAACGCTCCAGCTTCATCACCTATCATAGTTCTATCTTGCGAAGTAGTATTATTTTTACCTGCTTGATAACCTATATTTGTGTTCGACGTTCCGGAAGTTTGTGAGTAACCAGCTTCATAACCTATAGAAATATGATAATCAGCAGTGGAACTTCTTGCAGCATTATCTCCTATTGCTACATTAGCTTCGGCAGTTGTTAAAAATTGACCTGCTTCTGCGCCTATTAATGTATTATTAGTACCTGACGTCATTTGATTACCTGCAAAATAACCAACAGCAGTGTTGTAAGTATCAGACGAACTAGCGCTTGTCATATTAGCTAAAGCACTGTGTCCAATAGCTACGTTTCTATCAGCAGCTACGTTTGCGCCTAAAGCAATATAACCGAAAGCAGTATTTTGATTACCAATAGTCATAGCATCACCAGCTTTACCACCTACTATAGTATTTTCAGTACCTGACGTAATTTGTTGACCAGCAGCCCAGCCAATACCTATATTATAAACATCTCCACTTGCATTTTGTTTTTGAAGGGATTGGTATCCTATGGCAACAGATCTACCACCTGTATCTTCTGAGCTTAAAGCTTCAAAACCTATAGCAACGTGATAAGCACCAGTTGTAAGAGCCGCCCCAGCTGAGCCACCTAAAATAACATTACGGAAACCTGTAGATATACTTTGTCCAGCACTATAACCTACAGCTACATTGTAAGCATCAGATCCAGCGTTTTGATCTTTTAAAGCATAGTAACCAATAGCCACATTTTTTCCGTGATTATCTTCTGCACTTAAGGCTTGATGTCCTACAACTACGTTTTCAGAGCCAGTTGTTAAATTATCCCCAGCTAAACCACCTATTATAACATTTTCAACTCCTGATACATTATTTGCACCTGCTGAATGTCCAATTGCTACATTATAAGAATCTGCTCCAGCGTTTAACTTTTTCAAAGACCTAAAGCCTATAGCTACATTTTTTCCGTGAGTATCTTCTGCGCTTAAAGATTCGAAACCTACAGCAGTATTTTGTCCACCAGAAGTTAAAGCATCTCCTGCTTTTGCACCTATCAAAACATTATTACTAGAGTTTGTCATAGCTCCACCTGCTGCATCTCCTATCATTGTATTACTACTACCTGATGTAAGATTTTGACCTGCATTTATTCCTAAAGTAGTATTTCCTTGTGGATTACCACTCAAACTACTTGATGGCTCGCCAACGTATAAACTACTTGTATCTACTAAACAATCGCTAAGACCATTTAAACTTGTTGCACCACCACCTAAATTAGAGGGAGCAATTCTTACGTTGTCGCTTCCGTTAAACCCTACTACAAAAGCTACGTCAGAAGCACTTGTTTTTAAATCAAATTCACTAAATTTTTTATTTGCCATTTTTTTATTTTTATTCTATTACTATGTATTCGTTGTTTTCCGTTTGTAAATAATCACCATTTTCTGCTAATATTTCAAAAGCTGTTGTAGGGTCAATAAAATCTCTATAGACTATACCCCAACCTATAGAGTTGTCTATTGCTCCATTACCCCAGTAAGTTGTATCATATATTTTTCCAAATGCCATTTATCTATCTTTATATGTTTTGTAGCATATCGCTACTGCTTGTTCTTTTTTGTATTCTTTTCTCATTTCCGCTACACACCGAATCATAAAATCTTTTTGCTTCTCTTTCGCTTTTGGTTTTGGTATCGGCATCTATGTAATGTTTTAATTTTGTTATGTTTGTTTCTTTTATCTTATATTTCATAAAACCCACCCTTTAAAGGTTGTATCTGTATCTGGATGTACATCATCATCTGAGTTAGTATTGTACTCTGGAAACAACTCACTATTAAAAATTAAGTAATCTACTAATCTAGTTGAGTAATAATTAGCATATTCTCTTGCTTTAGCTACTAAATAATCCACCTCGTTCTTATCTACGTTCTGTGCTGTTTCGCTACTGTGCTTAAATACACCACCATTCTTAATCTGATAAGCAGCAAATGGTATATAATTCATTTGTGCAAACCATATTAAAGTAGGTTGTACATAAGTATTTACTAGTGTTAAGTAATTACCAGTTAATCCAGTACCTCCACTTGCACCACTTGTTATATCTGCACTTATTTTGTTGTATAAGTCTGTACCTAATAAATTTTGTATGTCAATCTGTTGAGCTACCTTAATAAATTGTATAAACTTATCTGTATCTACATTGCCATCAAGTATTGAGTTCTTGACTAAATCTGTTCTATTTATAAATAATGCTGTAGCCATAATTAATTCTTAAATCCTATTTTATTCCAATACTCAGCAGTATAACCTTTATACTTCATATCTTTAGGTGCTACAGGTACTTTCTGAGCGTTTGCCTCTGGTTTAAAACCTCTTGACCTTGCCTCTGATGTTGTTATTGCATCTCCTAAACCTTTTGCACCATCTTTACGTACATAAGTCTTTCTTAACCATTTATGCTGACATCTAGCACCACCTTTGTAAAGCCATATAGAATAAGTATCACTTCCACCTTTACCAAAACCAGCATTTACAGCTTTTGTGTCCATAGACATTATATCCTCCTTACGATAAACCTTTTTAGCATCTACCATTTTCTTACAGAACTTTCTTGAGTTTGCACTGTATCTCTGCGGAGAATACATATATCTAACTAAGAAAGTATTACCCTCCTCAGTTTCTTGTTTGCTTTCTCCGTCTTGTTCGCTTTCTCTAAATGGTTTTGCACTACCTGTACTTACAAACTCCCATATCTTAGCAAGTGTGCTTTTTTCTTTTGGTTTGTTCAAGTCCGTAATAACCTCGTCTAAGCCATCTTCTTCGTCATAGTTAACTTCTCGTTCGTCCATTACGTCAAAGTTGCTTAAAAGGTCTGTTTCGTCCTCTCCTAAGTCTATTAATGCATCAGCTATTTCAATACCTAAATCTTCTGGTAAATCTTTAGCTAACTTTACTCCTGTTTCTTCTTCTTTTGTTTCTTCGTCCTCTACGTTTTCTAAGTCTGTAAATTCTAGTGGCTGTAAGGTCTTAAAGTATAGTTTTAAGGCAATATTATTAAAAGCTAGTATATCATCAAAGGCATCTATTAAAAGGTGCTGAAATGGTCTAATAACTGTGTTATCCATTAAAGTACTTGCAGTTTGTAATTCATCTGCATTGTTTCCTAACCCTGTACTATCTTTAATACCTAAAAGCATAGGACTTACTACTCGGTGTGCTACCATTATCTTTTTACTACTTTCGTCGGATAAGAACTGATATTGGTTGTGTGCGTCACTTAGTTGTATAGGCTCTATAGTTGCTTGGCTCTCTGCATTGTCGTTGAAAGCTAGTATAAACTTACCAGCATTACTTGACCCACTAAACTTTTGATATATTCTGTTTTCTAACATTTGGCGCTCCTCTGCGTTTGGAGTTCCGTTGTTAAAGTTAATTAGCATACTTGGAGCTAAACCATTAAGAATGTTGTTTAAGTGATAATTAGATATTTCTTCCTCTAGCTCACTATATTGCAAACCACCTTGATAATCTGGACTTGAGTAATACTTGTAACCAGCTCTGTAAGGTTTTACGTATAATATCTCTATGTTTTCATTAGAAAAACCAAAAGCTGGTATTCTTTTTAATTGTGTGCTTTGTTTTACCTTAGACCAATTATCAGAATAATAGTACGCTTCAATCTCACCTTTAGAATTGCACTTCTCAGCTCTTAGGTTTTCTACTGGTATGTGTTCTACTTGTGCAATTGTTTTTCTGTCCTTAGAGTAAATAACTTGCATAGCACATTGCCCCATAAGTTTTAAATCATAGCATAGCTTTCTTACACAATCTTTGTGAAATAAAGTAATCATTTTAGCATATGCCTCTGGCTTTGTATTGCTATCTAAAGCATCTAAGCCTTTACCATAAATCATTTGACTAATACCATTTATAATAGCATTGTTTGTAGGACTTCCGTTGTATCGGTCTATTAAGTACCCAAAGTAATTATTATCACTTCCATAAGCTACCCACTTTTTGTTTGACTTCTCTACAATCTCTGGACTTGTGTAAGTGCTTAAATTAACTATTCTTAAATCATTCATAATATAATGTAATCGTTATCAAAGCTATTCTCTGTGGTATATTCACCACTATTTACAGAATAGTAATCATTGTTAGTTTGGTTTACTGTCTGATCTGTACAAAACACTTTGTCTTTGTATATAACAGCAGCACCATTTTTTACTTCTAAGGTATAAAAATCGCCCTCAGTTAAAGTACCAAAAGCAGCAACAAATGACATATAATTTCGATCTGTAGATGCAGTTGGTGTAATACTTACATTAGTTCCTGTGCTTTCACTTGTAAGATTTACAGTAATCGCACCATTAATAAATTGACGAGGTATAACCTTAAAAGTCTTATCGCCATTAGTTCCTATTAACTTCATACTAATATATAAACAAAAGTAATTTATTTTGTATAAAAAAAGCCTCTCTAAAAAGAAAGGCTAATTCTATTTATGTCGTTAACTACAAGACATAGGACAAATATATAAAATATTTTTTAATTATCCTAAGCCGGTGTAATTGGTGTAGCAGATGATACATCTGGCTCAGTACAGAAGAACGGAGGAAATACCTCTGTTGCAACTGCTGTTAATGTAAACCCTTGTAAATCTCCAGCAGCAGCACCTGTTACGATTGTACCACCAGTAATTTCAGCACCATTATCTCTACCTAATAGTAAACGTTTTGTATTACCAGCACCATCTGGATATAACTCTACTACATAGTGCGCTCTACCTCTGTTAAGAAGTTTTATTTCCTCTTGTGTAGCTACGTCTAAGTTTTGAAAAGTTACATTTAAAGTGCTTTCATAAAAAGTAGTACCATTCTCTCTTGAAGAATTAACTACTGTTTCTAAAGATGATTGTCCACCCTTTACTTCAAACTTAAAGAACTCAGCAGAGTTATCAGTAGGCAAGGTTATAGTACCACTACTATCGCCTAAAGCAGCTATAGCAGCACTAAAATCTAAGATGTAAATATTTTTAATTCCAGCAAAGGCAGTCTTACATCCAACTCCTCTACCTTTTGTTATTGCACAAGCCATATTTTATGATTTAATAAAAAAGGGTAGGCAGTTTTGCCCACCCTATTTATGTTAGTTAATTGTTTCTATTATGTGTAAAGTACTATATCAGATCCTACTCCGATTTGAGTACCAGCAGTATAACGCATTACTACTCTTACGTTTTGGCTTCCATCTATATCACTCATATCGATTACTTTTACTTCATTGAAGTCTGAAAGTAATCCTGTTCCCATAAATAAATTAGAAGCTCTTGCAGCAACCATTTCGTTTGCTCCCATACCACTTGTTGGATATAATTTAACACCATCAAAGCTTAAAGCACCACCTTGATAGAAAGTATGTGATTTAGCATCTACACCACTATTTGTTGCAGCAAATCCACCTAAAGCTCTTATATATGCTTTAAATACGTTTTGCGCACAATAGATGTATAAATCCTCAGCACCATATACTCCAGCTGGTATAGCATCTACTACAGCTCCAATTTGTGCTACTACGTTTGCTGATGTTACATCAGTAGCTGTTACTAAAGTTCTATTACCATCAGCGTTAATTTGTGCCTTAAATCCAGCAAAGCTACCATCTACATCTGTACCACTCCATAATGATGTTTCTGTAGCAGAAGCAACCTCAGCAGCTACTCTTGAAATTACAAAATCACTAAATAGTGGAGGTAAGTTATCAAATGCACTAAAACCCATTTGAGCAGCTTCCCAA
>Ga0208666_1001284_pt1 | contig 11241 bp, 3 predicted proteins | sample 5B_taG_FD_184078 | JGI IMG/M metagenome (GOLD analysis project Ga0208666, IMG submission 184078) | Marine viral communities from the Subarctic Pacific Ocean - 5B_ETSP_OMZ_AT15132_CsCl metaG (SPAdes) (version 2) | ecosystem: Environmental > Aquatic > Marine > Oceanic | place: Pacific Ocean...
TTTAATGACATTAGTGTTCCTAGTAGAACAGGATCTATAGATAGCGTTCAATTTGGAGAAAGTAATGTTAGTATATATGGTGACACTAGAGACGTAACAGTCATTGGAACTCCAGGTACAACTTTTAATATTAATATTTTAAACTCTGATGAAAACTCAGTATTAACAAATACTAATTCTACGTTTGTAGATAGAAGAGGTAAAACTATACCTGACCTAAGAAAAAAAATAAATTCAACTGGATCTTTTTCTTTTAAACAAAAGTTTCCTAAAATACCTTTAGTAGTAAGAACTGCTATAAATGGTAGCATGGCAGCTAGTGGTGCAACAAGGATAATATTTGACGACTTGACTGGAGTAGAAGTAGGTGATTTACTATTTATGGCTGCAATACCTGCTACAACAACAGTTAAAGTGGTAACACTTAATCCAACTGGAGGTAATGCTAATGAATGTGATGTTTCTGACTCTGTAACAGCGGCTGATGATGCTGTTGCTATATTCAGAAGGCCAACTAGTTACTCTTTGAATGTAGGGCCAAGTATTTTGTTTGGAGCGGCCATACCAACTACAGATCCAACGTACACTATAACTCAATTAGCAAATATAAAATTAACAATTAAAGCCTCTGTTGGTACTAATACTAATATAACTCACTTTAATGGAGTTGCAACTAGTTTTTCGGATGGTGATGACCACACGATAACTTACACTGGACCTGCTAATAAAAAATCTTCTCAGCTTAGAGGAAATAACAACGTTAAAAAGAAAGTTTCGTTTACATATTTATTAAATGGTAAAGGTACTAATTCATTTTCTGGTAGATCACCTTTCTTTTCTAAAACATCTGCTTTTGTAAAAGCTGGAGAACCTAACGCTAGTACATCTATTCATTTTGGAGGAGGCAGCGATTGGACTAACACAATACCAGCTGATAACGGTGGAACAGATATAGATATAGTTGGTATAACAAAGACACTAGCTGCTGACGGCGGAACAGCTAATGGTTTGTGTACGATAAAATTTGATTTAATAATAAATAAATGGGGATCACAAGATTTAACCATTGACTTAGATATAGACAGAGTATTAACATCTAGTTAGAATAATATGGCAATAATAAACACATTCGCGGTAAATTATAGAGCTCTAAATGAATCACTTCAAGTAGGTGATAATATTTATTACGCTAAAAATACCACAACCATAGCTAACGCGAATCCAAACCAACTTCAAGTTGTAGCATCATCTCAACAACTTGGTGCAGGTGCTGGATACACTAGCAATTATCCCTTTTATGGCACTGGCATTGGAGCTTCTTATGGATCGTATGATTATTATCAACAAGGCATGGTTGATGTAACTAATGATAATGATATAGTTAAAATTGGTCAATTACATAGTTTTACACAATTACAAGAAACGTCTACTCCAACTATAAAACTTAAAGTTGTATCTGAAGATTATTTAGATCCTGTGCCAAATGGTGTTTATTTGTTTTTTAGTAAAGATAATAGAGCAAACCTAGCTTCACTAACAGGTTATTATGGTTTAGTAAGATTAAAAAATAATTCAAGAAACAAAGCTGAACTATACGCAGCATCTTCAGAAGCTGTCCAAAGTAGTAAATAAACAGTAAAAAATGTAACTATATAATAGTAATAAAAGAAAACAATATGGAACCATTAACAATGATGGCTATTTCAGCTGGCGTACAAGGCATTGGCTCACTAATAAGTGGGATTGGTGCTCGTAGAACTGAAAGAAGAGCTCAAAGAAAAGAAAGAGAGTCTAGACGAGAGATGCGTAGATTAAAAGATGTCTATGCTAATCTCGATACTAGTAATCCTTATTTGAACATGGAGAACGTATATGAAGATTTAACAGTCAATCAACAACAAGCTCAATTCCAAAGACAACAATTTCAACAAAGTCAAGCCAATATATTAGATTCATTGAGAGGTGCAGCTGGTGGATCTGGTGTAGCTTCATTAGCTCAATCACTAGCTCAACAAGGACAAATTGCAGCACAACAATCATCTGCTACTATAGGTGCGCAAGAAGCAGCTAATCAAACATTAAGGCAACAAGAGGCTGGTAGATTACAATCACTGGAAAGAGAAGGTGATGTGTACTCTAGAGATTTAGAGAGACAGCAAGTCGGAACATTACTAGGCATGTCACAAGCAGAGACCGCGGCATATGGACAGGCTCGTGCTCAAGCTAACCAAGCTAAGTTTGATGCTATAAGCAGTGGAGTAGGTGGAATGGTAAATATAGGTGTAGCTGGTCTAGAAGCTGGTGTCTTTGATAAACCAGAGGGTAGTACAGGTTAAGTATAAATAATAAAATTATGGCAGATCAATCATTAATACAAGGAGCTGGAGCTGCAGCTCAATCTAAATTTGCAGGTAAACTTGCTGGATCAAGAACAGCCGCTGGAATAACTAGTGGCATTAGCAATATAACCACTGGTTATTTTCAGAAAAAAGCTTTTGAGCAAAAACAATACGATGTTATGGCTCAGAAAGTTTTAGATGAAGCTGGAGATTTATCACCTGAATTAAAATCAGAAATATATGATGAACTTCAACAGGGAAGATATGATTATGTTTATGGAGATAAGAAAGGTAAAATGCTTTCAATAGAAAACTTAAACAAAAAAGCTAGAACCTACGCAGAGTTTATGGATACAAGATTAGAGCTAGCTGAACTAATGGAAGATGAAGATGCTTTAAATAACTATTTTAAAAACTCTGGTAATTACGATGATTACCTTGATTTACTAAAACCAAACGCTAGACTTGTTAATAACGAAGATGGTGAGGCTGGTTATGAAATAGGTGGTGAATGGAAGTCATTATCAGAGATTAGAAATACTATAAAAAAAGAAGGTTCAAGAGACGAGATGTTTGAAGAAAAATTAGGCAAACTAATGGACAACTACACACAAATGTCTTCTAGAGTTTCAGAAGGGCAAGTAATGCCATTCCCACAACAAGCAGCTCTTAACATGATTAAAAAGAATCTTATCGGTACCTCGTCGAACTTAAACTCTATAGCTTACGACGACTTCTTTGGTGGAACTTCTTTCTATGAAGATTTAGTAGAAGGTTTGCAAGCTGGAAAATATACAGACTTAGGAATAGAGGATCCAACAGGTGACACTGGCATAACAGCTGATGACGCAGATATAATAGCTAAGGAGCTCATTAATAATCCTGATAATAAAGACTTATTCGTTGATGAAATATCAAAATACTATACAGGGTTTTTAAAGCAAAACTGGAGCGACGGAGAACAATTTAGAATAGTACCAAAAGAAAACTACACATATAGATCAGGTGAATTTAAACAAATTGATGTACTTGATGATGAAGACGAACTTGCTAGTAGTGGAGATGGAGTAACAGAAGGCGATTGGATAGTATACAAAAAGCAAGGTATTAGAGTTGGTATAGGTCCAAATACTGGTGAAGTTGAAAGACTCCAGCAAGGTGGCGCTATAAAAGAAAACACAGAAAACTACAAGGCGAATTACACAGAAATGGACTCTCTTAGTATACAAAGCACTGGCGTAGGCGAAGCTAACATATTAGAAAATGGCAAACCAATAACAATGAACGTGGGGCCCTTTGGAGCGGTTAGTATAGATGGTGTTAAAGTGAGTGGAACAGATATTATAGTTGATTCTTCTATGGGAGATCAAGGCTTTGGTAGATTTAAATTAGAAAATAATAAATATAAGTGGTACCCAGATACAAATGAAATTGCAGGGAAAACCGCTATGCAACACTTTGAGAGTGAAGCAAACGCAAAACAAAAAGCAGCTTTCAACACGTTTATACAAGCTGTTGAAAATGATCCAAATTACGCACAAACATTGATGAAACACATGGAGGGCGGAGAAGGCGTTATTAACGCTGGAACATTAGCTAAAGGATAGTATACATATAAAACGGGTAACGAACGAAACAGTTATGGATAAAAGATATAAATTTGCAGTAAATGGTAAAACATATTTTAAAAATGTTTCATCAGACAATGAACAAAAGTTTTTCGACTTATACGGAAAATACAATCCGGTTCTAGTTCCTAATGAACCGAGTAAATCAACTCAAGAGACAGATCAGTCTACAGAATTAAGCACAAAACAAAAGTTAAAAAGAGAATTTATTGGTGCCGCTGGTAAAGCTATTTTACCATTTGGTATTGGAGAAATATTTCAAGTAGGTGTTAAAAAACTAGACACTAAAGAAAAAACTGATAAATTTAAAACACAAATGGGCAATAGGTTTTACAATTTAAAACCACAAGCTCAAAAAGCTGTATATAGTAGTTTAGCTGCGCTACAAGATGCTTTTACAGCTGATCTAGATAAAACTCTAGCTTCTTACACTAAGAGTGCTGTAAAGAATCCTATTTTAAAAGAATTGTTTGGGAAAGGAATTGAATCACTAGATCTTGTTCCCGAGGAAACACAAAAAAAAGTAAGAGGAAAAGCTGAAGAAAGAATAATAGATATATACGATAAAGTAGGAGAGTTAAAATTTAAAGATCCAGGAAAAGGTATTGTTGGTGGATTCAAAGAAGGAGATGCAGCTGATATTATGTCTGGTGTTTTCGGAGCTGGATTAAGCATGTTAGAAACTATGGTTCCAGCGTACTTTACTGGTGGTCTCAGTCTTATTCCACAGATAGGTGGGCCTATGTATTTTGATTACAATAAGGCTAAAGCTGATAGGCTATATGGAGAAGACGATCCAAATGCTATGCAGAAATTATTAGAAAACAACCAATCAGAAGTTACAACGCCTTTTGTAGCTGCGTCGGTTTCACTAGCTTTAGAAAGAGCTGGATTAAAAGCTGTTGATGATTATATAAGAGCAACACCTTTTGCTCAAAGAATGATAGGTAGATTAGCTATAACAGGTAATAGAGAAGGTAGAACAGAAGTTGGTCAACTTGGAGTCGAAACTATAAATATTAGTTTAGGTCAAGGAGATACTATGCAAGAAGCATCTATTAAAGGCGTTAAGTCTATGTTTAGCGAGGATGGACTAGAAGCTTACCTAGGTGGTTTTATAGGATCAACAAGTGTTGGAGCAGGTGGTAGAGTTTTAAATAGAGCCTTGAGAAGTGACGACAGCAGTGCTAGAGAACTTAACGCTCAATTAGATAAGTTACAAGAATTAAACTCTAGAAAACATCTTTCACAAGATAATGATGTGAAAGAATCTATAGATTTACAAATTAAAGAAGTTGAAAATAATTTAAAAGAATTTATTAAAAATTCAAGAGGATTAAGAGACTATATAAATGAAGATCAAAAAAGCTCTTTAGTAAATATATTAAATGAAAAAGATCAAATAAAAGAAAAGGTTAATTCTTTAAGAAGTAAATTAAAAAACAAAGAAATAAATAAAAATCAATTTGATTTTGCTATTGAAGCTTTAGTTGCTAGAGACAAGACTTTAAGTAACAACATATCTAGTATTAAAAAACAAGCTTTAGAAGCTGCATCGAAAAGACAAGTTGAAACTGTTAAAAAACAAATAGAAGAAATAGGGTTAGAGGGTAAGATAACAGAGATGACAGCTGAAGAAATATCTAAAATGGATTTAGGTAAAACAGATGCTAAACGTGCTGCTGGTGAATTTGGATTTATAAAACAATTTGAAGATGGTAGTTTTGAAATAGTAATCAATAAAGATAAACCCACATTAGGAACGGCGGCTCACGAATTTTTGCATGCTGTACTAAATACTACTTTATCAAAGAATAAAAATACTCAAAACGCTCTTGCGGCTGAGTTAATAAAACACACATCTAAGTTAAAAAGTGAAGGCGCTGAAAACTTATCAAAAAGATTAGATGAATATAAAGATGATGCAGCTCTTGGTGAAGAAGTTATAACAGTGATGTCTGAATCTATAATGGATGGTAGTTTAAAATATGATGATGGATTTTTTACTAAGATTGGAGATATAGTTAGAAGGTTCTTACAAAACACAGGATTAAAAGAGGTTAGATTTGATACTGGTAGAGATGTTTATAATTTTATAAAAGATTATAACGAAAGTATAAAAACTGGTAAAGTAAATAAAGCTATAATTAAAGTAGCTAAAGAAGGTGCTAAAGGTAAACTAGTAGAAAAAACTGACGCAGAAATAAAAGCTGATGAAATAAAATTTTCTAAAGATTCTAAACCTGATGTTGACAACTTAGCTGTAGACCCAGTCACTGGTAAGAACTATACACAACCAGAATGGGATAGAGTTGGTGCTGATAGAGCTATTAAAACTTTAAAGAAACAAGATTTAATGGATAACTTGATAGCCGCTAAATATAAAGTAAAAGACGTGCCACCGTCTTTTGTTGACGACGTTCTTGGTTCAAGGGAATTTCTCAATATGATTAACCGTTTTAATAGAGGTAAGCGTGGTAAAGTAAATGAAAATGATAGTTTATTTGGTTATATACAAGGACAGTTAAGGTTTAGAGCTGATGATATATTTAAAGAAGCTGGGGTAGGTAAAGTACCTAAAGGTACTAAGGTTAGAGAGTTGGATGCTACAAGACCCGAGGGACAACCAAAAGCACAATTAGAAGATACAGGTGATACAACCATACAACGTATAGACGAACAAGAAATAAATTTAAGAGATGAACAAACGCACCAAACTAAACCTGAAGTTAGAGAAAGAAAATCTAAATTCAGAAATGAAATTGGCATAACAAGAAAAGGTAAAGTTTTTAGAGAGGTCAAAAAAGCTTTAAGAACGGCAGCTTCTATTACTGATCCAAAAAAGTTTTTAAAGACGTTTGAAAAAACAGTATCAGACTCCTTGTTTAACTTTATGAAAAACTACTTTCCAGATACCACTAGTATGATTAAGTATCGTGAAGCTATATTAGAGTCTATACCTGTATCAACTTTAGTTCAAATGCAAAAGCAACTACCTGAAAAAATATTTGTAAAAAATTATGGTAGGTTAACTAATAAAACTCAAATATCAGATTTTGTTTATGGTAGAAATGAGTCAGGTAAAAATCCAAGTAAGAAAAAACTACTAACAGAAGAAATATTAGACGATAGTCAAGCAAGTAAAGATAAAAGAAAAGCTGGAGTCCCAGTTTACGAAAGATTAAAACCAACATCTACACAATGGAAAAATTATCTTGAAGCTACTGAAAGAGGTAAAAGACAAAAAGCTGCCAAGTCTGGTACAAAAGGTAATAATAGAATAAAAATACTAGAAGAGTCTGCTAAAGCTATAGGTAGAGATGCTACTCCAGAAAATTTAACAACTGATTTTTTAGAAGATTATATACAAGAAAAGGGATTAGAAGGTAAACTAACAGTTGATCAAGTTAGAGAAGAGATAAATAAAACAATTGATAGACCATCTGACTTAAAGTTTAGCAAAAAACCTAAGCAAAAAGCTGATAACTTTAAAACGTCTGCAAATAAAAATATAAATGATATTGCTAGTGATAGAGATGTGGCAATTTTAAAAGTTATTAAAAAAATACAAGAATACACAAGTCGTAAAAGCGGTAAAACAAAATCTCGAGCTATAGTTGATTTTATTAAAAGTTCTAAGTTATCAAAAGACGTTGAAAAACATATAGGAGGATTTTTATCTATACACCCTGAGTACATACCTTTCTTTCAAGATTCAATGACTGGTGGTTATGATAATGGTTTATTTGGCGTAAAAGATATTTTCTACAAAGTGCTAGGTATAAAAGATACTAATAGAAAAAAAGTAGTAGAAATTAAACTAGATAATGGTGAGATAGTAAAAATATCTTTAAGTAGATTTAAGTACAGTAAGATAGGTCGTATACTTGACACCGCTAAAATGAATAAAATAAAAGATAGTAAAAAACATTTAGCGGCAAACAAAGCTAGAATAAACTTTTTAGAAGGTTTAATTAAAAATTTATTTACTTATATTAAAACAAATCCCGACTCTAAGTCAGCAATAGTTATGTTTTTTAAAGATGGCTCTAAACACCAGAACCACATGTTAAGATATTTAGCGCCTTTAGTAGGAGCAACTATTGATCCAAAAACTAAAAAATTTATAGAAGTTGAAATAACAGAAGAACATGGTCAACCTCAAAATGAAATAAATACCATGATATTAGACTTGTTGTTAGATACTAATTCTACTATGGACGACGTGAATGATCTTGTTAAATTTATTAGATCGTCGTACTCACAGTGGGGTTTAAAATATATTCACGATAATAAAATAGATGAAGCCGGGTATACAGAATCTACACCTCAACAGTTTTACGAGGAAGTGCTTGAGCGTTTATATGAAGGTAAATTAGATTATCTACCTGACGGCGTATTGCTTCCTATCTTTAGATATATAGAATCTGGTTTCCCGTTAAACACGTACTACATGTTTGAAGTTGGTCAAACAATAACGGAGTTTTTTGGCGTTGATATTAAAAATGCAAGCGAAATAGACATGGAATACTTAGCGCCTATACAGAACAAGCTAATCAAAGAAATTTTGTTAGGCAAGATAGATATAAAAACAGCTAAAAAACGAATGAATGGTGTTGTTGCTGTAGGTCATAAAAATAGTGTTAAAAAAATAAAAAATATAAACAACACTAGAAAAGCTAAAAGTTTTGTTATTAAAAACAGTAAAAGTGGCAAGACAAAAGGAATGTCTACTTTTGATTTTGATGAAACTTTAATTATAGATGGTGAAAACTTTGTTGTAGCAACAGACCCTAAAACCGGCGAAACATTAAATATAAAATCTGATGATTGGCCAGTGAGAGGTCCAGAACTTGCTGCTGCTGGTTACACATTTAATTTTGATGATTTCGTAAATGTGAGAGGTGGGGTTGATGGACCATTGCTTCAAAAAATGAAAAATCAAATTGAAAAGTATGGAACAGAAAATGTTTTTGTATTAACAGCTAGACCTCAAACAGCTGATGTTGCTATACACGAATGGTTAAAATCTAAAGGTATAAACATACCGTTTAAAAACATAACTGGACTAGCTCAAAGTGAAGGTCAAGCCAAAGCTGATTGGATGTTAGAAAAGTTCGCAGAGGGATACAATGATATGTATTTTGTAGATGATGCCTTATCGAACGTAAAAGCTGTTAAGAATGTATTAGAACAGCTGGATATTAAATCTAAAGTTGTTCAGGCTAAAATTAAGTTTAGCAAACAAGCCCCTTTAGATCTTGACAAAATACTAGAAGAAACAAAAGGTGTTAATGCTGATAGAAAATTTACAGCTTCAGAGGCGATGAGAGAAGGAGCTAGAAATAGTAAATTTAAATTCTTTGTACCACCTTCAGCTGAAGACTTTAAAGGTTTATTATATTCATTTTTAGGTAAAGGTAGAAAAGGAGATGCTCATATGAAGTTCTTTAAAGAAACACTACTTGATCCATATGCTAAAGGATATAGAGAGTGGAATGCCTATAAGCAAGCAATGTCTGATGATTACCAACAAGTTAAAAAACAATTTAAAAATGTTGGTAAGAAATTAAAAAACAAAGTCAGAGGAACTAGCTTTGATAATGAGGCTGCAATAAGAGTTTACTTATGGAATAAAGCTGGTTACGAAATACCAGGTATAAATGAAGAAATACAAAATAAACTAGTTGAACAAATTGAAAATAATCCAGACTTAAAAGCTTTTGCTGAAGCATTAAGTGTTACAACTAGAATTGAAGAAGGTTACATTGAACCAAACGAATTTTGGGCTGTTGAAAGTATAGCTAGTGATCTTACTAACGCTGTTAATAAAATTGGTAGAAAACAATTTTTAGCAGAATGGATGGAAAATAAAAATATAATATTTTCACCAGAAGGTTTAAACAAAATAGAAGCTATATACGGTACTGATTTTAGAGATGCTTTAGAAAATATACTACATCGTATGGAAACTGGTACCAATAGAGTTGTAGGTAAAGATAAAACTGTTAACAAGTTCTTAGACTGGATTAACGGTTCTGTAGGTGCTGTGATGTTCTTTAATATAAGATCAGCTGCATTACAAACAATATCGACTATTAACTTTATAAATGCTTCAGATAACAATATGTTTAGAGCTGCGGCAGCATTTGCTAATCAACCACAGTTTTGGAAAGACTTTTCTTTTATATTTAATTCATCGATGTTAAAGCAGAGAAGAGCTGGATTACAAATAGATGTGTCAGCATCAGAGTTAACAAAAGTATTTGCTGATAGTGGAAATAAATCTCAAGCAGTGATTAATTGGTTATTAGAGAAAGGTTTTAAACCTACGCAAATAGCAGATAGTTTCGCTATATCAGCTGGTGGTGCAACTTTCTATAGAAATAGAATTAAAAAGTATATTAAAGAAGGTATGTCTGAAGCTAAAGCTAAAGAACAAGCTTTTTTAGATTTTCAAGAGATGGCCGAAGAAACACAACAGTCTTCTAGACCCGATTTAATATCAGCTCAACAAGCCGGTGTACTTGGTAGAATAATACTAGCATGGCAAAACACTCCAATGCAGATGACTAGGTTAACTAAAAAATCTATATCTGATTTAGTTAATAGAAGAAGAATAAAAGGTTTGAATCAATTTCAAAGTGACAAAGCTAATATATCTAGAATAATGTATTATGGACTTATTCAAAACCTTATATTTGGAGCTTTACAAACCGGTTTAGCATTTTTATTATTTGGTTGGGATGAAGATGAAGAAAGAAAAAAGAAGTTAGAATTAAGAGTTGCTAACGGAGCATTAGATACTATACTTAGAGGTACTGGTGTTTATGGTGCTGCGGTTTCTACTCTTAAAAACACTTTAATGAAATGGAGAGAAGAAAGTCAAAAAGGTTGGAAAAGAGATGATTTAAATATTGCTCTTGAAGCTATTAGTTTATCTCCACCTCTTGGTAGTAAATTAAGAAAAATAATTTCAGCAACAAGAACAGAAAAATATAATAAAGGAGTTAGCGAAGAAATAGGTTTTAGAATTGAAAATCCTAATATATCTATTGCTGCTAACTGGACTGAGGCTTTACTTAATATTCCTGTTGCTAGAGTTGTTAATAAAGCTAACAACGTTGAAGAAGCGATAACAGGTAATCACGACATATGGCAAAGAGTTGCTTTAATATCTGGTTGGAACAGATGGGATATTGGTGTTAAAGATGAAGAGCTTGAGGAAGCTAAACAAGCTGTTAAAGATAAAAAGAAAAAGAAAAAACAAACTA